>Ga0209017_10000655_pt1 | contig 32799 bp, 24 predicted proteins | sample YNPBryunderm2012_FD_185812 | JGI IMG/M metagenome (GOLD analysis project Ga0209017, IMG submission 185812) | Anoxygenic and chlorotrophic microbial mat microbial communities from Yellowstone National Park, USA - YNP Bryant MS undermat 2012... ...
GCGACCCCGCCGGACTGGTCCCGGATCGATTCCGGCGCGACGATCGCGGGGTTGGGACGCTTACAAGCCGCCTGGGACCAAGCCGCCTGGTGGTTGGCGTTGGAAGATGACGCGGATCAACAAACCCGAGCGGTCTGGTCGCTCACCCTTCGCGCTAAGGAGTCCGGTCCATCGTTGCGTTTGACAATCGGTCCTGACGGCTCCCTCTCCACCTTCCTCCGTCCCTCTGCCGAAGCGGCTGAGATGGCCGAGACATTCCCCACAACGGTAACAGTCCAAACTACGCTCAACCGCCGGGTGATTCGTTTGCCCTGGACCCATCTGGCCCGTCTGGGACCACGACCCGTTGCAGGAAGCCTCTGGGAGATCGAAACGGGCCCAGCCTCCTCTCCCGCAGTGCGGGTTGGTTCGATCCGTTTCGAAATCGATCCCGCCGCCTTGGCCGATCGGCCCCGATTCCAACCCCCGCCCCGGTTGCTCGGCACCCCCGAGCCTCCCCTGCCCTACATCTCCGAGCCCGCTTACCCCAACCTCAAACTGACCTTTCCCATCGCCGTGACCCGCCAACCCGCCGGCGGCCTGATCCTGGCTACCACTGAAGAAGGACCTTATGGTCCCACCGCGTTGGTCAGGTTCCGAGACGATCCCGACGTGGCCGAGTTCGAGACCCTTTTGCCCCGCTCGCTGGGCGAGACGGTTTACGGAATCGCCTTCCATCCCAATTGGGCTGTCAACGGCTTCGTCTACCTGGGCGGCAACCTGCCCCGCCCCGAACAAAACACGAATGTCACTCGGGTGGTCCGCTACCGTCTCGACCCTACCCCACCCTACGCCTTCCACCCCGACTCGGCGCTCGAAATCATCGCCTGGCCCTCCAACGGTCACAACGGAGGCGACCTCGCCTTCGGACCCGACGGCTTCCTCTACGTCACCTCCGGCGATGGCACCAGCGACTCCGACACAAACCTCCGCGGTCAGGATTTGACCCACCTTACCGCCAAAGTGTTGCGCATTGACGTCGATCGCCCTGGTCCCGACGGCCAACCCTACTCGATTCCTCCCGACAACCCCTTCGTCCATCGCCCCGGAGTTCGGCCCGAAACCTGGGCCTACGGCTTGCGCAACCCCTGGCGCCTCAGCTTCGACCCCAAGACTGGGCACCTCTGGGTCGGCAACAACGGCCAGGACCTCTACGAGCAAATCTATTTCGTCCGCAAGGGGGAAAACTACGGTTGGAGTCTGGTCGAAGGCTCGCATCGGTTCTACCCCGAACGAACCCAAGGGCCTGACCCAATCACCGGCCCCACGCTAGAACATCCCCATTCCGAAGCCCGCTCGCTCACCGGCGGATTGGTTTACTACGGTGACGCGTTCCCTGACCTGCGGGGCTTTTACATCTACGGCGACTATTCGACCGGGCGCATTTGGGCCGCCAAGCACGACGGCACCCGGGTCGTCGAACACCGCGAACTCGCCGATACCCCTCTGCAAATCACTGGCTTTGGCCTGGACTCGCGGGGTGAACTGCTGATCGCCGATCATCTCACCGGCCTTCAACGGCTCGTCCCCAACCCGCATCGTGGACGCAACTCCGAGTTTCCCACCCGTCTGAGTGAAACAGGTCTCTTCGAATCGCTACCCGATCATCGCCTCAACCCTCACTTGATCGAATACACCGTCAACTCTCCGCTTTGGTCTGACAATGCGGAAAAACGACGCGCCTTCGGCATCCCCGACGGCCAACGCATCGTCCATACCTCCCGAAACGGCTGGAACCTGCCCGACGGCTCCATCACCGTCAAATCATTCGCGCTTCAGATCGCCGAGGACGGCGATTCTACCGAGGCGCGGCGGCAATGGATCGAGACCCGGGTGATGGTCAAGACCCAAAACGAGTGGTCGGCCTACACCTATGCCTGGAACGATGCGCAGACCGAAGCCTTCCTGGTAGACAAAGCCGGGACCGAGCGGGTCTACCGAGTCGTCGACGCTGAAACCGGACGGGTGTTCAACCAAACCTGGCACTATCCCAGTCGGGTCGAATGCATGGTCTGCCACAGCCGCGCAGCCAACTTCGTGCTAGGACTCTGCGACCTCCAATTCAACAGGCCGATCGTGGACTCCAATGGCGTGGTCGGGACCGAAAACCAGATGGCCCGCTTGGAGCGATGGGGGTTGTTTGAAGGAATCAACTCCCACGACGAGCTTCACAAGGCGATTCAAGCCGAAACCCGTTCGCTGGGTCTGGAAGACGCAGCGGCCACCGCACGACTCGACGCGCTGCTCGCCTCGGCTCATCCAGGGGATGGACGCGGTTTCCTATTGCGTCCCCACCATCGAACCAAACTGGTTGATCCCTACGACTCGACCGCCGATCTCGAAACCCGCGCTCGCTCTTATCTACACACCAATTGCGCGGTTTGCCACGTCGAAGCCGGCGGCGGCAACGCCCGAATGCAACTCGATTTTCCAACCCCCACCGCCCAGGCTCGCATCCTTGATGAAGTTCCTTCCCATCATACCTTCAATCTGCCCGACGCCCGCCTGATCGCGCCGGGACACCCCGAGCGCTCCGTGTTGTTGCACCGGGTAGCCTCGCGGGGCGAGAACTCCGGCGCGATGCCACCCTTGGCCTCCTCGCTGGTGGATCGTCGCGCTGTGGAACTGCTGCGGACCTGGATCGTCTCGATGGAACGACCGGCGGCAGGTGAGTGAGTAGGGATTATTTTATTTATTTATCAATGGGAGTCAACGCTGGACCTCATTCGAAGGCGAAGGTCGTGTTCTCCTGCTCCGATCGATCGATTTAGGCCTTGGCGCGACGGGCGCGGGCGTGGGCGTCATAGGCGTCCAACCAGCGACGGGTCGCGGCGACCAACACGATCGCGGCGCAAACGATCAAAAAGAAGGTCAAGCCAATGTTGAGCCAGCCTTTGAATTCGCCCCAGCGTTTGGCCGGTTCGACCAGATACATCATGGCGTAGAACCGACGGATTTCATAAGCGGCGGCAGTGGAGGTGGTGATCCCCACGAACGTCAGAGGCAGCATCGTCACCCAGACGTATTTGAGCTTGCCTTCCGAGATCAACACGGCGGACACAACCGCCAGCGCAATCAGCGCCAACAACTGGTTGGCCAGGCCGAACATCGGCCAAATCGTGTCCACCGTGCCGGTGGCGATAAAGTAGCACCACCCGCCCACGACCAAACCGGTCGCCAACCACGCGCCGGGACGCCACTCCAAATTGGCGAAGGGGCGATAGATCTTGCCCAGGTTCTCCTGCAACAGAAATCGCCCGATCCGGGTTCCAGCGTCGATGGTGGTGAGAATGAACAGCGCCTCGAACATGATGGCAAAGTGATACCAGTAGCTCAGCATTCCCTTGAAAAACGGCATTGCGTCTTCGAAGATCCGAGCCATGCCTACGGCCAAAGTCACCGCGCCCCCGGTGCGTCCGTGAAGCTGCTCGCCAACCTGGCGCTCGATGGCCACGAGTTCGTCCCCCCGAGCCTCTTGCGCCCTGCGGGCGGCGGCCGCCGCAGCGGGATCACCAACGGCGTGGCCGTGACCGTCCTGCTCGATAAGCCGTAATTGGTTGACGAAATCGGGTTTGCGAGCAAGATCAATGTTGATATCGTAATACATCTTATTGGGCATCGAGGCTGCGGCGATCAGCGCCACGACGCCGACCAACCCTTCCATCAGCATGGCACCGTAGCCGATGGGTCGAATGTGACTTTCGCGGTCGATCATCTTGGGCGTGGTGCCGGAGGCGACCAGGGCGTGGAAACCGGAGATCGCCCCGCACATAATGCAGATGAAGACATAAGGAAACACCGGGCCATTGAAATAGGGTCCACCGCCCTGGAGGAAGACGGGGTTGATGGCTGGGGCTTGGATGGTGGGATTGGCCAGCAGTACTCCGACGACCAGCAGCACGATGGTGCCGATTTTGAGGAAGGTGGAGAGGTAGTCGCGTGGCCCTAGTAACAGCCAAACCGGCAGCACCGCCGCCACGAAGCCGTAGACCCCCATTGCCAGGATGATCTCCTCGCGGGTCAGGTCGAAGAGACGTTCTAGCGGCGAGCCGGGAATCCACGCCCCGGCGAAGGTCGCCCCCAACACCAGCGCCGCGCCGATGAGCGAGGCTTCGACCACCTTGCCGGGACGGAGCTTGTTCATATACACCCCCACAAACAAGGCGATGGGGATGGTGGCGGCGATGGTGAAGGTGCCCCAGGAACTGCCCGAAACGATTCGCTTGGCAGTCGGGGGCAAAAGGTAGCCGCCCCCTTCCTCGGCGGGACGGCGTTGCAGCGGTTGCGCGGTTGGGTAAACCAGCTGAAACGGCTCCTCGAACCGCAATTGGTCCTCAGGGGACGGGCCAAAGTGATAGATGGAGCCGGGCGGCACGTTGTAGGTGGTCAGGCCGGTCTTGACATCCAAGGTGCGACTCACTGGCGCATCCGGCGGTGGAATCAGGATCGCGGGCCGCGCGGGGTTGGTCGAGCCGTAGGGAATTGTCTCTCCCGCGAGCGCTTTGACGACTACGATGCCCAAACCGGCTAACGCGATGATGATAATGTAAAGAATCGCCAGCGAAGCGGCGGTTCCGGCGGTCGGCCCTAACTCCTCACGGGCGATCCCGGCCAGACTTTTACCACCCCGACGCACCGAGGCGAACATCACCATCATGTCCTGCACCGCGCCGGCCAGACAAACGCCAATCACCAGCCAGATCAAGCCCGGTAAATATCCAAACTGCAACGCCAAGACCGGACCAATCAGCGGACCGGCCCCAGAGATCGCCGCGAAGTGATGACCAAACAGCACCCACTTGTGCGTGGGGTGGAAGTTGCGACCATCGTTGAACCGGTGGGCTGGGGTGATCCGAGTATCGTCCAACGCCGCGACCCGCGCAGCGAGGAACGCCGAGTAATACCGATAGGCGATCGCCAACACCGCCAACACACCCAACATCAACGGCATTGCCGGCAGACCGTTCAACCAGGTCGGCATCGCGTCGCTTCCCCACGCCGTTCATTCGTGGTGTCGTTGAATAGGCTTATGGATCTGTCACGGAGACGCTCCGCCTCGTTCGTCCCCACCGCCCAGTACCAACGGCATCTCAGACGCGCGTGGCCATCCGATCAGAACACCGCGCAGGCGGAAGACAAGGAGACGGGACAAAAAAGACAAGACGACGCGTCCTCGCCATATCGTGTATCGTGGATTGGCTGATGATGAAGTTCACGCGCCTTTGAGTTCGGTCAGGATGCGATCGACGCGGCCGACCAGGTCATCGATTTGTTCAGTCGATTCGAAGCCGACGACGAAGGCATTGACGGTGCCCAGACCCAGCACAAACTTGAGCGAAGCGTCCTTAGCGGCGGCGTCCTTGATGCGTCCTTCGGCCAGGATCTTCATGCCGATGACTCCCTTGCCGGCGTGGTGCATCACCTCCAGTTCGGAGACGACCGTCGGGACGTCGGCGTCCATGATCTGGCCTTCGGGGTTGATCCGGGCGAGATCGACTTCGACCCAAGGATCACGCGCAGCAACGCGTAGCGGATCAATGCCGTGGCAGGACACGCCGTGAGCGCGAATCAGCCCCTTCTCCTTGGCTTCGGAGAGGTAGTCGCGGGCCCCTTCGTGGTCGGCGATCCAGCTTTCCTTGGTCATGCAGTGGAGCAGCAGGGTGTCGAGGTAATCGACCCCCAGTTCCATGAGGTAGCGTTCGACGTGACTCTTGGCGTTAGCGTAGGTGGTCGCGTGGGTTTTGGTCTGCACCACGTAGGACTCGCGGGGCACCCCTTTGAGGGCGGCCCGAAGATAGGTGTGCGAACCGTACTGGTCGGCTACGTCGAAGAGATTCAAGCCCCGGTCCAGAGCGTGACGCGCCACCTTGGTGAACCCCGCGACCCCCAAACGGGTCTGGTTGGAAGCTTGCCCCACCCCTACCGAACCGGTCCCCATCCCCACCACCGAACAGGTGATCCCCGTGCGTCCCAACGTCACCCGATCGGACGCCGAAGTGGGCAAGGCCATGCGGCGGGCGGCGGACGGGGTCATGCCCATCACGCCCAGACCCGCGACCGCCAGGCTGGCCGTGACGCTGGTCCGAGTCAGAAAATCACGGCGGCTCAGAGAACCAGCGCAGGAGGAACGCGGGGTCATGGTCGTCGGCTCCAAACACGGCCAAGGAGAGCGGAGAGTAAGCTTGGACAAAACGAACTCATACCGCCATAGAGAGGGTCGAAAAGACCGGACAGCAAAATCGACACCTCAGATGGTGGGTCGCTTGTCGGATGATTATCGACTTCATGGCGACCCGATTCAAGTCTCCGCTTCAACCTCGGCGCTAGCGCCGGCTGTGGGCGGACTTGGGCGACGGTGGGAAATGGTTGACGACAGCTGATCATCGTGTTACAGAGCAGAATTCGGCTCTGCACTATCAAATCACGGGAATCTTGTTCCAAGCTTTTCCCGGGATCAGGTTGATGATCCGCTTGCAACCCCTTTCCTTCCAAGGCGGCGTGGCGAACAATGGCCAATGGCGCGGGATCGAACGGACTTGATCACGCGACGCCGCCGATCTTGGGTTCAAGATCCGCGCCTGGATCTTCGAGTCACCGAGGAAGTTCTGTCCGAGCGATGGACCAGGGCACGCGACCGGAAAGAGGTCTATGCGGTGGGTTCGGACGATGTCCCCAAGAACGGCGTTCAAAGGACTTCGCAACCCCACTTTTTTCCCATCTCTGGTTTGGTGAGTTGAACTGACCGACCGACGGATTTCCCCGCCACCACGTCGAGCCGCCATGAAACGTTCCAAGCCGTCGGGTTCGCCTGCGTCCACTCCCGCCAAGAACGCCGCGTCCGATGTCGCCGACGTCCCTTCGTCCGGTGACTCGAACGACGATGCGCGGAAGCCACGGTCGGCCCGGATCGTGACATGGGACGAGATGGTGGCCTTGCTGCGAGCCGATTCACGTCACGGCTCCGGCTCCGAGGAACGCGGGGGAAGTCCGCAAACCGGTTCCGAAACCCGCTCCCCATCTTCCCCCTCTTCCCAACCGCGTGACGGCAAGACCAACAGCCCCACGAAGTCCAAAGGACGGTCCAATTCCAACAAGACCCGCGAGGACGATTCCCAAGACCCGCCGATCCCACTCATTCCGCTGCCGCTTCTTGCCTTGGGCCGCGAGGTCATCTTCCCTCAGATGATGGCCCCGCTAGTAATCGATCGTCGCGCCGGCATTCAACTGATCGACCGGATCTATCCTAGCGAGCCCCGGGTCGCTCTGGCAACCCAACGCAACCCCGAGGAGGAGAACCCCGGCACCGAGGGCTTTCATCCCTTCGTGTGCCTGGGCACAATCCTCAAGATGCTCAAGTTTCCCGACGGCTCGACTCGGGTGGTCTGCCAGGGGGAATTTCGCGGCCGGCTGATCAAGGTGTTCGACTCCAACGGCCTGCCGCACGCCCTGGTCGAACCGCTGCTCAGCCACGCCGAGCCCGGGGTGGAGCTCGACGCGGTGGTTCACGCGGTCAACCAACTCTTCAGCCAGATCGTCGAGAAGTCGCCGCTCATCTCGGAAGAGTTTCAGGTCAACATCCTCAACGCCAACGACCCCTCGGTGCTGGCCGACCTGCTGGCCGCCAACCTCAACCTCAGCGTCGAGGACCGGATCGAACTGCTGGGCACGACCGACGTGGTGGATCGGCTCAAGAAGCTGGTGGGACACCTCACCCGCCAACTTGATGTGCTGGAACTCTCCTCCAAGCTCCACGCCCAGGTTGGTTCAGAGATGAACCGGGTTCAGCGCGAGCATTTCCTCCGTCAGCAAATCCGCATCATCCAGGAGGAACTTGGCGAATCGGACAAGGAGAACACCGAGGTCGAGGAACTCTGGAACAAACTCGAAAAGGCCAAACCGCCTAAGGAGGTTCTGGTCGAGTGCAAACGGGATCTGGACCGTCTGGCCAATATGCACCCCAGTTCGGCGGAACACTCGATCGTCCGCACCCACCTCGACTGGATCGCCTCCCTGCCTTGGAGCAAAAGCACCCGCGACCGGCTCAACCTCAAAGTCGCCCGCAAAATTCTGGACGCCGACCACTACAACCTGGAGAAGGTCAAGCAACGAATCTTGGAGTATCTAGCCGTCCGTAAGCTCTGCAAGAGCCTCAAAGGGCCGATCCTCTGCCTGGTCGGGCCGCCGGGGACCGGTAAGACCTCGCTGGGCAAGTCGATCGCCCGCACCCTGGGCCGTGAGTTCGTGCGCATCAGTCTGGGCGGCGTTCACGACGAGGCGGAAATTCGCGGACACCGCCGAACTTATGTGGCCGCCATGCCCGGACGGATCATTCAAGGTCTGCGCAAGTGCGGCACCAACAATCCAGTGATGATGCTCGACGAAGTGGACAAACTCGGCCACGACTTCCGAGGCGACCCCGCCGCAGCGCTGCTGGAGGTCCTCGACCCCGAGCAAAACAAAACCTTCCGCGACCATTACCTCGACCACGATTTCGACCTCTCCAAAATCCTGTTCCTGGCCACTGCCAACGCTCTGGAAACCATCCCCCATGCGCTAAGGGACCGCATGGAGGTGCTGGAACTGCCTGGCTACAGCGAGGAAGAGAAACTGCTCATCGCGCACAGATATCTTATTCCCAAGCAATTGGCCGAGCATGGATTGGCCCCGCGCGACGTCAAATTCCCGGACGACACCGTGCGTAAGGTGATCGTGGACTACACCCGCGAGGCTGGACTGCGCAACCTGGAACGGGAACTGGCCGCGATTTGCCGCAAGGTGGCCGTCAAGCACGCCGAGGGGGACACCCGCAATTTGACGATCACCCCCGCCAACGTGACCGAGTGGTTGGGGCCGCCCAAGTTCTTCCGCGAGGCGGCCGACCAAAAACCGACCCCTGGGCTTTCGACCGGCTTGGCCTGGACCCCCTCTGGTGGCGAGATTCTCTTCATCGAAGCCACCGCCAATCCCGGCAAGGGGTCGCTGACCCTCACCGGGCTGCTAGGCGACTCGATGCGTGAAAGCGCCCAGGCGGCCATGAGCTACCTCAAGAGCCACGCCGCCTCATTGGCCATCGACCCCAAGCGGTTTGACAAGGCCGACGTTCATATTCACGTGCCCGCCGGCGCGGTCCCCAAGGATGGTCCCTCCGCGGGGGTCGCCATCGTCGCAGCCTTGGTGAGCCTCTGGCGTGAGACGCCGATTCGTCCAGGTCTGGCGATGACCGGCGAAGTGACCCTCACCGGACGAGTCTTGCCGGTCGGCGGAGTCCGGGAAAAGGTGCTGGCCGCCCGCCGTAGCGGAGTCCGCGAGATCATTCTACCGGTTCGCAACGAGAAGGACTTGACCGAACTGCCTCCCGAGGTTCGCCAAGACCTGGTCATCCATCTGGTGGCTCATCTCGACGAGGTTCTTCCACGCCTGTTCGAATCCGACCGCGCGACCCAACACGACAACCACGCCGCGTCTCCGGAACGCGCCCGTCTCGAACGTTCAACACGCTCCCGCGGCCGCGTCACGCCCCACCCCTTACCCACCGCCGCGCCTGTCCGATCCCGCTGAAGTCAAGGCGACGCCGTCAAGAACGTCTTGGTGATCGCGGTGGAATGGGTTACAATCCAACCAGGAGGGAATTCATTCCGGTTCCGGCCCGTCTTGGCCTTATTCACCGCGTCACCTTGCTCCGGTTTCGTACCCGCCCCTTCCCTTCTCCCACCGGCTTTGCTTAGTTTAGCGGGAGCGCCGAAGCATGTCCTCGCCCACCCAAACCCCTGGTTCCCTCCCCCGCCGCCATTGGCTGCTGGCTGCTGCAGCACTGACCGGTGGGCCGCTGGTTCGCCATGTCGCCAAGGCTGACGCCTCTCTCGACTCCCCTCCTAATCCCAATCAGGACAAGCAGGACCAAGCGGGCGGCGTGGGGTTCCAAACCGTCACCCTCGCCGGAACCGTGATCCCCTTGAGCCAGGCGCTCCATCAACGCGGCCTGGCATGTGACCCGGATGGAGTCGAGGACCAACTGGTCCTCCGCCAGGACGACCCGGACGCCACCCTCACCCCAATCCTCAAAGACTCGGCCACCCGCGCCTTTTGGATCGACCCGGATCGCTTCCGCGATCAAGCGATCCGTCTCACCGGACGGCTTTATCCAGGTCTGCCCTATCTCCAAGTCACCTTGGTCCGGATTCGCGACGCCGAAGACGGTGTGTTTCGTATTCCCGAGTACCACTGCGAGGTCTGCGCGATCTCGTCGCGGTTTCCCCAGGACTGCCCCTGTTGCCAGGGGACGATGGAATTTCGATTCAAACCCGAATAACCAGCCCGATCGAACGAAAATCTTAAGTTGACCAGGTTCCGCCGGAACCCCTTCCCACAAAAGGGCGGCCGGACCAACTCAACCGACCAAATGATCGGCGGGGGAGGTGACAATGATCGACGGGAACCTGGTATTGGGGCTGGCGGCGGCAATCGCGGTGGTCACCAGCTTGGCCGGAAGCGCCGCCCTTTTGTGGGTCACTCGGCCCGGACGAGGACGGTCCCTGCCCGACTACACCCCACCGGTCACCATCCTCAAACCACTCAAGGGAATCGACGAAGGGCTCGAGGAGAACCTTCGTAGCTTTTTCCAACTCGACTATCCACGCTATCAACTCCTTTTCGGCGTGGCCGACCCGGACGATCCCGCCGCCGCCGTTGTCGAACGTCTGATCGCCGAACACCCCCACCACGACGCCAAGCTCGTGCGGGGCGCTCCACGCTTGGGATTCAACCCCAAGGTCGAAAACCTCGCGTCGATGGATCGTTTTCGCAAATACGATTATCTGCTAATCAGTGACTCCAATGTGCGGGTCAAACCCTCCTACCTGCGCGAGACGACAGCCTACCTAGCCGATTCCCGCGTCGGACTCGTTTCGAACATTTTCGCGGGGGTCGGCGAGACCAGCGCGGGGGGCGCGTTAGAGAATCTGCAGCTCAACGGCTTCATTGCCGGCGGCGTGGCGTTGGCGGAAGTGGTGGGGCAAACCTGCGTGGTGGGCAAGTCGATGCTCATGCCGGGTCGGGTTCTGGAAGAGATCGGCGGATTTCGAGCGGTGCGGCATCTGTTGGCCGAGGATCAGGCAATCGGGGTCAAGGTCCGCAAGGCGGGCTATCGCATCGCGCTGAGCCATCACGTCATCGACAATGTCAACCACGACCGCGGATTGCGCTGGTTCCTCAACCGCCACTCGCGTTGGTACAAGATTCGCCGTCGCATGGCCCCTGGCTTCTTTCTGCTGGAACCGCTTTCCAACCTGAGCCTTATTGGGGTGGTCTGGGCGTTGTCGGACGACACCGGGATCGCCTGGGGCGGGTTAGTGGTGCTGGTGGGTCTGGGTATCGCCCGCGACGCCTTGCAATCCCGCTGGTTGCGCGGCGTGTTCCCCCGCGCCCGTCACCTTCTGCTCTGTCCGGTCAAGGATCTGTTCCTAGTGCCGGTTTGGTTCGACGCCTTAGTGAACAACCGAGTCCATTGGCGGGGTCACAAAATGTTGGTGGGCCGCTGGACCCGACTCTCAGGCGTGACGTATCGTCGTCTCAGACGAGCCCGCCGCCAGGCCGCCCGCGTGCAGCGCCGGGCTCGTCGGCACGCCTCGCCCCCACCGATCACAGTGGCCGAGCAACACGCCGTCTCCACAGGGGACTAGGACCCTGCCGCGTCGATCTCAACCAGAGGGAATCCCCTCCCCCCGAGATCGCGTGTCGCCTCGGCCATCCCACCGATTCCCCTGGAATTCGAGGGCACCCTCTAAACCTGAAATCGCGGCCAACCGCCCGTTTCCCTGTCGAGAATAGTTTCCTCTAACCGTTGTTCACCCCATTCTTCTCAACCCACAACGCCGCGGTTCGCGTCCTCCCCCGACCGCGCGAGGAGATGACCTGATGGAGCATTGCGACGACGTCGCGTCGTCGTCTTCGGACGAACCCTCCCCCCCCTTGTCCAAGTGGTTGAAGAACACGAACACGGCCTGTCACCCGTTCCGCGCGGCACGGCGGAACGACGAGACAACCCCGTGGCTGGTGCGCACGGTCCTCGCGCTGCTGATCGCTGGTTGCGGAACCATCATGCCCGCCCAGGGTCAACCCGGCGGCCCAGCCTGGCCCCGCGTGACCGAGTCAGGCGTGCTGCGGTTTGGCTCCGACGAGGAAGGTGGCGCACCGTTTTTGTTCCGCGACGACAACGAGCAGCTCGTCGGCTTTGAACTCGATCTGCTAACGGCGGTGGGCCGAGAACTGGGCGGAATCACCCCGGAGTTCCGTCAAGGCGGTTGGGACACGCTGCTGCAACTCCTTGAGCGTGGTGACGTAGATGTTGTTGTCAATGGATATGAGAAAACGCCAAGCCGAGAATCGCGTTATCTCTCGACCCGTCCTTACTACGTCTATCAGCTTCAGCTGCTGGCACTCAAAGGGGGGATCGTCCGTTCCTGGGCCGACCTGAAGTTCGCCAAGCCGGACGGGGGCCGCTGGCGGGTCGGGGTGTTGGGTGGGTCGGGAGCCGAACAGTACGCTCGGGCGAATTCTGACCCTTCGCTGGTGGAGGTGGTTTATTTCGAGGGGACCACCAACGCCCTGATGGCCACCGTCAACGGTCAGGTCGATTGCACGCTGCAGGACCTTGCCCCTAGCCGCTTCTACCTGGGTCGTCCCGAATATCAAAAGCTCGCTGCCGCCGGACCACCGGAGGGGTGCGGCTATTATGTCATGTATGTCCGTATAGATGACATTGAATTGCGCGACCGGTTGGACCGGGCAATCGGCAAGCTCATCGCCTCGGGCGAGCTGCGCAAGATCTATGAAACGTGGAACGTTTGGAACGAGGCCCAGGAAACCTTGGCGACCTTTGAGGCGACCAGCGTTGACCAGGTTCGGCCCAAACGGGGCCTCGACTTTGGACGCCTGATCGTCTACGGCCCTACCCTGCTTGCTGCCGCCGGAATGACCATCTTCCTCGCCTGCGCCGCGATGCCCTTGGCGATTCTGGCCGGGATGGTGATCGCCCTGGGACGGGTGTACGGCCCCAAGCCACTGGACTGGCTACTGAGGGGCTACGTCGAGATCATTCGGGGCACGCCGTTGATGCTCCAGCTGTTCTTCCTCTTTTACCTCATGCCTGAGTTGGGGGTCTACCTGCCAGCGATCGCCGCGGGGGTGTTGGGGCTGGCGATCAACTATTCGGCCTACGAGGCCGAAATTTACCGCGCTGGGCTGCAAGCGATCCCGCGCGGTCAACTCGAAGCGGCGCGGGCGTTGGGGATGACCTTGTTTCAGGCGATTCGCCGGGTGGTGCTGCCGCAAACCGTCCGCATCGTGGTGCCGCCAGTGACCAACGACTTCATCGCCATGTTCAAGGACACCTCGGTCTGTTCGGTTATCACCCTCGTCGAATTGACGAAACAGTATTCGATTCTCTCCAACAGCCAGGGCGGCGTCGTCGAGTTCGGTCTGGCCGCTGGCGCGATTTATCTAGCGATGAGTCTGCCTTTGGCCTGGTTCTCCACCTGGTTTGAGCGACGGTTGGATGGTCATAAACCCGACGATGACGACCCCGACTCGACCACGCCACCCGCCAACGTCAACACCCGCGATCACGACCAAAACGACCTGCGTTCGTAAGTTCGTAAGTAATAGAAACGGCGGCGCATCGCCGCGCGATCCCTCTCCCAACCACGTTACGTTTCCCTTTCACCACCCTTATTTGGAAAGGGGGTTCTTGATCGATGATCCACACGCGCGAACTGGTCAAGCGTCACGGCAAGACGACGATTCTCAAGGGGATCGATCTAACGATCGAACGGGGGGAGGTCGCGGTGCTGATCGGTCCCTCTGGCAGTGGCAAATCTACCCTGCTGCGCTGTCTCAACGGCCTGGAGGAGTTCCACGGCGGTTGTGTCACGGTGGACGATCTGACTGTCACCGCCCATTGCTCGACCTCGCGCAAGGCAGCGCTCCATCACCAGATCCGGCTTAAGCTGGGCATGGTCTTTCAAGCGTTCCATCTGTTTCCTCACCTCACGGTGATGGAAAACGTGATCGAAGCGCCTCGGACGGTACTGGGTCTGTCGCGTGAGGAGGCCGAAGCACGGGCCAAGCCGATTCTGGATCGGGTGGGGATGCTTGGCCACGCCCACAAACGGCCCTCGTCCCTCTCGGGTGGCCAGCAACAGCGGGTCGCCATCGCCCGTGCCTTGGCGATGAAGCCCGAGGCGATCCTGTTCGACGAGCCAACTAGCGCGCTCGATCCCAAGATGACCGCCGAGGTGCTGTCGGTCATGGCCGACCTAGCGCGCGACGGCCTGACCATGGTGATTGTCACCCACGCGATGGAGTTCGCCCGCCACGCCGCGACAACGGTTCACGTGTTGGATTCAGGGCGTCTCATCGAATCGGCTCCGCCCGACCGCCTCTTCAACGACCCCCGCCAAAACATCACCCGCGAACTTCTGGCCAAGGTCCGCGCCGCTTGACCCTGCCCCCAACGTGACGCCTCCAGGACGACGTATCTTGAGGCAGGTTCCGTTTCCCAAACGTCCGTCCCGACTCGATCCGGTTCCACCACCAACGACGCCACCGTGATGGGACCGGATCGGTCTCCCCTTGGCCAAAGGGAAACGACGGTCCATAATGAGACACATGTGCTCCCAGACCTCTGCAACGCCCGACACCGCAACGGCGGGGAGGATCGAACTTTGGCTCGGTTTTTCAAATACAAAACACCGGAGGCGCTCAGCGAGGACGCCCGCAACCGCGGGCTGGAGATCCGCATACAAAACGACTTTGAACCCCTCACCCGACCAGTCCAGGTAGGCAACCGCATCGTGGGCAACCGTCTGGCAATCCAACCTATGGAAGGGTGCGACGGCGACCTCGACGGCCGAGCCGGCCCTTTGACGCTGCGACGCTACCAACGCTTTGGCTCCGGGGGGGCGAAACTGATCTGGGTTGAAGCCTGTGCGGTGGTGCCGGAAGGCCGGGCCAACCCCCGCCAACTGATGATCTCTCCCGCCCATGTCGAGAGCCTACGCGCAATCCTCGACACAATCCGTCAAGCCCATCGTCAAGCGTTTGGCCGTGACGACGACCTGCTAGTGGGTCTGCAACTGACCCACTCGGGCCGCTACAGCTACAAAAAGCCAATCCTGGCCCAACATCATCCTCTGCTGGACGCGCGAACCTACCTGGACAAAGCGGCCGGGCGGTTGGTGCGTCCCAGCGACCCCCTCATCAGTGACGAGGAGTTGGACCGCCTCCAGCTTCACTATGCTACCGCCGCCCTGCTGGCCTACCGGATCGGCTTCGACTTCGTTGATCTCAAGCAGTGCCACGGCTATTTGCTCAACGAGTTGCTGGGCGCGCGGGGACGCCCCGGCAAATACGGCGGTACCTTCTTTAACCGAACCCGGTTCATTCGCGACGTGGTCATGCGCATCCGCCGCGAGAAGCCCGACGCTTTGATCGCCACCCGCTTGAACCTTTCTGACGGCCTGCCTTATCGCCACGGCGGGCCCGACGATCAGGGCATTCCCGAAGATTATCAAAGCCCCTACCTCTGTGCCTGGGGAGTGGACGAATCCAACCCGCTCAAGATGGATTTTGACGAACCACTGGAATTGATTGCGCAACTTCGGGAGTTGGGGGTCGGGTTGGTCAATGTGACCCTGGGCAACCCCTACGCCAACCCGCACTGGGGACGCCCCTTCGAGTTCCCGCCGACCGACGGCTACGAGTCGCCCGAACACCCTTTGGAAGGGGTGGCGCGGCATTTGGTGGCCGCCGCGACAGTGCAACGAGCCTTCCCCGACCTGGCGGTGGTGGGCACCGGTTACAGCTGGCTCCAGGAGTTTGCCTTCCACGTCGGCGCGGCCCAAGTGGCCGCGGGCGACGTGACCTTCATGGGCTATGGCCGAGGAGCGCTCGCCCAACCCGACTTCGCCGCCCGAATCCTGGCCGGTAAACCGCTAGAACGGAAGCGAATCTGTCGCACCTTCAGTTATTGCACCGGATTGATGCGATCCAAGAACAATCAATACGGCCAGCTTCCCTCAGGCTGTCCTCCCTTCGACAAGGAGGTGTACGGACCGATCTGGGATCAGGCCGAATTCAACCCTGACCGCGATCACCGGACCGAACGCCCAGCCACCGTTGCTGCCCCCTGACCCCGCCTTGTCGCGTCTGGCCCTCGCAGGGATCATCCAGACGCGACCAACGCGGCACGGGCCACACCCGGTGAGAGAGATATCCTCCCCGGCGGATTCGCATCACGCGGTCCTCACCCCGTTTGGAACCGAGTCTGCTCATGCCTTCCCGACGTCATCGGGATCACGCGGACGAACGACGCCAGTCGAACACCTCCCCGACCCGCGCCAACGCCCTCGTATCCTCTTCGTTACACGTTCACGATCACGACAACTCTGATTTCGAGACCCGCTCCGAGTCCGAACACAAGAACGATTTCTCTCTGGGACGGTCCCGCGAACCGGAATGCTGCGAGTTGTGCGGGCGATCCCAACCTCTGACCTTCCACCATCTGATTCCCCGCGCCGTGCATCGTAAACCCCGCTTCAAGGCGGAGTTCACCCGCCGCGAAATGAACCACCGGGGGCTGTGGTTATGTACGCTTTGTCATCAGGGAATCCACTGCTTAATTCCCGACGAGAAGGAATTGGCGCGCTCGTTCAACACCCGTGAAGCCCTTCTGGCCCATCCCGGCGTGGCGCGTCACGTCGCTTGGGCCAAGAAACAGAAATGACTCATCAGGGGCTGTTGTCATCTTGAGTCGAGCGTGATCCGAATTCGAAACAACAACGCCGACGATCCGTCCTAAGACGAACCGTCGGCACGTGGGCGTTGTCGTCCCAACGTGGGGAACTTGGGACCACGCCGCCTCACGCTCGGGAAACACCGAACGCGCGTGAAGGAGGGGGAATGGGAGCCTGGTTCCACCACGATCGAGTGGAAATGAATCGAATCACATCGTTTCCCGATCGTGGTTAGCGCGACTCCACGTAGGTCGATTCGATCCGGTTCCGTTCGATCCCATCAAGGGCGGCGCGGGAAGTTGAGCGGTCGCGTCGCTTCACCCCGTACGGATTCGTTGATCGGTCCGATGCCCCGCATTGGTTCGCCCACCTTGCGAAGTTGGGCGAGGCGGACCACAGGACCGGGCCGAGGTTCGCGCAGTTCCTTGATTCGGTTTTCGGGATCGACGACGAGACCGATGTTGAAACGATTGGTGCTGTTGGGGATGCGGACGTTGGGGCTGGTGGGGAACAGCGGCGAGTTGAATGGATCGACACGACGGATGTTGGCCGGATTGACGAGGTTGCGTGCTCCTGGGACGAGTCGGCGAGTGGGAGCCAAGGTTAGTGGGGCGACTTGATCGACTTGATAGCTGGCGAAGGCGATGTCGTTGGCGTCGAGTTGCGCGTCGCGGGTGGCGACCAGATCGATCCGCAGCGGCTCGGTGAGGGGCACGTTAGCGGTGCCGGTGTTAGAGATGAGCAGACGAGGACGAATCAGGTCGCCGGGCTGCATTCCACGGGGCGCATCGAAGCCGACCGCCTCGAAGTTAGGCTGCACCGGAGCCAGACGGATGGGAATGGCGGTGGAGAAATTGTTGGTCTCGTCATGTTCGGCGACAACGTGGGTAGCGTCGGCCTTGAGGATCAGATAAAGGATGCCTTCCACCGGGAAGTCGGCCACGCGGGGATCATTGACCGCCGGCAGGTTGATTGTGGGAGCCGTGTTGATGGTTTGGGTCTGGATGCCGTTGGGTGGCAGCAAGTGGGGCTCGATCGCCACGTTGGGCGGCAGAGCGTCCTCGGGCAGAAGGCGCACCAGGCTGTTCTGGCGGATGTTGGGCACGTTGATGTCGGCCAGTTGCACCGCCCGCGGAGTCAGACGCGGCGTGCGAGACAAGAAGACACGCACCACGCTTTCGGGGGCGTCAGCGGTGGTGGAGGCGGTGAAGGCGTCGGTGGGATAGCGTAACGTGGGATCGGCGGCCGCCCGAGAATCAAAGAACCCAAGAGGTTCACGTATGGAGGTCGCACCTAGATTGCGAACGTCAATCACCAGGCTCAGCGGCTGTCCATAGGAGGCCACCGGCGCGGCGTAACCCGACACCAACAGATCGGGTCGGGAGTACCCCAGCGCCGAGAAGGCCATCAGCTGACGGCCTTCCAGGTTGTCCAAGTCGGGCCGCCTAACCACCTTGGGCTTGGAACGAGGGGCGGCCAACCAACGGGGAGCCAATCGTCGCGGGCGGTCACCTTTGCCGAAGCCAGTCTTGAGCTGCAACACCTTCGCACCTCCATGCCTTGCGTCGCGTCGCGTCGCGTCGCGGGCGGTTGGACGCTCGAACTTGGTCTCGCCGCATGGTCCGAACGATTCAAGCGATCCGCACGCGGCGATTCGATCCGATCCGATCCGTCTCGACGGAACCTCCCTCGGTTCGCGTCGGGGGGAGACGGCCGCCTCTGGTCCCTTCGAATGGAACGATCCCCGGCGCGACGCGGTCCCACCGCCGAGCCTCCCCGACATGCATGCAGTCGGATCGGCACACGGTTCGACACCGGCGCGACGGGTTTCCCTCCTGGCCACCGTCGGCGGGTCCACTCTCACCAGATCGGCCCCTCGCGTTACGATCCAACCCGGACAGGTCAAGGCGGAGACGCCAACGACAAGAGACAAACGGCGGAGGTCGTCAACCGGGATCGCGGCGGACTCACGCCGTGACTCCCCATCCACGATCGCGCTGGAATCCGTCCCACCTGGACGATCCCACTCGAAACCTTCCTGGAACGAGCGGACTCGGTCGAGGATGTCCGAGCGCGTCGCGGAGTTCTCTGCGGGGAGAATCGGTCCCGTGGTCGTCTCCGCTTGGCCCATTCCCCAGCACTGGTCGGCTCACTCCACCGATTGCGACAAACCCTCCGAGGCGGACGGTTGTCACGAACCGTCTCGCCGCGACGATTGCGACGAGAGCACGGACGCAACGGGTCGGCTCAAGCTGTTAGAAGAGGTCCATGCGGGAGAAACGGGCCTCAACCTGGTCGGCGTGATGGGCGATCTCGCGGATCGAGGCGGCCACGTCGGCGGCGGCCACGCGCGTCAACGGATGATTGCGCGCCATAACAAACATCGATTCGCCACCGACTCGGCGCACCGAGATCGCTCCATGGGACAACTCGGCGTTGAGCCTCAACGCATAGCCATAATGATCGGGGTCAGCTGGCGCGCAGAGCGAGTAAACCGATAGGGTTGGTTCGCCCTGGGCGTCATGTCCAGTTTCGACGTACACCTCTTGAATCCGGTCGTCGGGGACTGGGCAGATCAGACGGTAACGGCCCTGGCCACCCTGGACCACGACCCCCTCCATGTCTTCGAGCGCCTGCAGAACAAGTTCATGAATGTCCCGATACTGGAAAAAGATCGCCTGGAGACGCTCGGCCAACTGTTGGAGGTCATGAATCCGATGGCGGGGCTTCTTGGCCAGACAGCGCAGGATCACCTCGGCCAGATCGTCGTTGATCTCGGGGACCAGGTCGCGCGGGTCGGGTGGCTCGGCCTGAAGGTGCAACTTGATGAGACGGTTGACCGAGGAGGCGGTGAATGGCAACCGGGCGGTCGCCAGATAAAACAGGGTCACCCCTAGCGCGTAGGCGTCGGAAGCGGGCGTGGCCGGCTTGCCCCGGAACAATTCGGGAGCCATGAACATAGGTGTGCCCGCCACCGCGTGATGGCGTGCCGCACGGGCTGCGGCCGTTGGTGAGGTCCAACCGACGCCGCCTCGAACTACGTCGCCGGGAGCCAATCTCTTCACCGCCCTCGCGCCAACCGGACCGGCGGCGGATGGGGCTTCGGTCTTGACCAGGGGACGAACTAGGCCGAAGTCGGCGAGCTTGACCTGCTCGTCGGGCGTCACCAGCACGTTGGCTGGTTTGACGTCGCGGTGAACCAAGCCTTGACGGTGCGCCGCGGCCAGCGCGAGGGCGATCTGACGCCCCCAACAGGCCACCTTAGCCGGAGGTTGCGGACCGTGGACCACAACCCGCTGCTTGAGGCTTTCGCCGCCGGGCACGTATTCGAGTTCGAGGAAATGCACCCCGCGCTCGCAGCCCAGGTTGCGGACCGCCACCACGTGGGGATGATCCAACCGCGCCGCCGCCCGCGCTTCCTCATAGAAGTTCTCCACCAACCACGGCTGACGACGGGCGAGGTCGGGATTCATGATCTTGATTGCGCAGAGACGGGCCAGACCGCGGTGTTGAGCCTCATACACCCGTCCCATAGTCCCTTCGCCCACCCGACGAATCAGGTGGTAGGGGCCCAAGTCCCGGCCTTCAAACTCGTCGCCACCGCACGCGATGACCAGCGGTCCGCTTGACGCGGAAAAGGATGGTTGCGAGGAGACCGCCGTCCCGGAAGCGACCTCCGCGTTGCCATTTCCGAGGCCAAGCGTGGGCGGGACCAACGCGGTCACCGCGTCCGCCTCGCTGGCGGAACCATCCACACGGACATGCGGAACCGTTTCCTCCAACATCCGCGCCGTCGCGTCACGCTCACGTGCTGGTTCGAGCGTTGCCGCCATCGTCCAGGGAGATGATTGCATGACCTCCAACGTTGCGGGATTGGTCACCACCGCGTTGGACGGCGACGTGGCCTCCGAGGGTTGGGCGAGCGGTTTGGAGGAAGGGGGAAGGGGTGGGGCGGTCATGGGGGGCGGGAGTCCAGCGGGTGGGGTCTCGGGTCGAAGCGGACGATCCGTACATCGTCCCAAGATCTTCATCATTGTTTCGCGCCAAGCGATTCGGTCAAGAGGAGTTCGCTCCCACCTTCATCATCTTGACGCTTTTCGTCGCTTCACTGCAACTCGGCTCGGTGGATCGGAGGGATTGGCGTGACTTTGATGAGGCAGCCTCAACCGGGCCTCAACGTGGTGGGTGGCTTGGAGTCAACGCGTCACCTTGCCGAAGGCAACCCGATGGCCCACAATTTCTTGGTCCATCATGCCCCTTCGGCGAGTCGAAACCCTTCGGGTTGGCAACTTCTGTTGGACCGTTCGTCCAACTTCACATTCACCAAGAAAGCAAGGTCGGGTTGATGGCCCGCGACCGCGTCCGCGAGACCAAAACCAAAGCATGTTTCCGATGCGCTCAGCCCACCAAGGTGGCCTATCGAGTGCGTCACGACGCCTCGCGGCGCTGGGAGTTCGTTTGCCCCGACTGCCTGGAGGCGGTTCGTTCGGGCAATCCTCTTTACACTTATGGCGGAACTTGGAAAAGTTCGCGGCACTGAATGTTGCAGGTCCACCTTCTCGACCTCTAGGTCCGCCCAATTCGCAGTGTCGGCCTAAGTTTCGGCCTCCCTCTCACGGGTTCACCGCGACCGCCCGACCAACCCGCCACGGGGATGATCCAGGTGGGACTGGAAATGGAGTTCATGGTTGCGCGCCTCGTTCAGTTCATGGGATTGGAGCGTGTCGGGGGGTGCCAGGTTCGTGGGTGTTCACTCGACTGAGGATCAAACACCTTGGAGCGAGAAACGTCCGATACTCATAAGGAAGAGTGGAATGCTCGCCTCTCGGCGACTCCCGGTCCATGATCCACGCGCGGGTTTCGTTCCACGATCCCGCCGTTGAGGAGATTGACCTGGGCGGCAACGCTCCGCCGATTCTTTTCGCGGAAGAGCGTTTAAGCGGCGGGATGACCACGCCACGTTGAATGAGGTCAACCACGATGGTTGGGAACCACTCAGGGAGGGCGACTCCGACCTCGGAGCGTGAAACCATGAAACGCCTCGCCTCTGTTTCCGTTTCGTTGGTGTTGCTGCGCATCACTTCGGCCAATCAGCGGCGAATCGCCAGAACCATCTGTCTCGGCTTTGGCGTTTGGACCATGCTCTGGGGCCTGCTCGTCCCGCCGGATTTGACGTGCCCGGCGATGGCTCAAGGCGTTCGGGGCACCGATTCGGAGGTTCGCCTCCAGGGACCGCGCGGACGAACCCTGGAGCGTTCCGGTTCCACCTTAGCCGGACCGGGGGTCCTGGCACGCCAATTCGAATCCAATCGTCCCGCGGGAACGCGACAGCGGGCGCTCGAAATCCAGCGCGGTCCCGGAGGTTTGGATCGCTCACTGACCATCCAGCGGCCTTTGGGTGGCGTCACTCGGTCGTTGGAGATCGACCGGGGGCCCGGGGGTGTCCAGCGCTCGTTGAATGTGGAGCGTGAGTTTCATGGTCCGCTGGTCCAATCCGGAGTGGCCTTGAGTCGGTCGGCGGTCGGGGTTGTGCCGCCGCGCATGGTGCCGCCCGTGGTGATTTCGCCCCGTTCGCCAGGCGCGACCAACGCTGAACTTGGTCTGGCATTGGGTCTGGGGTTGATGGGTGGGTTGTTGGCCGATTCGCTCTTCTCTCCCCCTCCGCCGCCGCCCCCGCCCCTGGTGGCGGTCCCTGTGGTGCCCGGCCCTCCCGTGGTGGCTGTTCCGGAAGCTGTCCCGCTTTCGCCCAAGGAACGGGCCCAAGCGCGTCTGGAATGGGCGTTAGATCGGGTTTTCACTGGCGGCCCCACCGAGCGCCGCGATGCAGCGCTGGCTTTGGGACGCTCGGGCGATCCCCGCGTGGTCCCCGCGTTGATCGACGTGATGAAGAACGACAAAAAGAGCGAGGTTCGCCAGGCCGCAGCCCGGGCGTTGGGGCAAACCGGCGACCCACGCGCCTTGCGTCCTCTGGAATTGACCGCACAATACGACCCGAGCCAAGAGGTGCGTCAGGTCGCCGCCACGGTTCGGGCCCACTTCGCGTTACGCGAACCGGAGGTTCAACCGGCTAGCGTGCCGCCGCCTCGGGTGCCTCGGACCAATTCCAACGCCTCGGTGGATCAACCCAACACGACTGCCGCTCCCGCGTTGCGTCCGCCCGCGGTGTCGCCTGGCCCAGTGGACGTTCCCCCGCCCCCCGATTTCGAGAACGACGCCGACTCTCTGCGTCCCAACGGTTCGTCCGCTCCCGAACTGGTCGGACCTCGTTCCAGCTGACCATGACCATCGCCTTCGGCCACGGCCACGGCCCGAAAGGGACGAGACGAGGGTGGGGAATACTCAGAGGAACAGCCGTTGGGCGTGGGTTTGATTTCGTCACCCACCGTGTCCGTGTGATCGACCGCGCCGCCTTCCCTCCCGCCCCGTCCTGTTTTCAGAAGCTAGGTTCTCCATGACTCGATCCGAACCCGACTCGCCCTCCTCATGGTCCGCTCCCGCCCCACCCGACGAGAGGGACGCGGCCGAGGGCCGGGAATTCAGCGCGATGAGCGCTGCTTTTTTCATCGCCGCCAGCATGGTGGGGGTCGGGATTCTGACCACCTCGGGTTACACGATCGCCTCGGTCGGCAGCAATCAGGTGATGCTCTGGCTTTGGATTGTGGGCGGGGTGGCGATGCTCTGCGGTGCGCTGACCCACGCCGAGTTGGCCGCCGCGATGCCACGTATTGGCGGGGATTACGTTTTCGTGCGCGAGGCGTATGGCCGCTTGGCGGGCTTCCTGGCCGGTTGGATCACCGCCCTCATCGGTTTCGGTGCGCCGATTGCTGTGACCGCCCGAACCAGCGCAAGCTACTGGTTGACCGGCGGCGGACTGGTCGCGCCCGAGGCGCTGACCAAGGAGTACTGGTGGGCCGAGCGGGCCCTGGCCACCGGACTGATCCTCGGCCTGGCTGGTTTTCATTTGCTGGGGCGTCGTGGTTCAGCGCGCCTTCAAGGACTCACCACCCTGGCCACCTTGGGGGCGTTGGTGGCAATGGTCGTCTTCGGCCTCATCTCGCCCCAAGCCGATTGGTCCCATCTGGACGATCTCCCTGACCAGCTCACTGGGTCGGTGTGGAGCGCTATGTTGATCTCACTCCTGTACATCAACTATGGATACGCGGGCTGGAACAGTGCCGGTTACCTGGCTGGGGAGGTCAAGAATCCCGGACGCAACCTCCCCCGCGCGATCGTGTTGGGCAATCTGGCGGTGTTGAGCCTCTATGTGGCCGTCAATCTAGTTTATATTGTCGCCTTCTCGGCGGAAGAGATTCAAACCTTGGCGTCCTCTAATCCCAACGCGGTCAAAAACATCGCCGAGTTGGCGGTTGCTCGCTTGATCGGTCCGCCGGTCTCGACCTGGTTCGCGCTGTTCGTGGCGGTGTTGTTGCTGTCGATGCTCAGCGCCTTTCTCGTGACGGGTCCGCGGGTGATCGTGGCGATGGCCCGCGAGGGGATGTTTCCCCGGTTCGCCGCCCGGGTCTCGCAACGCGGCGCGCCGGTTCCTGCAACGTTGTGCCTGGCGTTGTTCGCAGTGGCCCTCAACTGGATTCCCCGCTTCGCCTCCGTGCTGGAATACGCTTCGCTGGGTCTGGCTCTAGCCTCGCTGTCGTCCGTCTCAGCGATTTATGTGTTGCGGAGGACTCGCCCCCACCTGCCCCGTCCCTATCGGACTTGGGGCTACCCGGTCACCCCGGCGGTCTTCCTGGTTGTGACGGTCGCTTTGGCCATCGCTGCGGTGCGGGACCGGCCCGAGGTCGCGTTCTGGACCTTGGCGACCCTCCTGGCCGGAACCGTCGCCTTCGTGTTCGTGAACCGATGAACGCCACCGCGGCACAAACACCACAAATACTGATTGATGCAAGATTCTTTGTGTAGTGGAACGCAGCAGGGTCTCAACGGCCTGCGTGATGGGCGTGGTAGGCCAAACGTTCCAAATGGATGCTCAAATCAACTGGCACAACATCGACCCCTGGAGGTAAACTGAGGGCCACCGGCGCGAAGTTGAGGATGCCCTTGGCTCCCCCCTCGACAGCCCGATGGGCCACCGCTTGAGCCTGATCGGCTGGCACGCAAAGCACCACCAACACGATCCGCCGAGCGGCGAGCAACTCGGCCAGACGCTCGACCGGCTCGACCAAAAACCCCTCGCAACGCTGACCGACCAGGCGAGGATCCTTGTCGAAGACGCATTCCACTTGGAAACCGCGCTGGGAGAAGCCACGATCACGCAACAGCGCCCGGCCCAGATTGCCCACCCCTACCAAGGCCACCGGCCAGACCCGATCTAGCCCCAGCGCGGCCCGAAGCGACTCCGCTAGATCAATCACGTCGTAGCCGACGCCGGGATGACCAAACTGGCCGAACCAGGCCAGGTCCTTGCGCACCTGAGCGTCCCCCAGGTTCAGCGCCTCGCCCAGTTGACGGCTGGAAACCGTATGGACACCTTGCCCTTTGAAGGCGTCCAACTGACGCAGATATAATCCCGCGCGGGCCACCACGGCGCGAGGTGCGATCGTCCGGGCTGTCTCTGACGCGGGAGTACCCGATGACGGGGCGACCCGCTTGACCACGCCAGAAGGCGACACCGTCGAATCGCCAGACGGGACGGCAGGCGTCGAAGAAGTCGAACGTAATCCGCGACGCGGTGAGGTGGGCATCCGTCGAGTCCGTCACGAAAACCGGGGCGGAGCGGCGCGGAGTGTCGCAAAACGCGACGGAATCGAATCCCGTTTCCCTTCGAGCCGACGCCAATCGCAAAAGGCCGGCCCGTGGAACCCGGCATCTCCGGGCAACGTGGCAACCCTCGGGAGAGGAGTCCGCATGGCATCATATGGCTTTCCCCAGTCGATCGTCAACGACAACCAACCCCAGCGCGATGACAATCCACGCTCGTGAAGAAGCGAAGATCGCCCACCTGATTGCTTCTCCTCATGCAACCATACCGAAGTAAAAATACGCTGGAACACGTTCTCAACTGACTTCAAGGCAAACTCGGCAAAAACGGCTCTGAACCCATCGTGCTGAATCCATCCTGGGGAAGCTTGGAATGAGCAGTCCATTCCCGCGTTGTCAAATCATCGACGTGGTCTCTGTTCCACAACGCAGCCCGTTTCGCCATCCTGCTGGGAAAACCTGGCTCATTCCCCACACTCGAACTTGGTTGCGTTCCCTCAGGCCACGTCCGACAGTTCTGGTCGAACCGTTCGCGGGCGATTTCCTCATGACCTACGACCAAAGCGACGAAGTTTTGAACCTGGCGCGGCGTCACGGCTTCGAGACCGTGTCAATCCCCATGAAGAACACCCACCACGACACCATGACCGAACTGCTGATTAGCCGAAACCTGGACTGGCTCCAACGTGGTCGAACACCCAACCAGCCACGCCTCTTTTGAACGCTTCCTCGGATCCGTTGACGATTCCACGCTGAGGTGTCCGCTCAACGCCGACCCTCTTTCCCCATTCCAAATCCTGCCGTCTCCGATTCCAAAGACCCGACCAATCCCAGGGCTTGTCCAGGTTGAGGTGCTATAATGGAGCGTCTGGGTAATCTAGGGGGAATTTATGACGAACGGTCGCGTTGACGATGAAGAGGACATCCGGGACGTGGAAACGTCTTGGGATTTGCGCCGACCACTACGCCGGGAGGAGGGAGTACCGGCCGAGTTAGTGGTATTGCGGGATCGTTTGCGGGCGATGCCTGAAACGATCCGGCGGGAGTTGGAGCCGTTGGTGCTGGACGCGATGGAGCAGGCGGTGTTTCGTGGGCGGGTATTGGGGATGGCCCGTGAAGCGTTGAAGCGGTTGCGGGCCGAGTTGGAGGATCACCGCCAACCGATCCCGCCGCGGACATGGCCAGTCGGGTCCTTGGCGGCAAGGTCGCGGTGGGGGTCGGAGAGTCGCGCCCTCCAGGCTGAGGAGGAGTTGGAGTCCTCGTTTCCGGTCGCGCCGGTGATCGGTCTCGACGAGACCTCCAGCGAGGCCGACACCGCCACACCCTCCCCCACCGTAGGGTTTGAGTCGCTCAAGCGGTCGGGTCGATGGTCGGAATCGCCCGGGACCATGCCCACGCCGACGTGGGCGTTGCTGGACCTCCGGATTGACGGCGACGTTCGGCGCGAGGCGGCGCGGTCCTCCACCTGAACCAGGCGATTTCAGGCGAGTCCGCGTTGACACCGGCGACGTTGCGTCTCCATCCTCGCCACTTCAGATCGGAACCGATTAGGGAGATCGTCCAGGGCTCGAGCTATCGTCAAACCCTGGAGGATTCTGGGGTCTCAACCGAGTTTGTCTGGAGTGTCGCTTCTTGGCAACGCTGCGCCCGCGACGCCGATCGGTTCGGGGATGGGAGTTGCTTCGGTTTCAATCTCTTGAAGGACCTTCTTGACGGCTTCCAGACGGGCCAGGCGGCGATTGCGAACGATTCCCAACACGAGCGCGCCAATGACGATGGAACTCATCCCGGACCAGAACACGGCGGGATTCATCTCCCAGGGGAAGTCACGGAGGATCTGGGGGACGGATTGGGTCCAGGCCGCCGGCTCGCTCACGACGCCGGTGCGTGGATTGCGTGGCGGATGGAACATCATGCGAAGCGAAACCCCCACCAGCTTCAGACCGATCCAGCCCACCAGAAGGTAAGCCGCCTCCGCCAGGGTCGAGAATCGTTCCAACAGGAGGATGAAGTAGCCCGCCACCAACCGCATGGTGACGATGCCAAGCACCCCACCTAGAAAGACCACCCAAAACCAAAGCTGGAATGGTCCAAATTCCACATTTTGAATGTAGCGCGGCAGGCCGGCAGCCACTCCAAGAGCGGCAAGGATGGAATCGACCGAAAAGGCGATGTCGGCGAGTTCGACCGCCACCACGGTGCCCCAGAACCCCCGCGCCTGGTTTTTACGAGCGTAGGTTTGGGCCTCCTCCACTTCGATGTCGGTTTCTGTTCCCTCCTCGTCATGCCCACGACGAAGAAAATGGTGCCCCATCAAATAAAGCAAATAACATCCACCTATCAAAACGACGAACCAATATTTGACTAGGTAGGCCGCCAGCGCTACAGCAATGAACCGAAATCCGAACGCGCCGATGATCCCGTAGCGCAACGCCTTGGTGCGTTGATGTTTGGGGAGGTGGCGAACCAGAATGGCCAGCACCAATGCATTGTCGGCGCTAAGAAGTCCTTCCAGGATGATAAGGGAACCAATTGCGCCGAAGACCGCCAGCCAATGGGTAACGGTGAAATCGGCAATTGACTCGATGGCCGCCGTCGGGGCGACCGCCGCGAACACGTCCACGCCGGGGAAACTCCCAGATTTGGGAAAGGGATTGGAGTAGAACAGGGAAGGAGGGAAACACACAGCCGCGCTTCGTCACCTTGGGCAGCGTTGAAGCGGCGAGATCCGGGCGGGTTGGGTACGGTTGGGAGACCAACGACGTGAGCCACTCAACTGCCAGGAGGAAATCGACCCGACGTTTCGCAAGATCGGGCTTGGCCAAGGCAATCCAACCAGCGGAGCGGAATGACTCGACGATACGCAAGGTCGTTACTTTGCGCTGACTATCTTGCCGAATCGCAGGCTTCAAGGTCAAGTTCGCCGTCCGAACGGGAATCTTGCCACGCGGGAGAACCACGCCCACCAGAAAAATCAAAATAACATATTGAACGTCGCGTTTATTCTTCAGGCGTCGAACGTCCCCATGCGAAAACCAATCGCGCGACCCGCTTGCTTTGAGAATGCGGTTGGGTTATGATGCACCAGCAACCTACGATCCCGTCTAGGGATCTTCGCCGACCCACTTCGATCCCGTCGAGACGTGGTGTTCGTCGAGTTGATGGGGTGGTAGCTCAACTGGCAGAGCGTCGCGTTCGCAATGCGAAGGTTGGGAGTTCAAGTCTCCTCCACTCCACTTTCCCGATGATTGGTCGCGTGGGGTCTGATTATTCCTGTGATTTCGAGCTGATCCGAGAGCGTTCCATGCGAGCTTGCCGCGCTGTGCCGTCGAGGGGTCATCAGTCGTGAGCGACTACTCGGCCAACTCATCAGTTGATCCCCCCCCCACGCCTTTCGGGATCGACCCCGACGCCTCGCGTTGGATTTTTCTGGGAATGCTGGGTCTCGTCGCCGGTGGTGGCTTGGCGTATTGGTTGTTGAGCAGCCGTCTGGTTCCCCCACCTCCGGCCGACATTGCCACCGATCCAACCTTAGCGCGTGGTTTTACCGTTTATCGGGAACGTTGTCTGGGCTGCCACGGCGAATCGGGTCAAGGTGATGGCCCAACCGCCCGTGCTCTGGCCGGTCCTCATCCCGGTGACTTCACGTCCGCTTCCTGGAAGTACGGCGATAACCCGCGCGACGTGTTGACGCTGATCCAACGCGGGGCCGCCGGATCGGCGATGCCCGGCTTCCAAGGTCTCGAAGAGGAGTCGGCCCTCCGCGCCGTGACGGCTTACGTCCTCCATCTGGGCGGGCGGCCTATCCCCGACTTCCTCCGTGAAGGGCAACCCCCGCTGTCCATCGCCGACTCCCCCGGCGAAGAACATCCCTATCGTGGGGAACAGGATGCGAACGACGGTTCCGATCCCCAGCTCATCGAGCCCATCGGTACCACGCCATGAGCTACCACAGCGGTCACCCGACCCAAACTATGTTGATGAGCACCACCCATCAGATTGAGGGCCGACGTATTCGGAGCTACCTGGGTGTGGTCAACGCCGAGGCGATCATGGGGGCGAATCTCTTCAAAGACCTTTTCGCCAGCTTCCGCGACCTGGTTGGCGGGCGTTCTGGCTCCTATGAAAAAGTGTTCCGCGATGCGCGCTAACAAGCATTCGCGGAACTGGAACAGGCGGCCGCCGAATTGGGTGGTAACGCCATTGTCGGCGTCATGGTCTCCTACCAGACTCTGGGTGCTCAGGGCGGTATCCTCATGGTCGCAGTGTCCGGTACTGCTGTGGTGCTGGACTAAGCCCTGAGCCGTTCCCGTACCCGTCTTGTCACCACACGAACACGCTCTCCCCTTTTTCCAAACCTCAACGCCAACGAATCGAGCGACCCATGCCCACCACCATTGAAGATGTCCAAATCGGCTCGGGCGCGGAGGCCAAGGCCGGCGCGCGGGTCTCGGTGCATTACGTAGGAACCCTGACCGACGGAACCAAGTTCGACTCGTCGCGGGATCGGGGCCAACCATTCCAGTTCGATCTGGGAGTCGGCCAGGTGATCCAGGGCTGGGACATTGGCGTGGCTGGCATGAGGGTCGGTGGGATTCGCAAGCTGACGATTCCGCCCGAGGAGGGTTACGGCGCGCGTGGGGTCGGCGGCGTGATTCCTCCCAACGCCACCCTGTTGTTCGAAGTCGAACTCATCACCGTTCACTAACCGGCTGGCCAACACCATCGCGTCCAGGCCGCACCCATCCCGCTATGTCGCGTCGCGCTCGGCATGGCGTGGAGTTGTGGTGTTTCTGTCATGCTGTTTGTTTTTCAACCAACACGATTCGAGGACCAAGATGGGTAAGGGTGATCGACGGACATTTCGAGGCAAGTTGAGCCGAGGTAGCTTCGGCAAGTGTCGTCCACGCAAGCCGTCTAAGAAAGCCAGTAAGCCGGTGGAGACCGCCGGCGAGACTGCTCCGTCCACTGAGACTGCGTCGGATCAGTAACATGACCTGGTCGCGTCCTGCCCTCCCAACCCGCCGCGACCTGCTTGGCCTTGGCGTAACGGCGGCCGCCGCCGCGGCTCTGGGCGGCTCTCCGTCGTCCGTCCTCCTCGCAACTCCTTGGCCGAATCGGTTCCCGCTCGCCCCGAGTGGCCAAGAACCCGTCCTTCGGGCTGAGGTGCTGATTGTCGGCGGAGGAATCGGCGGGGTTGCGGCCGCCTTGGCTGCCTGCCGACGCGGTCGCCGGGTCATCCTCGTCGAAGAGACCGAATGGTTGGGCGGCCAATGGACCTCGCAGGCGGTTCCTCCTGACGAACATCGCTGGATCGAGTCGTTCGGTCGAACGGCCTCCTATGCTCGGCTGAGGAAGGCGGTGCGCGACCACTACCGTCGGGTGTATCCTCTTACTGGAGCCTCAGTTCGGGATGAACGGCTCAACCCCGGCCAAGGTCGGGTCTCGCGTTTGTGTTGCGAGCCTCGGGTGATCCTAGCGGAATTGGAGGCCGCGCTCGGTCCGTATCTGGCCGCAGGACGCTTGACGATCCTACGCAGCACGCGGGCCGAGACAGTGGAGACCGAGGGCGATCGCGTGCGGATGGTGCGGTTGCGAAGCCGGGACAACACGCTAAGGGTTGTCGAAGCCCCTTACATTCTCGACGCCACCGAACTAGGTGATCTGTTGCCGTTGGCCGGGGCCGAGTTCGTCACGGGAGCCGAGTCGCATGCCGACACCCAGGAGCCCCACGCGCCGGAGCAAGCCCGTCCCGACGACGTTCAAGGGTTCACGCTCTGCTTCGCTGTCGAACACCGTCCCGGCGAGAACCATGTGGGCGATCCCGATCCACCCGAGGATTACGCCTTCTGGCGAGACCACCATCCTCAGCTGGAACCAGCCTGGCCTGGCCCGTTGCTTTCGTGGACCTTTTCCCACCCGGTCACGCTCGAGCCGACCACCGCCGGCTTCGACCCGACCCGCGACGACGTGCCGGGAGCCAGCCTGAACCTCTGGGTCTATCGCCGCATTCTCGCCGCGTCTAGCTTCGAGGCATCCGCCGGGATTCGAGACGTGAGCCTGGTCAACTGGCCCCAAAACGACTTTTGGCTGGCCCCGCTGCACCCGCCCCAAGGTCCTACCAACCCCTTGGCTTTCCACCAGGCCCGCGCTCGAGCCGCCTCGCTAAGCCTGTCGCTGTTGCACTGGATGAGGACCGAAGCCCCCCGTCCCGACGGCGGAACCGGCTGGCCTGGCTTGGTGTTGCGTCGGGACATCACTGGAACGGCCGATGGTCTGGCCATGTTCCCTTATGTGCGGGAGTCGCGCCGCATCGTCGCCGAGTTCACCGTCACCGAAAACCATGTGGGTCTGGAGGCGCGTCGGGCGATCTTGCGAAGCCAACCAGGCTTCGACCCAACCCGCGATCGGATCACCGCCGCTCCCTTCGCCGACTCGGTGGGCGTCGGAGCCTACCGGATCGACCTGCACCCCACCACCGGCGGCCGCAACTACCTCGACTTGGCTTGCCTTCCCTTTCAGATCCCCTTGGGCGCGCTCATTCCAGTCCGCCTAGAGAATCTGTTGCCCGCCTGCAAAAACCTGGGCGTAACCCATCTCACCAACGGGGCCTTCCGACTGCATCCCGTGGAATGGACCGTTGGTGAGGCAGCCGGACTGCTCGTGGATTTCTGTTTGAGCCAAAACCTGACGCCGCGCGGAGTTCGCAACCATCCCCACCGACTCGCCGCGTTTCAGTCACTCCTCAGCGCTGAGGGGCTAGAATTGTCCTGGCCCGAGACCAGCGCGTTGTGAATCGGAGTAATCGTCGTGTCGCCCGTGTGGAGTTGACGCAATCGGGTTGGGTCTCGCAACGGAAGCGGCTCGATCGTACAATCTTGCTCGGGGCCGTCCCCGCCAAAGTCAAGACCCAATGAGGTACCAAGACCTGGGAAACGGATCGCAGCGCGAAACCTTGTCGCTCGGATTCGTTCCAATCGAATAGGCCCGGCCTTGTGCGCCTGATCCCAAACACCCCACTGGAACGCCCACAATCGACTCGAACCACGCGACGGGGCGAAATCGGGTCGGCTCCCGATCCCAACAACGCTACGAGAGAGACTGACGGGCGAGCGAAGGAGTGAGACGCGACGCGATGCCGACTCAGACGCTGGTGATGCTCCGCCACGGTGAAAGCCGCTGGAATCTGGAGAACCGTTTCACGGGATGGGTCGATGTCGATCTGTCCGACAAGGGACTCGCCGAGGCCAAACGC
>Ga0209017_10000656_pt1 | contig 32775 bp, 21 predicted proteins | sample YNPBryunderm2012_FD_185812 | JGI IMG/M metagenome (GOLD analysis project Ga0209017, IMG submission 185812) | Anoxygenic and chlorotrophic microbial mat microbial communities from Yellowstone National Park, USA - YNP Bryant MS undermat 2012... ...
AACCCCGCTTCTAATAAGCACTTAGGGCAATCCCTTTTCCTGAAGTTCAAAAAAATTGCACATAGGAAAGAAAAAAAGAAACATTTTCGCCGACGGAAGGGCAGGCCGTTTCCCTGCTCTGGGAAGCAGCCGTCCCAGGCTGGGCCCCGCACAAACGGGAATCCAGCACACCCCTCTCCCACGGCCGTCGAGAGGCCGGCCAAGCATCAGCCTGGGCGGGGCAGTGCGAGCCATCGGGCCTGCCAAGCACGCCCCTCCATTCGGCTAACGTGTTACCTTTCCAGATTTTTGGATTTTCGCCCCTTCTTCTACCCAGGCTTACCGGCCCCGGCCAGGCGGACAGCCTTAAAAGAACGAAAACCCACGGGACCCACCTTGTTAGTATAATTCCGCCGGCGGTTTCAACCCTTGAGAGAAAAATCCAGCCGGGGGAACGGCAAAACGTTTTCTCCCGGGATGGGCAGCGGCAATATTTTTCGCTACCCTATTTTGCTGCCATAAGTTAAGGTTCCGTTGTACAGAACGGAGTTTGGCAAGAATGCTTCGGAGGTCCCCTGAAGGAGGGAGAGAACGCGGGGCCGAAAATTGGTAAACTGAGGGCATGATGGACTGGATTCTGGCACATAAAGGGCTGTTGGCCTGGTTGAGTGTGGCTTCGGCGGTGATGTTTGTCGGCACGTTAGCGGCTGTACCGGTGGTGGTCGCATGGTTGCCCACAGACTATTTCTGCCTTCGCCGACGCCGGGAAGTGCTCCAGCGGAGTCGGCATCCGGCTGTTCGGGTGGCCTGGTGGGTGGTGAAAAACGTGCTGGCCGTGCTCCTCTTGTTGCTGGGACTAGTCATGTTGGTGCTCCCTGGCCAAGGCATTCTCACCATCTTATTGGGCCTAGTGCTTTTGGATTTTCCGGGCAAACGGCGACTGGAATTGGCCCTGGTGCGTCGGCCCGAGGTGCTTCGGTCACTCAATTGGCTCCGGCGGCAAATGGGCCAACCGCCCCTGGAGGTATAAAATTTCCAAAAGGATATCCTGAAGTAGCCCGGGGGTCCTTTTGCGGTAGGGTGGGGAAGCATTGGCGATGCCGCTTTTGATTGACGGGTATAATCTGCTGCACATGTTAGGCTGGATTGACAGCCGACGGGGGCCGAAGGCGTTAGAGCAGGCCCGGTGGCGATTGGTGCGGTTTTTGGTTGGGGTGTTGAGTCCGGCGGAGCGTGCGGGGACGACGGTGGTGTTTGATGCGGCCGAGCCTCCGCCGCTGGTCGCCAGGACATTGCAGGCCGAAGGGATTACCGTCCGATTTGCCGTGGGCTACCGAAATGCCGACGAACTTTTGGAGGAATTGATCGACCAGGCCAAGGCGCCCCGGAGTTATGTGGTGGTTTCCAGCGATCGGCGGGTGCAGCGGGCAGCCCTGCGTCGGCAAATGAAGGCGGTGGATTGCTGGACATGGTACGAACGGCAGTTGGCCAAACGTCCCCATGTCCATCGCCCACCCACCCCCAACGCCGAACCCCGTCCCGCCTGGACCTACCTGCCCCTTTCGGAATCGGAAGTCGAGCATTGGGTGCGGGTGTTCTCCGGACCGGAGGGCTGCCAATCCAATCAGCCAATCTTCAACCCCCCGACCGAACTGCCCGATCTTTTCCAAAGCCCCTTTCCCCCCGGCTACGGCGAGGACGTGGAAGAAGAATAGGAATACGTTAGCCGAAGGGAAGGAGTATCGTCGGAGGGCGGACGTCTGGTGCACCTTTTTTATGCGGGCCTTCGGTCCGCATTCCCGGCGGCCCCCTCCCCCGGCCAACCTATCGGTTGGCCGGGCTCTTCCGGAGTGGGGAGAGGGGGGTGGATTCGTTCGGCTACCATGTTACGGAAACCAACTTCTGCATGAGACAAATTCAATCAATAGCTTGACTGTATCCACCGGGAAGAACGACCACCATCTGTGGTGTTCGATCCGATTTTTAGCCCCTCCATCTGGTAGGGGGCCGGGCGGGTAGATACAGTCAAAATGGGAGACTAGGACAAGGGTTTCGGATATGCGGCGGTGGTTGACGGCGGTGTTTTGGTGGATTTGCTGGCTGCTGTCGAAGGTGCGGTATCGGGTCCGCCTGGTGGGGGCGGAAAAGTTGCGAGGGCTTCGGGGCCCTATGCTGGTCATGCCCAATCATCCTGGCAATATCGACCCCCCGATGCTCCTTTCGTATTTGCGCCTGCCCGGCGGACTCAGGCCCACGGTCTATTCCGGCGCATGGCGAATGCCGCTTTTACGGCCGTTTTTATGGCTGGTTGGGGCCCTGGAGGTGCCGGAAATCGTGCAGCCCAGCCGACAGGCCCTCCAACAAGTCCGAGAAGTGTTGGATCTGATCGTTCAGGCCTTGCGGCGCGGCGAAAACATTTTGCTGTATCCTTCGGGCCGAATTCAACGGCGTGGTATCGAGGAGATTGGCGGCAACCGGGCCGCCGCCGAAATCCTCCAAAAATGTCCAGATGTCCATATCGTCTTGGTGCGGACCCGGGGCCTGTGGGGCAGCATGTTCACCTATGCGGCTACTGGCCGATCGCCGCGGCTTGGCCGATGCGCCTTGAAAGGCATCTTCTGGGGATTGGCCAACCTGCTGTTTTTTACGCCCCGGCGGGAGGTTACCATAACGATCGAGGTTTTCCGCCCGGACCAACTCCCCGGACTTAGCCGGGAGAAACTCAATCCGTTTCTGGAAAGCTGGTACAACCACCAGGGGCCGGAAAAGCCGACCTATGTCCCCTACCACTTTCTGGAGCGATGGTTTCAGCGTAAGGAACATAAGTTTCCCTGTCTGGAGCAGCCGGTTCGGGTGGAAGCAGCCCGGATTCGGCCGGAGGTCCGGGAGACGATTCGCAGTTTGTTAGAGGAGCGGCTCCATCGGCCTTTGAAGCAGGAGGAAGACCGGCCGGAGACCCGCCTGGATCAGCTCGGCCTGGACAGCCTGGATCGGATGGAGCTGACGCTGGCCGTGGAAGACCGCTTCGGTTTCCATTCGGATCAGATCATCGAAACGGTGGGCGACTTGTGGGCGCTGGCCGAGGGACTGCGTAGTGCGACCGCCCAAGTGCCTTTGGAAGTGCCGCCGCTGTGGCGAAAACCGCCCAGCACCACCGAACCGCCTGCCGTGTTGGCCGAAACCATTCCCGAGGCCTTTTGGCAGCGGGTGGTTCGGCATCCGGACGATGTGGCCACGGCGGATCAACTGTCGGGCGTGTTGACCTATCGTCGGCTTTGGGTGGGGGCGCACCTGTTGGCCCGACGGTTCCGAAGCTTGCCGGGGCAGGTGGTAGGGCTGATGCTGCCTTCGTCGGTGGCCGCCGATGTCAGTTTCCTGGCCCTCCAAATGGCCGGTAAACTGCCGGCCATGCTCAATTGGACCACCGGCCCGGCGTATCTGGCCCATGCGGTGCGAACCCATGGGATCCGGCAGGTGATCACCTCGCGTCGGCTGGTGGATCGGCTGCACATCGAGGTGCCGGGCGCCGAGTACCTTTTCCTGGAAGACCTGCGGGCGGCAGTGGGGAAAGGGGAAGCCCTGGCCGCCTTGCTTCGCACCTACCTGGGCTTCCCCCAGGCGGAACTCCGCCGGCCCCGCCCAGACGATGATGCGGTGATTTTGTTTACCTCCGGCTCGGAAAGTGCGCCGAAAGCGGTCCCACTCAGTCATACGAATTTGATCACCAACATCTGCGCTTGTTTGGATGTATTGCAGGCGGTCCGGGCGGATGTGGTGCTGGGCATTTTGCCGCCGTTTCATAGTTTCGGTCTGCTGGCGAATCTTTTGGCGCCGATTTTGGCCGGGGCCAGAATGGTCCATCATCCGGACCCGACGGATGCAGCCGGGCTGGTGCGGGTCATTGCCGCCTATGGGGCTACCATCGTCGTAACAACGCCGACGTTTTTGGGGTATATGCTTAGCGCGGCCCGGCCGGAACAGCTCCAAACCGTTCGGATTCTGGTTACCGGAGCGGAAAAGTGCCCGGAGGCGGTCTTCCAACAGGCCGAAAAGTTGGCCCCCCAGGCGATCCTACTGGAAGGCTACGGCATTACCGAATGCTCGCCGGTGGTGGCGGCCAATCGGCCGGGCCGGATCAAACGAGGCTCCATCGGCCTGCCGGTAAAAGACGTGGAGGTCTGCGTGGTCGATCCGGAAAGTTACCGGCCGCTGCCGCCGGGTAAAACCGGCATGTTGCTTGTCCGGGGGCCATCGGTTTTCCGGGGGTATCTCGCTCATCCGGGGCCAGCGCCGTTTGTCGAACTGGACGGCAAACAGTGGTATGTTACCGGCGACCTGGTCCAACAGGACGAGGAGGGATTCCTGTTTTTCCAAGGTCGGCTGAAACGGTTCTTGAAAGCGGGCGGCGAGATGATTTCGCTGCCGGCCCTGGAAGAGCCGCTCACGAACCGGTATCCGCTCACCGAACAGGGGCCCCAGGTGGCCGTCGAAGGCATCGAAACGCCGCAAGGCGTGCGGATCGTGCTCTTTACTACCCGGACCGACCTGGATTTGCCAGCCGCCAACGCCATCCTGGCTGAGGCCGGTTTCCGCGGCGTCATGCGAATCCACCAGGTGATCCACCTGGAAAAACTGCCAGTCCTGGGCACCGGAAAGACCGACTACAAACAGCTCCGGACCATGCTGGCAGAAAACTCGGCCAACGTCTAATCTCGCCTTCTATCCGGAATTTCCCGATTCCTTCCTGCTTACCTGACCACCAGGAGTGGAAAATACCGTGGAATAAAAAAGGCTTCTCGACATCCCTGTCGAGAAGCCGGATTCGGTCCGTTGTGCAGCAGTTGGCCGACAACGAATTCCCACAAGGAGGCGGTTATCCTGGGGGACCTCCTCCTATGTTCGGACTATGTTCGGAGTCCTAAGTTCGGACTTCTTCTATGCTTGGCCTATTTGCCGGGCGCGGCCTATCGGGTGCAGGGGCAACCGTCGCCGCAGGGGCAGGCCTCTCCACATGGACAACCCGAGCCACACGGGCAGGCATCTCCACATGGGCAGGTGTCTCCGCACGGGCAGTTTTCCCCACAGGGGCAATTGCAGCCGCAGGGGCAGGCAGTCTTCGCCTGCTCGGCTTTACCACACCCACACACACAACCCGGCCCGCATGGGCACGATGGTCCACAGGTGCAGTTTTCGCCGCACGGACAAGCCTGCCCGGAGCAACAACCTGCTCCGCACCCACAGGACTGATCACAGGGGCCTCCCTGCCAACACGGGCAAGTTTCCGGACATTGGCAGGCCGAGCCGCAGGGACAGGTCGCCGGCTTGGCGTCCTCCGTACCGGCAAATGCAACCGGACTGAGGCTGAAGGCAATCATCGTCAGATACGCATAGAATATCTTCGCAAACATACGTCGCTCTCCTCAACAAAAGAGTCCTAGAAGGAACTAGAAGGAAAAGGCCAAAACGGTTTGTCGGAGGACGGGGCCGGTCGATTATTTCCGCCAGATACAGTAGAGGCTTTGCAGGCGGGGCCTCAAAGGCGGAGGCATCTGGAAACAGAGCCCGTTCAAACCGCTAGAAAAACGCTCCAACAGCAGATGGGGGCCGGTGGCATTCCAAACCGCCACCTGGGGTGGCCAAAAGCGGAGCGTCGAAAACGTGGTCAGATATTTTTCCGTGGGCCAACACTGGCACACCCCTGCCGGAGGAAAAGATTCGGCTGCCTCCTCCGAAGAAATGGGGCCAGGCATCTTCTCTGGAGGACAACAGGGGATTTCCGGCCCGGACAAAACCGGTAGGCAACAGCAAATCTGGGCTTTCGCTAGCCCATCAGGACAACAGGGCAGAAGCGTTCCGGATAAGTACCCGCCGCAGGCCGCCAGGGCTAGCAACACGCCGAAGAACGCCCAGCGAAGACGCCTCATTAGCCCTTCTCCTTTTTCGGGGGGATTCCTCTCGGAGGAAGCCCTCTGGCGGCCTGACGGCAAGTCAGAAAGGCCCTCCAAGGACCAGCCCCCTTCGAGCCACGTCATTTTTGTTAATTATATCTGCTAAAAACCGATTTTGCTAGAGCTTTTTTGCTCATTTTACTCCCGGAGCGTTCCGCCCAAAACACCGTCCCTCTGGCCCTTTTTCGGGGTTTATACCAATAGGAAGCCCAATAGGGGATCCTTTAGTGGGGTGCAAATCCACCCTTTCGGGCAAAACCCACAGGATTTTGTTCGCCTATTTTCCTTAAATGTTGTTACAATGGAAGAAAGGCAAGTCGAAGGGGTGGGCCTACCCGGTACCAGAGGAGGTTTTTGACTCCAAAGAGGCATATTGCACCCCCCAAAATGGTCCCCAAAGACGTTGCCCCATGCTCCTAGATCAAACATGCTCTTAGATCAACTAGGGTGCAACGATCCTCAAACCAAAATGGTGGGGTTTATTTTTGGATCCTCGCAAACGTCTGAAATCCCCTCTCCATCTTTACCATGAAATAGGAGAGCCGCTGTGAAGAGGAACTTCAACATTTTGGCCCGAAAGCCATCGGGTTATTGGAAAGGCGGTCGGTTTGGGAAGGTGATGGCCGCTGTGATGGGGATAGGATTGATGTTAGGGATATCTGCGCAGGTCTGGGCGGCGGAGCCGACGTTTGTCGGCATCTTAGCCTTCCTGGACGACCCGGAGGTGGCCAAAGAGTTGGCCCTTTCGGCGGAACAACAGGAAAAATTGACTGCCTTATTGGACGCTCGGGAAGCCGAGGCCCTGGAACTGGCCCTACAATTGCGGAACCTTTCCCCCGGGGAGCGGGCGGAAAAGCTCTTGCCTTTCCGGCGGGAATCGGAGCGGCGAGGTCTTGCCCTGCTTACCCCAGAACAGCAAAAGAAACTCCAACAGATTCGGCTCCAGAAACTGGGCCTGGCCAGTTTGGCCGAGGAAGATGTGGCCTTGGCACTCGGACTTACCGAGGGACAAAAAGCCGAGGTCGCCAAAATCCTGCGGGATCGGGAAGATCGGCTGGCCGTTACCAGTAAAGACCGGGCCCATATCGTCCGGGCGGAAACCGAACGCCAACTGGCCCAACTGTTAACCCAAGAACAAAAAAGCCGATGGGAACGGCTCTTGGCCGGCACCCAGCCGGGGGCCAGTTTAGCTCCGGCTTCTACGCCAGGAACGGCACCGGCGGGCACCACTCCGGCTCCCAATGCCCAAACCACCCCAGAACCTTCGGCTTCTGCCCTGAGCAAACCGGAATTGGCACCCGGCAAACCGAGTGAACCGGCCAAACCGGAGCTTCCTAAACCGGGCGCTGAACTTGCTAAACCGGAACTTCCCAAACCGGAAGCCGAACCAGCTAAACCGGAATCGGTGATGGAAAAGGGGGAACCGGTTCCGCCTACGCCCGGCGTCGCCGAACCGGCCAAACCAAGCGAGCTGGGCAAACCCACCGAATCGGCTAAGCCGACGGAACTTTCTAAGCCAGCCGAACCGAGCCGATCGGCTGAGACGCCTAAACCGTCCGAACCGGCTAACCCCGGTGAGCCTGTTGCCAAACCCACGGAACCGAGCAAAGCGGGTGAACCGGCCAAACCGACGGAACTTGCCACACCGGCTCGCCCGGCCAAACCGAGCGAACCGGCTAAACCGGAGCTTCCTAAATCAGGTGCTGAACTTGCTAAACCGGAATTTCCCAGACCGGAAGCCGAACCGGCTAAACCGGGTTCCGAATCGGTCAAACCCGGTGAGCCGATTGCCAAACCGCCGGAGCTTTCTCCACCGACTGAATCGGCCAAGCCGGTTGGGTCGCCTCTGGTTCCGCTGGACCAGGTGAAACTCCGGTTCAATTTCCGCTATCAGCCGTGGAAAGATGTTCTGGAATGGTTTGCTCAGCAGGCGGGGCTATCGCTGATCATGGACGACCCGCCCAAAGGTACGTTCAACTATACCGATGATAAGGCGTACACACCGGCCGAGGCCATCGATCTGCTCAACAGCGTGCTGCAAACCAAAGGGTATGTGCTGGTCCGGCGGAACCGGATGCTGATGGTGATTAACCTGGAAAACGGAATTCCGCCGCTGTTGATCGATACGATTCCGGTGGAAGAGTTGGATCGGCGGGGTACCTATGAGGTGGTTTCGGTACTCTTCCAGCTCGACAAACTCACCCCTGAAGAGATCGAGGGCGAAGTGCAGAAGATGATCGGTCCGCAAGGGTCGGTCATTTCGCTGCCGAAATCTCGACAACTGTTGGTAACCGAGACGGTGGGCCGATTGCGGGCCATTCGGCGGGCCATCCAGCGGGCTGAGGACCCCGAAGGCATCCATCGGCAGCAGCAACTTCGCCAGGTGCCCCTCCAATATGCCAGCCCCCAGGATGTGCTGCCGGTGCTCCGGCAGTTTTTGGACATTCCGCCGGAACAGGCCGCTTCGGCCGACGGCTCGATCCGGGTCATTGCTGACCCTACCGGCAAAGGGCTGCTAGTAAGCGGCAAAGAGGAAAAGATCAACCGGCTCCTGGAGGTGTTGAAATTTTTAGATGTGCCGGAAAATGCGGCCAAAAGCGACCTGAATCAGACGCCGCAACTGGAGGTCTATACCGTCGCCCCGGCCGATCCGAACTCCGTGTTGGCGGTGATTCAGACTCTGCTGGCCGGGTCGCCGGACGCCCGAGTGGCCATCGATCCGAAGACCGGCAATCTGATCGCCCTATGCAAGCCGAGCGAACATGCCACCATCCGGGCCACCTTGGAACAGTTGCAAGCCGATCCCCGAAAAATCGAGGTGATCCAGCTTTCCCGGGTGGACCCGCAGACGGCGGCCACTTCGCTCAAGAAACTCTTCGGCATCGGAGATACCCCGGATCCGAACAAGCCGCAGATCGAAGTCGATACCACGGCCAAACAACTTTTGGTCCGGGCCACCCAGTCCCAACTGGAACAGATCAAATTGCTGCTGGAAAAGATGGGCGAGACGGGCGGGGAGACAGCCACCGGGACGGGCCGGGGCGGCAATGTACGCACCGTGCCCATTACCGGTCGAGCAGCTCAAGACGTGCTGGATCGTGCCCTGGAAATTTGGCCTACCATGCATCGCAATCGCATTCGGGTGGTGCGGCCATCGGCGGTGATCCCCACCATGCGGCCCAGCAGCGAAGAAGAACCGGGACGACCTGAAGGGACTGGTTCGTCGGCCACTTCGGGCGGGACTGGCTCCAGGCCATCGGAGACGCCGGAGGGACTTTTGGAGCAACTGTTTGGGCCATTGGGGCTGCCGGACTCCGGCAGCGGATCTACAGGCGGAGCACTTCGGACCCGAATCATCCGGCCTCCTGCAGAAGTCGGCCCGGCAGGCAATCCTTCTGGTTCCCCCAGCCCGGCGGGTGTTTCCAGCCCGGGAGGTGGCCCCGGCGGGACCGCTCCAAAACCGCCTTTTCCCCCCCAACCGCCCGGAACTCCTGGACCAGGAGCTTGGCGACCGGCCGGCCCGCCGACGGCAGGTACTGATACTCATCCTGCTATGCCAGGGGGTGTACCGCCCATGCCTGGTGCCGGCCCCCAGCAACCGGAAACCAATCCCCCGGACGTTCCGCCAAAGGCTCCAACCGGCCAACCGGTTCCCCGGGGCCTTCCGAAACCTGCGGGGGAAAAGACCGCTGACCGATGGCCCTCTTCCCTCCACCGAACGAGGACGCCTATTTTCTTAGCTTCCTACACGGCCCCGTCGGAAACGTCGGAAGAAAAGTCGGCAGGAGAATCGCCATCGGCGTCTCCGGCGAAAACGCTGCAAACGCCTTCTTCCGCCGAGCAACTTCCGACGCCGCCTGCTTCCGAAAAGCCGGTGGCAGAACAAACCGGACCAACGCCCTCGGTCCCTCCGAGGGCAGAAGCCACGCCGTCGGCTTTGCCGGCGCCTTCTGGACAGGCGCCGTCTTCTTCTGCTTCGGAGGCGAAACCGGCCGAATCGGCTGCCGGTACCCCGCCGACGGCCCGCCGGAGTGCTGAGGAACCGCCGGTGATTGTGGTGGCCCCGGGGCCGGGCGGCATCATGATCGCCTCCGAAGACCTGGAAGCCCTGGATGCCTTTGAGAATCTTTTGAACAGTATCGCTTCCAATTTGCCCGAGAGCAACGTAACCGTCTTTTACCTGAAACATGCGAAGGCGGAGGCGGTGGCGGATTTGTTGGAGCGGATTTTTGGGGCGGCCGGTGCTTCCTCGGGCGGCGGTCCCCCGATGGGTGGGGGCCGGGGACTTTTGGGCGATATTGCCGGGGCTGCCCTGGGCGATGCCGGTGGTGGAATTTTAGGCACCCTGTTGGGCCTGGGCGGGCCAGGCGGACCGCCGGGTGGACTTGCTCCGACTGGAACCATCCAAATCACGCCAGACCCCCGACTGAATGCCCTCATCGTGCAGGCTAATCCCAAAGATACCGAAATGATCGAGGAGCTCCTGAAGATTTTGGATCAGGAAAAGGGACCGGAACCGGTGGCCGTCCAACCCAAGGCCCGAGTCATTCCGGTCATCAATACAGCAGCCGAAGATATCGCCGAGTTACTCCGAGAAGTGTATAGCGACCGGTTGATCGGGGGCGGAGCGGGCCAGCGCCCTCCTACCCCGCAGGAGTTCATCCAGATGCTCCGAGGCGGGGGCGGTGGCAGAGGCCGAGGCGGCGCTGGGAGTTCCCAAGTGGATATCCAGCAAAAGATGGCTATCGGTGTGGATTCCCGGAATAATTCCATCATCGTGGTGGCGCCGGATCAACTGTTCCAAGAGGTGGAACAATTGGTCAAGCAATTGGACGCGGCAGCGGCGGAGTCGAACCAAACCATTCGAGTCGTCAACCTCAAAAACGCCAATCCGGTGGCTGTGCAGCAGGCACTGTCAGCGCTAATGGGCACTAATGTCCAGTTTGGCCGAACCTCCGCTGCCAGCCGAGCACGCCAGCAACAAACCCAACCCGGCCAACAGCAACAGCAACCGGCCGGGCAAGTCCAGATGCCCTTTATGATACCCGGGGGGCAGGGATTTTCGGGGTTTGGTGGCCAAGGGAGACAATTTCAGAGATTTCAGGGGCAGTTCGGCTCCCAAGGGGGCTTCCCCTTCCAGGGAGGCACAAGCGGACGCCAAGGCCGATTTAACCGCTCCGGCCGGTAACCCTCTGCTTGTTCTTTCCCCTATGGGAAGCTGTGGCGGTATGTGGGGCCTTGAAACAGCGCGTTTTCTGACGGTTTAGATAGGCCCACCGCACTTTCCAAAAAGTCTGAGAGGCTGTCCCGAAATGGATCACGGACGACGGCCCTCCTTCCTTTGCCAGCCGATTTGCCTTATCAAACTGCCGTTTTATAGGGTTTTGGCCACCTCGGGGGGCTGCCGGGTGGTGGTACATCCGGTTAAAAAAGGAATTTCGGAACAGCCTCTGACTTCGTAATCTTTTAGCCGAGGGAACTAACTCGCCTTTCCCCTGGCCGTCGAGAGGCCGGCTGAGCGAAGTGAAGCCGGGTGAGATACTGTCTTGGGAGTCAAGGGGTTTTTTAGGGAAAATGGAGTTTCGGGTTGTGCATGGGGAAGCTCCGTGGGATGAAGGGGATTTGGGTAGGACAAGGGGGGTAGATTCCTGTTTGCCCAGGAATGACACTTCGCCCACTCACTCAGCCTGGCCTCCGGCCAGACTACACGCTGGACGGCCAGGGGAGAGGGAAAAAGGGCTTTTCATTCGGCGAAAACGGCTCGTACCTTCTTAAATCCGACCAGGTTGAGAGTCAACCATCCCATTTTGGGAAAGTGGTGTTCAAAGGGACGCCAGCTCAAAAAAATGCCGCCGCTGGAAAGGTGCGCTATTTCGCTTTTTCGGCCCGGAGGCATTCTTCCGGCGTAATGAAGCCGTCGTTATTCATGTCATATTTTTGGAACTCGGCGGCTTTGGCGTCGGTCCATTCGGTGGCAAACTCTGCCATAGACACCTGCCCATCGCCATCGGCATCTTTTTGAACGAACCAGTCGGGCAATCCCTTAGGGAGTCGTTCCAAGGGGGTGAGAAACCGGACTCGGACCGGCTGACCCGATTTACCGGTGCTAGAAGAAGACAGGTACGGACCGCTCCCACCGAATCTGCTCCCGGTGGATCGAGAAGAACTGCCAGAACTGCTCGACGAACCCGAACTAGTAGAAGTCCAGCTCGATGTGCTTCCTGCGCCGCCTGCCGAGGGCGAGGAACTCGTCCCAGAACTGCCGAAACTACTCGTGGGAGTGCTCCCGGATAAAGCCAACTGGTTTCTTTCTAATTCTCGGGCGGTTAATTCCTCCAGGGTGATCACGCCGTCGTGATTTCGATCTGCCTTTTCGGGCGAACCGCGCATCTGCTGCCATTCTTCCCGCTCTAAAACTCCGTTTTTATTCGCATCATATTGTCGGAAAAGACTCTGGGCGTATTGGCGGACTCGTTCTTCCAATTGCTGACGTTCTGGACTTCCCGGCGGGGGAGCAGAAGAACTGCCCAGAGAACTACTGCCCCCACTTCCAGAACTGCTGCCTGGAACGACAAAACCGGACGGCTTGGGGAGATTGTTTCCCGGGGCATCGAACCCCCGCACCCCCCCTGCAGAAGCACTCCTTGCACCCGGCCCGGCGGAACCGGAAGGAGTTGTTCCCGGTGGGCTTGGCCCGCCCCCCGTTGCCCTACCACTGCCGGGAGCCCCCGGAGGGGATTTCGCCTGCAGCTCGCTTTGCTGAATATGGCGGATCACAGCAGAGCGGAATTCGCCCACCGCAATCGAATGAGTGGGATCCAGACCGGCTTCTTTAGCCATCCGTTCGTAAATGTATCGGATTTGCCCTCGGACTTCGTTGGGTTCGATGACGCCGTCTTGGTTGGCATCGAACATACCGATCATTCGCTCTGCCCGTTCGATCCGAAATCGCAGGCGGGCAGCCGGATCCTCGGGCAGGCCCTCCGAAGATCGACGGTCCCACCACCGTCCTCGGCCAGAGCGCTCCTGGGCCGGGACTTCTTCTATAAAAACGCCGACGACCACCCCGAGCAAAATCACCCAGTAAAGGAACTGCTGGATATGGGTTCGCATGGCTCTCTGTCCTCCGGAGGTGGATCCCTCCTCTCCTTTTATTTATTATCCTTTCTTGCTTCGTCCCCCACAATAGGCTTTCCTTCTGTTCTAAACCCGTTCGGAAAGGGAATGGTTCCGGTTTTGGTAGCATTTTTATCCGGAGGAGAAGACCACGATGGGGTCTCCGGCTTCCGGCACGCACCGCCCCATTCCCCAAACTTCAGAAAATGGGGAAAAACCCTCTCTGCTACCCCAAAGAGAGGGACAAAGAACCCCGCTTGGAATCTATAAGGATGCCCGGGGAGAAATCAAACGGGCAAAATTACTATGGCCACTCTCTGGGAGTTCCCAAAAAGAAAGCGGGGGACTGCCGAAAGGCGAGATCGCCAGGAATGAGACTACCCCCTTGGGAGGAGAATTTTAGCAGAATGGAGGGGCTTTACTCGGAGGAGGGATGGCTCGCACGACCATTGGCGGGCCAAAGGCCTACCCTCCTAGCGTCCTCTTCACCCCAGGGTGCCGACGGCACCGCCGGCCTCTCCTGGAAAGGGAAAGGCAAATTGCTCCGTTCGGCTAAACTGTTGGTAGTTCGGCCAAACTGTTACACAACTGGTGTAGCCCCCCTCTGGTCGCCCCAACGAAGATAGAGCCACCCTTTACCCGGCGGCGGCCTGTCGGCGGGGCAATTCTTCGATGGAGATGGTTTCCACTTGGCCGTCCGCTTCCGGACGCAGCAATTTCAAGGTAACTTCGGCCGGCGGACGCCGTTCGGAGACGATGCCCCGCTTGCTGCTGGCAAGGAACGGATAAAACAAGGCGGCGGGCCCCTCCGCAAATTCCGTGCGCAGCACCTCTAATATCTCCTCCCATTTCAGGCCGCTTCGGTAAATCACCCGATAGGCCTTTTTAAGCTGCAGGATGTCTTGGGAGGAGAAACCGGCTCGACGAAGCCCTACAAAGTTCAAGCCGACAATCCGGCTGCTCAGGCCATCGACGGTTACATACGGCGGCACATCCTGCGTGATATGGGCCTGTCCGCCGACCATCGCATAGGGGCCGATCCGACAAAATTGATGCACCGCCACGGCCCCCGACAGATAAGCCCGATCGCCCACCTCGATGTGTCCAGCCAGCATCGTATTGTTGGCCACCACGATATGGGACCCCAACCGGCAATCGTGGGCCACATGCACATTGACCATCAGCAGATTGTTATCGCCGATCTGGGTGGCTTCGGAGCTATACAGGGACCGATGCACGGTTACATGTTCCCGAATGACATTGCCCGCCCCGATAATCACTAAGCCGGGTTTTTCTGGCATCCGAACATGCTGCGGCAGGCCCCCTAGCACCGCCCCTTCAAAGATACGGTTGTCCGGCCCCAGTCGGGTACCGCTCCGAATCACCACCCCACTGGCCAATCGACATCGATCCCCAATGACCACATCCGACTCGATCACACAGAATGGCCCAATCTCTACCCCCCGGCCGATCTGCGCCTCCGGACTAATCAGGCTCAGTTGAAGAGTACTCACCGAAAAGAACCTTTGCGGAAAAAAAGGATGCACCGGGCGAAACGCCTTGACGGCCATCGGATGGTGGCCGTGAGCCCGCTCCGGTTCGCTCTCCAGAGCAGGCCTACAACTTGTATCGGATAGGCCTTCTACGGGGATTGATCCTGTTTTGCTGGGTTTTCCTAAAATACGTGTGAGGGACGCTGAGGGGCCTGGCTAAGCCTCTGGCATAAAAGGGGTTTTCCGTTTACACTGAAGTGAAACGGAAGAAAGCAGAGAGGAGCTGTGCCATTTCCAGACACGCTCATGTAAGCAACCTGCCTTTCTTAAATTCCCTAATTTACCCATTTTATGGAGTTGATCATGCCTACCAGCGTAGAAATGTACGACGAGGCGATCCGTCTGCAAGAGTCCGGGCAATTGGAAGCCGCCATTGAAAAACTTCGGGAACTTCTCGATCAAGACCCCCAGTATGCCCTTGCTCATTCCGCTTTAAGTGTCTTTTACGGAAAGCTGGGCCGGTATGACGAAGCCGTCGAACATGCCGAAAAGGTCTGCCAACTCGAACCCGAAGACCCATTTAGCTATGTGGCATTGAGTCTGATCTGCCAAAAAGCAGGCCGACTGCCGGAAGCAGAACAGGCCATGTTCCAGGCCCGCCAGGTCCAGATCGCCCAATATCGCAAGCAGATGTCCCCACAGGGGTAATGCTCCTCTCAGGGCACCCTTGGGACGGAATGGCCGTTTCAAGGGGCGGAGAAGAGCCGGTCTCTGTTGCTCCTCTGGGCTTGTCGGTCAGGAGGCCCTCAACAGAATTGCCGTTGTCTGGCCCGACCGGGTGGTGGATCGGCACCCCCAGCTATCCATCGAAACCCCCACCCGAACCCCCTAAAAATCGTACCATAACGGCACTCCAAACTGGCAAATACCTAAACTCCCCCCTTCAACTCCAAATCCCCCAAAATAGTGGTATAATGGCAACAAATATTTAGGGGTTTTGAAAATACCCGCGGGGATAGTGCTGGTATTTTTCTTAGCCACGTCCATCCTGATGCCCTTCGGGATGCCCTTTCGAGCTTTCGAGGCCATTTCGAGCGGAACTTCCCTCTTGCCCAGACGGGTTGTTTTCAGGAAAATCCCTCACCCAAAGCCGAATCCCCCTCTTTTGGGAATTCCCTCGGGGTGGCTTTGGGGCGATCGGGGGAATATCCTTCCTGGTGGGTCGAAGGAGTGCCAAGATACCCATTCCGCTGGGCGGATGGAAGGAAGTTTCAGGATGTCCCCTTATCCATCGCTGGCTCCTAAGGCCCGGAATTCCGGCATTTCCAAAACCCTGGCAGCTGTGGGCACTCCACCCACCGCCAGGGGGAGATCCTTTTGGGTTTGGTTTTTCCTGCGTACCACGGTTCTAGGAGCGATCGGGATCACTTGTCTGGCAATTTGGGTAGATTGGACAAAATGGACAATTTCCAGGCTCCTTCCTCAGTTGCCCACCCTCCCTTCGGAAGAGGCTATCGATCTACTCCACCAACTCGCTCCCCACACCCCGGCCAGTATTCCGCTCTTGGTCCAGGGGCTTTGCGACCCCCGGCCAGAGGTGGCTCAGATTGCCCAAAAAGAACTTCAAGAACTCCAACAGCAGTGGGAAAATCAAGCCTGGCATCAGGTCAGCGGATCGTTGTCCTGCTTGGCCAAGAGCTTAGCTGACCAAAAAGAACGGCTCCCTCCCCATTCCCGGCTGCTGGCCCAGAAATTGGCGGAGTGGATTTTGGCCTGGCGCCCGCCGGAAGGCTCTCCGGAGCGGGTGCAGATGATTGCCGCCTGTGAGAACCTGCTGGTGTATCTGGGTCAGTCCGGCGGCCCTGCCCCAGAGAGCGGTGCTACGGAGTCCGGCCGGTCCCCCCAGCAGCCCACCTTCTCCGAAGAAACCTCTTCCGGAGGGAGTCCTTCTGGGCGTGAGATCATCGATCCGATGGCGGGGTTTCGGCTGCCCGGGGGCGGACTGCCTGGAGCAGGATTTTCTGCAGAAGGTTTGCCGAGTTTGCCCGGTTCCAGCTCCGATACCCTGCACGCCCAGCGGTCGGCTTGGCCCACCTCGTCTTTTTCTTTCCCAAAATCTTCCCCTTCTTCCATGCCGGAATCTCCCCTCCCGGAATCTTCGAGCCTAGATTCTTCCACGCCGAAACTTTCCACGGCGAGATCTTCCATGCCGGAATCTCCCACGTCGGAATTCGTAGTGAGGATTCGAGAGCCAATGGAAGTAAGGGGGGTTCCTCCTGTGGCTGGGAAACTTTCGGGACCGGGAATGCCTGGGGCGGTCGGCAGACCTCGGCTGAACCAGGCGGTTCGCCTGTCCCAGACCGGCTCGGCAGAAAACTCCCAAGAGGGATTTTCGGAACTAGACGCTTCCGGCCCCCCTTCCCCTCCGCCCACAACTCCTGATGGGACCGAGCCGAACCGACGGCATCTAACTGCCAAAGCCAAGCAAACCGGCTCTTTGGAAGGCCCGACAAAAGTTTCTGTTGCCTCGGCTGGGAGTTTGCAGCAGAAATCGGCCCGTTGCCCACACTCTGTGGAGGCAGGAGATCTCCCTAGGCCGGGGGATTCGACGCAGAAGCCGGGCCAGACCTCCGAAGTTAGCTTTGGCGGGCCGGACCCTCAGGCCGAAAAACCGGACCATCTTCAGCAAAAGGAGGTCGGGGAATTGCTGGGGCTTTTGGCCTGGGGCACCGGAGAAGAGCAAAAGGAGGTTCAAGCGGAACTGGCCGGCCGTGGATTTGGACATGTATCCATCCAGTTGGCCCGGCAATTGGTCGATCCCAACCCCCAGGTGCGCCTGGACTTGGTGCGTCGGTTACCCTCTATGGCAGGGGTGGAACCGGTGGTCTGGCTTGTCTGGCTATGCCGGGATCCGGATCCTCAGGTGCGTTCGGCGGCCATCACCCTCCTGGCAACGACCAAAGACCCAGCCATTTTAGAGGAGGTGGAAAAGCTGCTGGCCGGCCAACCCGATGAGCCGCTCCGCACCCAAACCCACCGCCTCCGCAGCCTGGGCCAGGAGCCGATTCGATAAAAAGGCTTCCGGTTCGGGAAGAGGCTGTCCCGAAATGAGTAGCCGGGCGACGGGCTAAACCGTTTCCAAACCTTTCCCGTTTACCCGAATGCCGTTTGATTAGGGTTTTGGCAGTCTGGGGGCCGCTGGTTGGGGGGTACCTCTGACTGAAAAACCGATCTTCGGGTCAGCCTCTGAGTACCTCTCCGGCCCGATCCGAAGACGTTCGGTACCCATTCAGCAATCTTTCCTCTGGGGAATTGGGCTGCGAACGGCCGGCTCAGGGACCAAGGAAGATCGTCCCGTTTTGGCAGGCCGTTCCAGCGGGTGTTTATCCGCCGGTGCTGGCTGTATTGGCCGAAACCCCGCCGTGGATGGCTTCATAGAGGGTTTGCCCGTGCCGAACCTGATACGACCGGCCGTTGACGAGGATGAGAACGGAACGAGTGTTTATATCGATGGTGCCGATGGTTCCTTGGACGGAGCCGATCTGGATCGTGTCGCCCTCGTGCAAATAATAGGTTTGGCCTTTGGTACGGGCGTGGATCCAGACCTGTGGGCGGCCGTCCACTTCGGTAATGGCTGTCAAGAAGGCGTATTTGGCATGGTCAAACTGTGGGGGTGGCGGCGGTGGGGGTGGGGGGGGCGGGGGCGGCACTTCCCGCTTCGGCTCGTTCCGGACCACCGGTGGAGGCGGAGCATACGGAGTAAAAATCCCCACCCCATCGACATACCGATCCCCTTCCATCCAGCGACGTACCAACGCCTGCTGATACTTCTCCATGTTCCCCAACGGCAGAGAAACCGTGGTGTTTTTCGGCAGTTCCTTTTGGCTATCTGCCTTCACTAGGGCCAGACCTTCGATGGTCATCAGGTATTCCAGTTGCTCTTTGTTGTCGGTGGGTTTGATACTGAGTTGAACAATTTTGTGCAGATAACCGGCTGTATAGAACTGGTAGAGAAAGGCGGCCAATTGACCGAGTTTTCCTTGGCAAGAGACGTTCATAGAAATAGATGTATATATCCCTGGTCGGCTGGTGGATTCTTTGGGGGCTACCCGGATGCTGCTCAGGCCGGCTTTGGCCAGTTGGCCCACCAGCCAACGGTCGTACTCCGACCGGGCAATGCGGGCATCGGCCGGAAGCGACCGACGATTCCACTCGGCCAGCTCCTGACCGATCTTCTTCTGCAGGGCCTGGAGCTTTTTTTCCTTTTGGCCGACTTGTTCCGTCAGCTTGTTGTACTCCTGGCGAAGTTGGTCCATGCTGGGGCCGGAAAATGGGCCTGCTATAAAGCCCACTTCCACCACCAGGGCCAGGGCCACCACGATCGCCAGGATTTTTTCTCGCTTCTGCAAGGTCATTGGTTTGGTGCCAATCGGCTGTAGCTGGGCGTTTTTTACCAGGATTTCCGGAATTGGGCCAGGGTTAATTTCCGGTGGACCAAGGTTAATTTCCGGAATGGGGCCAAGGTTATTGGTGAGGGGCGCTGATATGGATTTTAAATTGCCAGCGGTACTGGGGTTGCTTGGGATCTTCGGCCCGGTTGGTCACCACGACGGAATGCCCGGCATCTTGGAGACGTTGGACCAGGGCGTCGATGTCGCTGGCGGAGGCGGCCAGGCCGGTCAGTTGCAGGATGCCGCCACCTCGGCCCGGTCCCATCAGGATTTGGCTGACCATGACTTGCCGGGCTGGGGGGAACTGCTCGCTTAGGCGGCGGAGTTCCTCCAACCAATGAACATCAGTATCCTTCCACCGCGCAATCTCCACATACATCTTCTGTTGCTGCTCGGCCTGCTTAATGGCCGTATCCAAAGCCTGCGACTGCCTCCGCAACTGGTCCACCTGAGATGAAAGCGTATATTTGCCATACGTCTGATATCCGAAAAATCCCATCACCGCCACGAACACCGCAGCAGCAAGAAGAGCCAGTTTCCGCCGAGGGCTGGGTGGCTCGGGGGGCCGACGCGGATGTAAAAAGTCAATCGCCGGCGACATCCCCTCTAACTCGTCCCACAGCATCCCCACCAGCGGCGCATATCGGCCTGGCTCTTCCGGCAAGCTGCCAGCCAACTGCTCGCCAAGCTCCAGCCCCTCCAACGGATCGAACAGTTCGGTGGGGATCTCCAGTTGTCGGTCCAGGAGGTGGGCCAGGGTTTCATATTCCGTTCCAGCCCCACACAAGACGATGGCGCCTACCCGGCGTCCTTCCAACTGGTTGGCCACCGCCGCCATGGTCCGCCGAATCTGCAACAGCAGGTCGGAGGCGGCCTCCTCCTGCCGGAGCGGATTCCCAGGCAATCGGGCAGTCCGCAAAAACAGCACCTTCCGATCGACCAGGACGGTCAGATCGGCTTCCTGCCCCAACAGATCGACAATCAGCCGGGCTTGCAAGGCACTGCCGGGGCGCTGTCGGGCCACCAACGAAGCTGACGCACACGGCCGAAGCACCATCCGCCCCAGTTTCCAGCCGGCCGACGCGCAGACTTCCTGAATCTGCCGGACCAATTCCGGCCCAATGGCCGCGGCCAGCACCGTGCGGGGTTGATTGCCCGCCTCGTCAATCGGCACAAAATCCAAAAGCCAATCGTCCTCCAGCGCATTAAACTCCCGTACTGCTTGGAAGCGCACCAGGTTGGGCAATTCTTCATCTGGCGCTGGCGGCAGGGTCAATTGCCGAAGTTCGATGCTGCTTCGGCCCAAAGCCACCAAGACTTCCCCCTGGCCCACTCCACGCTCCGAGGCGGCCCGGGCAATCTTCTGGCCGATTGTCTTGGCGTCCAGAACCGCGGGAGAATCGGCAGCACCGGTGGACTGAGCGTCGGACAAAGGCACGGCAAAGGCCTGTTCAAAGCGCACTATGCCTTTGCGCCCGCTGGCCACCACCAGCCGGGCTTCCTCCTCGTTCCATTCCAACGCGATCAGCCGACGCATCGCCTGGTCCTATTCATCTTCGAAAAACTACGGGACACCAACCTGTCCGAAAGCCAGGGAGTTTAGCGTTGCTACAATGGGCCAAGCTCAAGAAAAACTCCGGTACCATTTCCACCCGGTGAACCCACTCATCTGGGAGAGCGAACGTTTCATCCGCTTTCTTCTGCGGGCCAAAACCCGTACTCCTTGAGGCCTCCCTCACCCGGCTTCGCTTTGCTCCGCCGGCCTCTCCCGCAAAGGGGAGAGGCGTGTTGCTTCATTCGGCCAACCGGTTGCCTCTTCTTTCTATTTTAACACCGAACCGTTGCCGGGTGGACCGAAAAACTCTTTACTTGGACAGTCTCCAGCTGGCCGGGCCTCTCCGAACGATTTCCTTGGAGCATATCCTCCGGGCCAGGCCCTTCCAGCCTGGAGGGGCTGCCCAATGGCTCGGAGTGGACCGATTGGGGCCATCGCTCCCGGTGGATACTGCGAATTCACCATAAGTTTATATATCGTTTTGTGTTTATCATATTGCCATAAGTTTACTATATCGCCATAAGTTCATCGTATCATCGTAAGTTTATCATATTGCCCTAGGTTTACCATCTTGGTGCCGGTTTACCATAGGCCGGTTTCCAGTTCGATGCCCAGGGTTTCCAGGGGATAGCCGCGGCCCAGATGGCTTAAGTTCCGCCAAAAGAGGACCCGGGCAGGCCGAACCGTGGCATCCAGAACGGCTTCCACACGGGCCGACGGGCCGCCGCCGTCAAAATAGCCGACAAATTGACCCCGAAACACATGTCCACCGCCGGTAATAAAGGGCATTAGGGCCTTCATCTCGGCCAGGGTAACAATGCCCTCCGTGTAAATCCAGGTCTCGTACTGGCGGTTCTCCGGCCGATCGACCGGGTCTTTTTGCCGACGGGTGAGAATCTCCTCCAAAATCTCCGGCGTCATACCGGGAATGCCGGCCAAGACGATCCGGGGGGCCTGATTGATATTGATCCGGCCGGGAATCAGCGGCGAAGGGTTCACTGTGGTATTGTCCATCAGCAGTTTCATGTAGGCTTCCGAAATCACTGGCGCATCCGGGAAGGGGCTTTCCAACACGGTAGGCCGATCATCGCCCTGAAAAGTCACACGCACCCGAACGCCCACCAAATCCAACACCTGGGTGAGTTTCACTTTGGCTGGTTTGGCAAGGTCCAGTTGGCCGCTGACGCCCGTTTGTCCCGGCTCACTGCCCGTATAAGGCCCGTTTTGCCGATAGGCCACGATGAAGGTGGCATAGGTCGATCCCAGGGCTTCTTCCAGCTCTTTATACAATTGTTCCATATTGTCCTGGTTGAGATATATCTTGGGCCGGCCATCGGGACGGACGTTCAGTTCCATGCTGTACAGTGTCAGATAGGCGGACCAACCGCTGTCCATTACGCCATCGGTATTATCGACGCCTTCGATGGTATCGGCGGGCGGCTCGTCCGGATCGACCATGCCATTGCGATTGGCATCCGCCCCAAAGAGCAGGGCCGGCGTTACCCCTCGAACCAGGAGCAATTCTTCGATGGATTCCAGCGGCCCGTTTTTCGGCAGATAGGGCGGATCGAGCATCGCATAGTAATCCGCCTCGGCCCCATACTCCCGGGGTTCGTTGTCCGGGTCGATCCAGTCCAAAATGGCGTCGGCGATCTCTTCGGTCATGCCGGGCAGTGCCATTAGAATCTGCCGGGCGCCGTTTTCGGCATACTCGTCCGCCAGGAGCAGTGTATTTAAGTTCAGTTTAGTGGATTCGTCTTCCAGTCCGAACCGAATCCCCTGCCGAAGCCCCATATCATCCACCGCCGGCGAAAGGACGCCGACCCGGCCCCGCCACCTGGGATCGGTATCATCCCGAACCAGACGTGCCCGGAAATACTGGGGATTGTCGTACCAGCCGCCTGCCTGGTTCTGATCCGCTGGGTCTAGGGCCAAAAACACCCGGGCCATTTCAATGCCCGAATCGGCCAACGCCTGAGCCTGGCTCTGCCGGAGGGCCAAATCAGCGGCTTCCCGCTCGGCCAGCATCCATTGGGAAAAACTTAGCGCCGCCAAACTCAACAGCGCCACCACCACCAGGACCAAAATGAGGACCATGCCGGCCGAGGGTGCATCTCCGGTGGAGCAATGAAGCTTTGCCAATTCAAAAGACGCTAAACCGCCTGGTTTTCCGCCCCGTTCAGAGCTGTTGGTTTTACAAAGAGGAATAGAGCGGGCAAGGAGGGTAGATTCACCGGATAGATGTACAGAAAGCCCCATGGGCTTTTGAGCGTCATTGGAGCTCGTTTGGAATGTGGGCTGCTTCATCGGTTGCCGCCTCCGCCGGAAAAGCCGCCGGACCCGGCTCGACCGCCGGAACTAGGCCCAAATCCGGCCGAGCCGCCCCCTCCGCCACCGGAACCTTGGCTGCCGAAGAAAGTGCTTCGTCGTCCGCTTCCGGAGCCGGAAGAGGGCGAGGCCCCGGGGCCTTGACCGGAACCGCCACCCGGCCCGGCGCCGGACCTTGGACTGCCTGGACCTTGGGGGCCAGTGCCGAACCGACCGGAAGCGCCGCCTGGGCCGGCGCCGGGCCTTCCGGGGGAACCGCTGCCTGGGCCAAAGCCGCCGGACCGACCTCCTGGACCGAATCTGTCCTGGCCACCGTCCGATCTACTGCCTGGTCCAAAGCCGCCGGAACCACCGCCTGGTCTGCCGCCGGGGCCGCCTGGTCTGCCGCCAGGGCCGAATTCACCGCTTGGCCCGCCTGGACCAAATCTGCCGGGACCGCGGCCTGGGCCAAACCCGCCCGGTCCGAATCCGCTTGGTCCCACCCCTCGGCGGGTGCCGCCGGGGGTACCTTGCTGGTCTGTCTGATTGGTGCCGGTGCTCGACCCGTCGCCCAACTGCGAGGCGGTAGCTGCTTGTTTGGCCTGCTGGGGTTGGTCGGTGCCTTCGCTTTGTTCGGTCTCCATTGTTTCCAGCAGGCTTTCCAGGGTGCTGGTGTCCTGCATGGGGGCGGAGGCTGGCAGATGAACTAACATTCGGTAAATGACCGGTTCGGCTGGCCCCGCAGAATTGCCGGAAAACATCCCCCAAAGGCCGCTGCCTGAAGTCGGTTCCTCCGGGGCCAGTGCCAGGGCGATCCGGATGGCCACCGGCAGGCCGCCCATCGCCTGGCTATCCCACTCCTCCAGCCACTGTTGGCCGTCGAAATATTCAAACTCGATGCCCAGCACTTCGGGGGCCAGCGGCTCGACCTGACGTTCGATGTCGGTCAAGGTGCCTTCTTCGGCGGCCAGGAGGCTCGTGGCCCGATCTAGTTCCCACCGGACCAGGCCGCTTTGGCTCAAGGCGGCGGCTGCCTCGGCCACCGCAGTAATCTCCGGCCGAACCACATAATAGGCCACCCGTTTCACCTCACTGGTTCGGTCCAGGATGGGGCTTCCCTCGGTGGCCACAAGTTCATATTGGAATTGATCCAGCCGGGGCAGTCGGCTCAGGTCGATGTAGAGTTCATAGCGGTTGCCGTAGATACCAGGCACCGGGGGCGGCTCGGTGGTCTCGGCCGCCGTGGCTTCCGGATCCTCGATGTCGCTAAAATCCATCTGGCCCAGCCCCGCTTGGGCCGCCAAATCCTCCAAGCTCTGGGTGGTCAACTGCGGCACCAACGCCCGAATGTTCTGCGGATCGTACCGGATGGCGCTTCGGATGTCGTCGGCAATCCGATGCAAAAGCGACCGGGCCAACAACGCCTGCTCCACATGCCGACGACTCCGGTCCACTACCCGCAGATGGGAATCAATCGCCATGCTCAGCCCCCATAGGACCAGCAGCGACAAGGCCAATGCCAGGATCACTTCCAGCAAGGTCATGCCCGATCGAGCCGACCTTAGAGGCTGTCCCGACATTGCCTTCCGGAGCCCCTCACCGGATATTTCCCCAGCGGTTTGGCTTACCAAACCTCCATTTTGGTGGGGTGTTCGAGGGGGGGAGGTTGTAGAATGGGCCTGCATCCCGGCTCGGAAGGCCATTCCGGGACAGCCCCTTCGGTCCACTTTGGCCGATGGGGCAGAGGCGGGAACTGACCTGGAGGGATAACCTGAGCGGGGCAGATATGTTGTGCCAGAGACAGTCGTCATGGGGTGGTTCCTCCCTGGCTGGAGCCGCCTACAGAAGTCGAACCGGAGGAAGCGTTCTGCTGGGTTTGCAGGGCTTGGGCGGCTGCCTCCGTGCCGATGTCGTAGCTTTGGATGCCCGGATCGGGAATCCAGCGTACTAATGTACATTGGACCGGTTTGCGCTCCGGCGGTAGGTTCTGCGAAACGGTTACCGCCACGGCCATCAGGCCCGGCTGGTCGGTCTCGACCAGCTCGATGGAATAGACCCAGCCGACCGGATCATTCGGGTCCAGCAGGTCTTCGGCGGCAAACGGGACGTTGACGGCCGGTTCCGGCCAGACGATGCCGGAGACGATTTCCGACATTTTGCTTTCGCAAAGCAGCTGGGCCTGGGTCATATCCCGGACATACCCGGCATGGCGCAGACCCCATCGGGCCAACTCTCCCAGTACCGCCAGACTCAGGCCCAAAATTGTCAGGGCCAGGATCACCTCTAGGAGCGAAAAGGCCCGCCGATCGCCTGGTCCGGAACCCGGCCCGCTCCTGCCAAAGGGCCAAAAATACACCAGGAGGCCTTGGACTTTCATGGCTGGCCCTCCTCGGCGGTGTAGATCTGGCTGATCGAGACCATGCCCGTCAGCCCTCTCAGGGAGATATCGATGCGTCGGCCCCGCTCGTTTTCCAAGGTGATTCGGGCAGTCGATGTCGTTCCATCGGGATAGAAGAACACCGGACCGGACCACCCTTGATCCGGCGACAAAAAGGCGGCAGTATTGGTGCTGTACATTTCAGCCCTGCTGTCCCAGAGCATCTCGCCCCCGGCAAAGCGGATGCCTTCGGGCAACGACTGCTCTTTGCCGAAAGGTTGCAGGCTGCCCACATCAACCGCCTGGAACTGGCCATCGGGCGAGAGTTCCACTTCCGAGCCGACCCGGCGGTAGGTGCTGTAACGTTGCTCTCCCGGCGTAAACTGAAATATATATACATAGCCGGTGCTCATGGCCTGCACCCGGGCATGGGTCCACTCGGCCCGGAGGATGTCGGCGGATTTTTTCAGGCGTTGGTTTTCAAAGGCCCTGTTGAAGACCGGCCAGGCAATACCGGCCATCAGCACCAGCACCGCCAAAGTCAACATCACTTCCAGCAGGGTAACGCCGCTGGGCCAAGCTGGGGGGAGCAGACCTCTGGGAAAAATTACTCGAACCAGGGCTGCGGGACGAACGGGGCCGGAGGCCTTCCCGCTCTGGCGCTGTCCTGCGAACCCACCAATGCCGGACAGCTCCCTCAGCCCGTGCCGCCTGATCGGCTCGGTTAGCCCTCTCAGCCCGGCCCGGCTGCTCGGTTCGGGCAGTCCCTTTAGCCCGTGCCGTCCGCTCAGCCTGGGCAGTTCCTTCAGCCCGGCCCGGCTGCTTCGCTCGAGGAAGCTACTCTGCCCGCCCCGTCTGCACGGCTCGCCGATGGGCGGCAGAGGGGAGTGGCAGGTTCTGCGGAGGGTGCCACCGTTCATTGGACCATCCAGTTGCCGATGTCGTCGTCGGTACCGCTTTGGCCGTCCGGCCCAAGGGACCAGAGATCATAGGTGTCCGGGTTGTATCGGCCTGGACATTCGTACTGATAGGGGCGTCCCCAGGGGTCCAGCGGCACCTCACTATCCAGATAAGGGCCGTTCCATTTGGCCGGGTTGGGCAAGTCGCCCGGCGGCGTGCGCAACGCCTCCAATCCCTGTTGGGTGGTCGGATAGCAGTTCAAATCCAAATAATAGGCCTGCAGCGGAGTTTTGAAGGCTTTGATCTGGGCTTCGGCGGCCCGAATGTAGGCTTTTCGCTGCATCGGCCCATAGGCCGTTACCGCCAACGAGGCAATGATGACTAAAATCGCTAGCACCAAGAGCACTTCGATCAGGGTCAACGCTCGACGCTGCCGCCGGGTTGGACCCATCGCACACCGCACCATATGGCAGGGTGGACGCATACCAACTTCTCCTTTACAGGCAATCCGGCCAGCCGGACACCAGCCACCGCATGGCACCCAGGATAGATGCATACTCTCTTCTCCTTTCCAGGGCATAGCTCATTTTTGAACATATTTACAGTGCATAGCTCATCTTGAACATCGGATACAATAGGCCAACCAGGACCATCAGCACCGCCCCGGCCAACAGGAGGAGCATCACCGGTTCCAAGAGCCGAACCGCCAAATCCAGTTGCCGCCAGGTGCGCTTTTCCAGGGAGTCGGCAATCTGGATGAGGACGGTTTCCAGGGTATTGGATTCTTCGGCCACGGCGATCATGGCCAGGATGGTGGGGGGGAAATGCCCGCTGGCAGCCAAGGGGCCGGCCAGGTTTTGACCGGCCCGGATGTTTTCGGTGGCCTTTTTGATGGCCTCGGCTAACACCCGGTTACCGGCCGCATCGCTGGCCACCTGAAGCGATCGGAGGATTGGCACGCCGTTTCGGAGCATGGTGCCCAGGACCCGGCAAAAGCGGGCAATGGAAAGGCTGAGGAAAATGCCCCCCGCTGCCGGAAGGCGAAGTTTCATGTGATCCCGCCACAATCGGCCCGGTTCGGTCTGAAGCCAACGTGCAAGGGCGAAACCGCCTAGAAGCAACCCCCCCAGGATGCCGCCGCCCCAAGGGAACCAGAACTCCCATCGCCACGGGAGGTTGCTCAGCCACAGGAGCCAATCCGTCAGCGCCGGCAGTTCGCCTCGTTCCCGAAGCCGGCCGAAAAGCTGCTCAAACCGGGGCACCACAAAAATCACCAACCCGGTAACCACCAGCATACCGACCACGGCCAGCATCATCGGATAGGCCATCGCCCCCAGGGTGCGGCGGCGGAGGTCGTCTTGGGTTTCGGTGAACTCAGCCACACGGGCCAGGGCCTCTTCCAAAAAGCCGCCTTCCCCGCCAGCCCGGATCATGCTGACGGCCATTTCGCCAAAAAGATGTTCAAACCGGGCCATGGCGTCGCCCAAGGTGGCGCCGTCTTCCACCCGGTCGTGGATGTCGGAAAGGATTTCGCTCAGTCGGGCATGCGCGGTCTGTTTGCGCAGCACGTCCAAGGCCCGTAGGAGCGGCACCCCGCTTCGGAGCAGGTCTGCCAGTTGGCTATAGGTGATGGCCAGTAGTTGCATGGGGATGCGGCGGCGCCCGGGCAACTGCCGACGGGGCGCTTCGGCCCGAATTTCCACCGGAAATAACGACTGGGAAGCCAAAATGGCCAGCACTTCCTGACGACTGGCCGCCGCCAGGCTGCCGGTTACCTTGTCCCCGGTTGCTTTGCGCGCCACATACGTAAACTCAGGCACCGCTCCGGTCCTTTGCTACGGAACCGTTTCTCTGGAATCGGATTTGAGATTGTGGTTCCCAGGGTTGTTTGGAGGGACCTGCTCGTCCGGTCCATAGGCTTGCCTCTCCCCTGGCGGGAGAGGCCGGCCTGGCCTTCGGCCAGGCCGGGTGAGGGGGAGAAAAGAAGGTGGCTGGCCTCTTATTTCCCACTCACCCTACCCTCTCCCCCAGGGGAGAGGGAAAAAAACACCGGCTCTTCATTCGGCTAAAATATGTTACGGCCACGGGAATAACCCCTCAGGGGTTTCTAATCTTCCAGTCGGTCGCCTTTGGTTACACGGAGGACTTCTTCGACGGTGGTTCGGCCGGTCAGCACTTTGCGCCAGCCGTCCTGCCGCAACGTGGTCATCCCTTCCTCCTGGGCAGCCCGTCGGATTTCCCAGGCGGTAGCCCGGTCATGGGCCAGTTGCCGGATCCGATCGCTGGAGATCAGCAGTTCAAAAATCCCCACTCGGCCTAAGTAGCCCACATGCCGACAGGCCCGGCACCCGACCGGCCGATAAATCCTGCCGCCGGTAGCCATCAGTTGCTCATAAGGGAAATCCCTGGGCAGATCGTCTCGGGCGGGCGTAAACGGCCGCTTGCAGTGCGGGCATAGGGTACGCACCAACCGCTGTGCCATAACCGCTTCGACGGTGCTGGAAACCAAAAACGGCTCCACCCCCATATCCACCAGCCGGGTAAATGCCGTGGCCGCATCGTTGGTGTGCAAGGTGCTGAAGACCAGATGCCCAGTCAGGGCGGCCTGGATGGCATTCTCGGCCGTCTCCAAGTCCCGAATCTCGCCCACCAGCACAATATCCGGGTCATGGCGCAAAATGGCCCGCAGCGAATTGGCAAACGTCAGCCCAATCTTCGGATGCACCTGAATCTGGTTGATCCCTTCCAACCGATATTCCACCGGGTCTTCCGTGGTGATGATTTTGGTCTCTTCACTACGGATTTCCAGCAGGGAACTGTACAAGGTGGTGGTTTTGCCCGAACCGGTCGGACCGGTAACCAGGATGATGCCGTGGGGAAGCCGGATCAGTTGCTGATATTTCTGATAAATCTCCTCCTCCATGCCGAGCTTCGAGAGGGTAAACTCCATGGCACCTTTGTCCAAAAGGCGTAGCACTACGCCTTCGCCGTGGATCATCGGAATGACCGAGACCCGCACATCCACCTCCCGGCCTTTGACTTTCAGTTGGATCCGGCCATCCTGCGGCAGACGGCGTTCGGCAATATTGAGCCGGGCCATGATCTTGATCCGGCTGATAATGGCCGCCTGAAACCGGGTGATCTCCGGCGGGACCGGCTGGGGATGCAAAATCCCGTCAATCCGGTACCGAATCTTCAGCCCCGACGGTTGGGATTCGATATGGATGTCGCTGGCCCGGGCCTCGATGGCCTCCAACAAAATTTCGTTGACCAACCGAACCACCGACGGCTCCTGCGCCAGCTCCGATAGCTCCGAACCGTCCGTTTCAATCTGGCCAAGCAGTTCCACCGGCGCTTCTTCCGTCTGGGCCAGCAAGCTCTCGATCGTCTCACTGCCCACGCCCAGATGGGTTTTGATCAGCTTGGCAATCTCCACCCGACTGGCCAACACGGGGGTAACCGTCATCCCGGTGGCAGCGGCCAACTCATCCAACGGATACAGATTGAACGGATCGCTGGTGGCCACCACCAAGGTTCCGTTCCGCTGGCAGATCGGAAACAGCCCCTCCCGATGGATAAACCGTTGGGGAAATCGTTTCAGCAGCTCCAGATCGATCTCGGTTTCCGTTAGGTCGATGTACTGGAGGCCCATTTCCTCGGCCAACGCCCGTAAAACTGCCTCCTCGCTGACCAAGCCCTTTTGCACGGCCAACTGATCCAGGCGCAGACCATCCGTTTGGGCCTGGCGGAGCTCGGCCAATTGCCGGTCGTTCAAAAGACCTTTTCTTAGCAAAATTTCCCCAACTTCCATGGGCAAATCCCCTTTCCAAAGGGGATAACATAGGATTTCCAGGGATGTAACATTTTAGCCGAATGAAGGGGGCCAAAGGCGGCGATGTGTCATTCCTGCGTAACTAGGAATCCAGGCTGCTTTGTGTCTGCTCCTATGTTCCTGCTGGTCAAGCGGGAACTTTGAGATACTTTCTGGATTCCCGCTTGCGGGGGAATGACAATAAAGGCCCCCTCATCCGGTCTAGCCAAAGGCCAGGCCGGCCTCTCCCCCGAGAGGAGAGGCGGGTTGTTTCATTCGGCTAAATGTTACCAAAGTTCCTAAATCGAGGGGGAATCGGTCCCCACATCGGGGTTACCAGGGGGCTTCCATTCCCGCCAGGGAGGTGGCCTTATGCCCCTCCAACAGAGGGCATGGTTTCCTCTTCCATTTACTTACTTGTTCGGCTCCCTTCCTGGAATCTTGGCCGCTGGCTCGACATTGGCACTCCGGCGGGCCAAGAAAATTTTTCTAAACCCTCTAGGTTTCCTAACCTCCCCATTTTATTAAGGTTTTGGCAGGCTGGGCCTCCGCTCTGCTGGTCCATCTGCCTAAAAACAGATTTTCGGGCCAGGCTCTTGGAGCCGGATCGCCTCTCCGCAATAAGCCAATAGGGGGAGGAGTTTTCCCTAACGAGGCCCTCCTCCCCCCTCTTTTTTTATTGTAACCAGACCGGCAGGAAATTCCCAAGATCGGGAAGGGTTTTCCTGTTTGGCGCATCTCCTTCCATTTTTTCAGACTTACGCTTTCCGGTACCGTTGTCTTCCGGAAAGGCGGTACCGGCTTTTTGCCGAAAAACGGAGGAGGGCTCCCATCTGTCCCCACCGTCCCCACCCGGCCGGGAATCCTGCTAAAGGGGCCCCAATGGAACCAACGAGGGGGGATATGGACAAATGGGGGTAATTTAACTCTTTTGGGGAGGAGTTATTGCTTGGGCTGGGGTGCTTCGCCACCCCGCTCACCACGCCGAGCACCCGGTCCTCCAGGCCCGCCAGGGCCGAAACCAAACGGCATCTCAAACCGCTCGCCCATCAGGTCCTTGAGGATCTGCTTTTGTTGCTCTGTGAGCACCTGCATGGCCTTTTCCTCGGCTTCTTTTTGGATTTGTTGGGGTAAAGTCCGGAGTTTTTCACGGGCTTCGTCTCGGATTTGGCGGAGCTTATTGAGCTGCTCTTCAGTGAGGCCCAATTTTTTGACCGTTTCCTGATCGTCGATCAGGCCGCCCAGTCCCCCGCCGCCCATCCGGGCACGCATCTGCAAACTAATCTGCTCTAATCGTTTGACCTGGTGGGGCAGGAGAATTTGATTGACCTTGTCTTGGATTTCTTTGACCTGGGCTTCCATTTTTTCGCGCATTTCCCGGAAGCGGGCTTCCCGCTCTTCGGGCGAGAGGTCTCGGAAACCGCGGAATTGCTCCTGCATCCGCTCCCGGATCTGCTGGCCGAGTTCCCGGAGTTTTGCTTGTTGGTCTTCGGTCAACTCCAGTTCTTTGACGACCGCCGGGTTCATCAGGAGCATCAGTCGGCCTCCCGCCCCGCCCATAGGGCCAAAAAATCGTCCTGGGCCGCCAGGCCCACCCGGCTGGGCAGGCGCTTGTGCCCACAGATACCCGCCCACCAAACAAACCGCTAATCCCACTGCCACACCGACCATCCACCGACCGGCCATACGCCATCCCTCCTCGAAAAGGACCTTTGCCGTCCAGCACCCTCGCCCACCGAGAGTAGCTTCTCCAGACAGCCTCTGAGGAATCCAACCCCACCCAGGGGAGTAAGTTTCGGCAATTTTGGCCGGGTTTCGCCTTAGGAAAACAAAATGGGGGATTCAACCCCCTCAAAAGTCTTGGAGACTGTCCCGAAATTGGCCCCGGCCAGCAGCCCAACCCCTTCCGAACCCTTCCGGTGTACCCAATTGCTCGTTTTTATTAGGGTTTGGGCAGTCGGGGATGCCGGTAGGGGGATACTTCGGCTAAAAACCAAATTACGACACAGCCCCCCTTAATCTCCCTGGCACTCCCCTTGCCTTGGCCCGGATAATTCTTAAAACACCGGGTGGGGCAGGTTTGGCCGTTTTGACCCTCTTTTTTCAGGAGATGAGGATGGGCTTTTTATCCAGGCGCACGTTTCTCCAAGGTTCTTTGGCTGTGGGCGGGGCACTCCGTTCGGTCCCGGTTTTTCCGCAGTCGGAGGTGGGTTTTGGTCTGATGGGTTCTTTATTGGCAGGAGAACGAAAAATGCCGTTCCAACAACCGCCGTTGCCGTATGCCATGGACGCTTTGGTTCCTTATTTATCCGAAGAACAGATTCGCTTCCACTATGGGAAACACCATGCCGCCTATTTCAAGAATCTGAATGCCTTGGTGGAAGGGAAACCGGAAGAGCAGATGACGCTTCGGGAGGTGGTGATCCGTTCGACCGGACCGGTCTTTAACAATGCGGCCCAGGCCTGGAATCACACTTTCTATTGGAATTGCATGGCTCCGAAGGGGGGCGGAGAGCCGGCCGGTGAATTGGCTCAGGCCATCCGTCGGGATTTCGGCAGTTTTGAAGAATTTAAAAAGGCCTTTTCGGATGCTGCGGTCAAGCTGTTTGGTTCCGGCTGGGCCTGGCTGGCAACCGATAAAGAGGGTAAACTGTCGATCATGGCCCTTTCCAATGCCGACACCCCCCTAAAACACGACAAAGAACCGGTCTTGACCATCGACGTTTGGGAACACGCCTATTACATCGACTATCGGAATGAGCGTGCCCGGTTTGTGGAAGGCTTTTGGAATTACGTTCATTGGCCGTTTGCCGCCAAACGCTATAGCCTCCGCGGCCA
>Ga0209017_10000659_pt1 | contig 32557 bp, 14 predicted proteins | sample YNPBryunderm2012_FD_185812 | JGI IMG/M metagenome (GOLD analysis project Ga0209017, IMG submission 185812) | Anoxygenic and chlorotrophic microbial mat microbial communities from Yellowstone National Park, USA - YNP Bryant MS undermat 2012... ...
AGGTTTACTCCGGATTGCTTCGAGTTCTTTCGGCCGGGCGAGTTGCGCTTTTCCTGTCGTTACTCGCCGCTATGTTTGTTTTTGGCCGATTGCCTGCAATCGCTCCAGCGGCCGACAATCCATCCGTGCCGCCGCGCAGCCCGCTTGACCCGGTGGGCAAAATCCACATCCCCATCGGTATCGCCAACACTTTGGACACCCTGAAGACCTTCGTAGAGGCCGAGGGCTGCTTTTCGCCGGGTTTTGCCACCTACGGGATATACTTCTGGGTTTACCAGCCGGCCGGGGCTGCGGCCCAGTCGGTCGAAACTGCTGGCGCTGCCGGCGATCGAGGCAGACTTTTCAGCCCCACGATGCCAGGCGTTAAGTGCCAGCGCGGTCTGACAGATGACGGCTACCTTATCCCCTGGGTAAGCTGCACCGGGCCGGTGAAAATGAAGATCGAGATTTGCCAAGTGCTTCAGCAGTCACCGGCCGGACCGGTGCACGTGGTGGGTGCGAAAGTTCAACTGGCCATCAACGATGAGCACAAGCATGAAAAGCCGATCAGACTTTATGCTGTGTTGCGGCCGATCGGGCCGGCCGGCGGAGCGGTGCACCGGCTCGCAGTCAGCCAGGACGGTCAAGCGCTGCTGGTCGATGACCGGCCGGCACTGGTGGCTTTGCAGCCGTCAAGCTGCGCCGGGGTAATGGCAGAAGACGCCATCGGCACGGTGGCTTCCGAGGGACGATTGCCCGCGCAACGAAGCGCCATGTCCGATGCCGGCAATTGTTCCGGCGCGCTGTGCTTCGATGTGAAGCTCCCGGCCGATGGCAACTGGCAATCTTTGGGCTTTGTTTGTCCGGTGCTTCCCGGCCGACGCGCAGCTCGGCATCGCTGGGACGGCGTGAGCAAATGGGCACAGTTGGATCTGGCCGAACCCAATCCGGCCGCCGGCGGCACAGTTCAGCCCGATCCGGGTCTGGCCTACTACCGTGGCCTGAAACTGGAAGACCTTTTCCGCGAGGCTAACGACTACTGGCAAGACCTGGCTGGCCGAGTGCGGCTGGACCTGCCCGATCGACGCTGGGTGCAATGCTGGCGGGCGATCGTCGGACATGCGGCCATGTGTATGAACGAAGATGCGCCCGATGTGGCGGTCATCAATTACAACGTGTTCAATCGCGACGGTGTTTATGTGGCCAACATCTTGCAGAAGGCCGGGCGCTTCGATCTGGCGGCCGCAGCGATCGACTACTTCCTTCGCTACCCATTCAACGGCCGAGTGCAAGTCGAGGCCGACAATCCGGGCCAGGTGTTGTGGATAATGGGCGAACACTGGCGGTTTACTGGCGATCGGCAGTGGCTCGAGCGCGTATATCCGGCGGCTGCAAAACTGGCGGCAATGGTGCGTTACTATCGCACCACGGCCGGGCCGCATTGGGTGAAGGCCAACAGTCTGGAGTTCGGCGACGCACTGCCGCCGGATCAGCCCGACGAACCGACTGCTTTGCGGCGGCAAGTGCTGCGGCCTGGCAGTTGCGATGGCTATCATCCCGAATACACCGAGGCCTTCGACGTTGCCGGCGTGCGTGCCGCGGCTATGCTTGCCCGGGCGGCCGGCAAGGCAGAAGATGCACCGCAGTGGGAAAAGCTCGCCGCAGAACTGTTTACCCGCTACGACGCCCGCTTCGGCAAGAACCTGACGGCCGGTTATGGCAGCTACTGTGTGTTGTGGCCTTGCCGCTTGTACAGTTTTTCGCAAGGGAAGGCTTTCGAGCAGTTCTCCCGCATCGGCGTCCGGAAGCCCAACGGATGGCGGTACTTTCCGCTGGCCACGGCCCATCAGGGACTGTTGGCGGGCAACCGGGCGGCCGGCTGCGATACGATCGACGCCCATCTGGCCCACCCGCAAATGCAAGGCTGGTATGCCTTCGACGAAGGCGGCCCAAGCGGTCCGGGCGGATGGCGCTTCGCTCGCACTACATGGGACTGCGGCGTAGCCATGCCGCACGGCTGGGCGGTGGCAGAAATGTTCCTGCTGTTGCGCGACTGCCTGGCCTTCGAAGATGGCGACCGGCTAGTGCTGCTGGCCGGAGTGCCCGAGGGCTGGTTCAAGGCACCCGCGCGGTGGGGCTTTACGGGACTGCCTACCTGGTTCGGCAAGTGCTCGCTGGTGGTCGAGCGAGGCGCTGCGGGCGCGGAGGTAACCGTCTCGGGCGAGGCTGCGCCGCCGGAAGGCTTCTGGCTGCGCGTGCCGGCTCAGTGGGAAGTGCGAATCGGCCCGGATGGCAAGCCCGCCCAACGGACACCCAGCGGCGACGTGCTCATCCCAGCAAGAGGCGGCAAAGTGCAAATACTCTATTAGCCCGAGTGCGAGAAGTTGCCATTTCCTGAACGCAATTTCCAACCGCCACCAACTGGGAGCGACGCGCTGTACCACGAAGTGGCGCTTTGAACAACCGGGCGGCGAGTGTGTGCATCAGGATTATGGGTGGAAAAGTTGGTTGGCTCAGCGTCGGCGAAGAGGTTGACCCATTTTCCGTTACAGAAACACAGCTTCGGTGCAACTGCGATTTGCCGTGTTGTTGCATTTTGCCCGTCTCATCGTTTGCCAAATGCCTAGCTACAAAACTGACGCACACACGCGGCCAGTGGTGTGAGGCTTTATTTTGCGGCGGGCATCAATTAGACTAACGATGGTAGTCTTGTCGCCAATTTGCTCTCTTCTGTGCCGGAACAGAGTTAAAATAGGTAGGCTTGCTGCTATTTGACGGCAAGTTCGACGGAGGCAACAGCGTGTCTTGGGCGCTTCGGAGAACTACCGCGCCGGTCTGCTGCTTCCTGGCCGCCTGCTGGCTGCTGACGGGAGCCGCTGCGCAGACCACGGCGGCTGCTGAATCGCCAGTGGCCCCGCCTGAGTCCACAAAACCAACCGCAGCGCCCGAACCGGTCAAGCGCACCAGCAGCGTCGAAGAAGAGCAGCCGCCGATCTACTACTTGAGAGACAAGAGCGGCAACCTGGTCGCTGTGCCGGATTTTTCTTACGAAGAGTTCCGAGAACTGTACGACTTGAAGCGCCAGCTTGCCCGCCCGCAGCCCCAATACAGCATCCAGCGGGTTACAGCGGCCGGGAGCGTCGTTGGCGATCGGGCAGAGTTGAATGTCCAGTTTCGCATTTTGGTGACAGCCGATCGGTGGGTGGGGGTGCCGTTGCGGCTGGGCGAAGCACTGTTGCTCGACGTTCCCGAGTACAAAGGTCCTGGAGAACAGTTCGTACACTTCCAGGGCAGGCAGGAGGGATATGTAAGCTGGATCCGGGGCCAGGCCGGCCAGGTGCATGAATTGACGCTGAAGATACTTGTTCCGCTGCTGCGTAATGGCGAGCAGTCGCGTCTGCTTGTTTCGGCCCCTTACTCCACCTCGGCAGAACTGAAGATCAAACTGCCGGTGGTGGAACCGGTCGTCAGGGTGTCGAAAGCGGCAACTGTCGTTGCGTCCAACAGGGCAAACAATGGCACGGAATTGACGGTGCGGGGCTTCGAAGGCGATTTCGAGCTTGCCTGGAGCAGGCCCGCAGACAAAGCGGCGACGTCGGGAGTGCTGGAAGTAACAGGCGAAATAATCGTTCGCATCGAGACCAGCAGCATCGACACCGAGGCGCAGTTGCTGGTCCGCAGGCACATGGGCACGCTGGAGAGCTTCCGCGTCCGTTTGCCGCCTGGGGCCGAATTGGCGCCGGAGACCAATGTAGGCTACTGGGTGGTTCCTGTGGAAGAAGGCAAGGCCGCTGGCTCGCAGCAGGAAGTGGAGGTTCGGCTGGCCAAACCGGCGGCCGACTCAGCCCTGGTACGCATCAAGGCTTATCGACCGTATCCGCGCGGCAAACCCGACGTGTGGTGCCAGTTGGCAGGGTTCGAGGTTGTGGGAGCGGCGCGTCACTCGGGAAAGATCTGCGTGTACGCTCCCCGGGACTGGCAGGTGGTATGGGGGCCTTCGGAAGGCGTGCGGCAGACAGATCAGCCTCCGGAGGGCGCCCCGCGCGAAAACCTGGCGGCCGTTTTCGAGTATTTCGTGCAGCCCTATGCTCTTGCCGCACGTCTGGTGCAGAAGCGAACCCGGATCAGCGTGGACCCGGAATATCAGGTGCTGGTCAGTGCCGATAGCCTGCGGCTGGATGCCACGCTGAAGTACACTATTCGCGGTGCGCGGGTGGGTGCTTTGGAGGTTGGGCTGGCCGACTGGGAATTCGAAGACGTCGGGCCCGAGAGCCTGGTAGTGCCCGAAGGTGTGCATATCGACGAACACAATCTTCTGCGCATTCCGCTGGTGCAGGCCAGCACTGGGCAGTTGGAGGTACACCTTCGTGCGCGGAGGGGGATTGCTCCGGGCAGCAGCACGATCGCTGTGAATATGCCGCAGCCGCGCGTGCAATCGCTGGGGCCGGCAGCGGTGGCCATCGTGCCGGCCGACAACGTGGAACTGACCCCACAGGCAGAGGCGATCGTTGGTCTGGTTCCCGAAGTCGCCTCGCCGCTAAAGCTGCCGCCGCGGCAGCAAGCGGCGATGTTTTATCGGATGGAGGCTGCCAAGGGCACGTTTGTTGCCGGTTTTCGCGTCCACCAGCAGCAAATCGACGTCGAGGTAACCAGCCGCGTGCAACTGGATCAGGCCGCGGTGCGCGTCGAACAGCAGTTTACCTACCGCGTGGCTTACGAACCGGCGCGGTTCGTCACGCTCGATGTTCCTCGGGCGTTGCTGGGGGATACGTCCTTGCAGTTGCTGGTCGACGGCAAGCCGGTAACCGTTCCCTTGCGTTACCCAACCGACCAGGGCAATCCGCTGGATGCAGTACGGATGAGCATAACGCTGCCCGAGCAACACATCGGCCAGTTCCAGATTCTAGTGCGGCACAGCAAGGCAATCGGCGCGCTATCGGACAAACACAGTGGAGAAGTGACAGTACCGCTGATTATGCCCGTCGACGGCCAGTTAGGGGCCAATGTGCTGGTTGTCAGCAGCCCTCCGACAGTCCGTCCCCAGGTGCTGACCGGCCCGTGGGTGAGCACCGATGACGTCTCCGTGCCCCCTGCCTCCCCGCGGCAGCATCGCTGGATCGCCACACAGCGCGTCGGTGCGGTTGAGCTGGTTTGCCAGCCGCCGACCGACGAGTTGCCCCTGGTGGTGGTTGAAAAAGCATGGGTTTGCACGCGGCTTGGGCCGCAGTCGCGTATCGAGCGGGCATGGTTTCGTTTCACTACACGCGGCCGCGAACTGGCGATTCATCTTCCCACAGGCGCGATTCTGGAAAGCATGAAATTGAACAACAAGCCCGTGGAATTGTCCTCCAACGCAGCGCGCCTGTGGTTGGCCATCCCCGCGGCCGAGCAAACCGCACCAGTTGAGCATCTGTTGGAGTTGAGCTACCACATCGAGGGGCGGCCGCCCCGGGGGATTATGGAACTGGAGTTGCCCACGCTCGGCCCGAACTCCCCAGTGCGTCGCATGTACTGGCAGCTTGCCTTGCCCCGCAATGAACATCTGATAATGACGCCCGCAGGCTTCACCGGCGAGTTCCTCTGGCAGTGGTCGGGATACTCCTGGGGCCGCCGCCCTGTGGTATCGCATCTGGACCTGGCCGCTTGGATGGGTGTTGCGGCCAGCGCAGAAGCGGCCCATACCGACAACACTTATCTGCTCAGTATTTCGGGGCCGGTCGATGCGTGCCAATTGGTCACCGCCAGTCGGGCGATAATAGTGTTGGTTGCCTCAGGCGGAGCGTTGCTGCTGGGGCTGCTGGCGATCTATGTGCCGGCCAGCAGGCATCCAGTTTCGTTGTTGATGGCCGCCGGCGGTTTGCTAGGTGTCGGTCTGCTGTATCCTGAACCAGCGTTGCTGGCAGCACAGGCGGCCGTTCTGGGCGTGGTGCTGAGCATCGCAGCCGCGGTGCTGGACCGCAGTCTAGCAAGACGAGGTCAGGCCCAACCGCTGCCGGCTGCCCTTATGATTCCCCATGCCACGCCCGGCTTGCAGCCGCCTTCGGATGTGCACCCTGTGTTGCGCGGCTCGACGGCGACCGGTCCGGCGCTCAGTCCACCTTCAGGCGACGTGAAGGTATGATTCGGCAGTTGCGCAACACACACGGCACAGTTGCCACGGCCCCGGCGTCAAGCCCGCCAGGCCGTGCCGTATCGTGGCCATCGGCGGGAAAGTGGTTTTCCCGCATTTGGCGGTGTTTATACTCCGCGCGGGCAGGAATGCAGCGTTTTCTGCGAAATAACATGCAGTTCTACCCCGCTCCAAGCATGGCCCAGCACCATCTGCCATCGGCCAAGAAGCGTTGCCTCCCGGGGCTTGCAGTGATGGTGCTGCTGTTTAGCGTCTGGGCGGTTGCATGGCCGAGCCGAGGCGCTGAGAATCCTTCTAGCCCCGACAGCCCGCAGGGCATCACCTTCCGCCGGGTTTTTGTGCCGGTGGACCAACCCAAGCAGTGGCCGCGCGATGTGCGATATGTACCCATCGACCGGGCGGAGTTCGAGAAACTGCTTGCGACCATCGCCGGCGCCGGCCAGATGGACTCGTCGCACGGCGCCACCATTGCTGCGGCCGAGTACCAAGCCCGATTGACAGAATCCGCTTTGCTGGCCGGCGAAGCAACCTGGCGCATCGTGCATCGGGGCAAAGGCGTTGCCAGGCTCGAGTTGCGACCGTGCGGGCTGGCCATTTCTTCGGCTCACTGGGCCGAAGACCAAGGGCGCAGTGTTCCCATCGGTTTGGCGCCCGGCGGGCAGTTGGCAGCTCTGATCGACCGAAGCGGCAAGATGCAGTTGCGCTGGTCGCTTGCCGGCAAAGCGAGCGATGACGCCACGGCGATCGTCTTTCATCTGCAATTGCCCCAGTGCCCAGTCAATCGGCTGTCGCTGGATCTGCCGGACCACCTGGTCCCGGAGCCTGATGTAGGCTATGTTCAGCCTGCCGACTATGTGGACGAAAGCGTGCGGAGATGGCAGATCAACCTGGGCGGCCATTGCCGGGTGCAATTGCGCGTCGTGCAGGCCGACAAGCAGTTGTCTCGTCCGCCCGCGCCGCTTGTCCGGCAGAACGTGGTGTACCACCTTGATCCGCAAGGGCTGTCGGTGAGCGTTGAACTGCGACTGGATGCGGTCTTCGCCCCGCTGGAGCGGATCGAGATGAAGCTGGCCCCGGGATTGCAACTGACCGAGGCTCGACTGGGCGACGCCGATCTGACTTGTACGCCGGGGAAAGCCTCCGACGGCTCTGCCACGGCGGTGCTGACCTTTCCGGTTCCGATCGACGACAATGGCCGAGTGCTGAGCATCCGCGCGGTGGCTCCGCTTCCCATCGGCGCGGCGTACCGGCTGCCAGCAATCGTTTTCAAAGAGGTTTCCTGGCAGTCGGGAACAATCAAGCTGGTGGTGGACGGCAGCCTGGTGTTGAAAAGGCTGGCGCCTGTCGAAGCGCGGCAGATGCCCGGCGATCCGCTGCTCGGCTGGACGCAACTTCAGTGCTTTTCTCCGCAGGCCACCGCAGAAGTGCTGCTTGCACTGCGCGAGCCGGTGCTGCATGTAACCAGCGGCACCAGCTTGACGCTTAGCACCGGCGAAACCGTGGCCAAGGTCATCGCTGATTTGTCGGCAAGCGGCGGCGCGATATTCACCGCTGAGGCCGAGTTATGGCCTGCCTGGCAAATCGATTCGATCGACTCGGTTCCTCCCGGGGCCATCGAAGACTGGAGCGTGGGCAAAAGCGAAGCTGCCAGGCGGCGCGTCAGCATCCGGCTCGCCAAAGCGCTTGCCCACGGCCAGGTGCTGCGCATCGCCGTCACCGCCCGACGGCTTCGCTCGCCGCTCAAGCAAGAGTTGACCTGGGACGACTTGATCCCGCTGCGATTGGCCGGAACCGTCGGCCAGCCCGGGCTGGTGGCCATCCGGGCCGCCGAGCCGTATCGCTTGCGACTGTCGGGGACCGAGAGGCTAAAGCGCGTGGATTACCGGACGCTCACTCCGGCACAGCGAGAGCTGCTTGCCGAATTGCCCCGGGGAGTGGTGTTCGAAGACGACGCCGGCGCGCACGATTTGCGCGTCAGCCTGGAAAGCCGCCGGCCGACGTACTCCGCCGACATCAGCGTGGAGGCCGAAGTGCGCTCCGGTTGGGTGCGGGAAACTTATGCCGTTCGATGCACTCCCCAGGCTGGCGCAGTCAACAGAGTGCTGGTGTGCATGTCGCAAAGGCGCGAGAAGCCGATCCAATGGGCCAGCCTGCCCGACAACAAGCTGCCAGTGACGGGCCGGCTGCTGACGGCCGAAGCCCAGTCGCCCGATGCCGACAGGGGGAAAGAGATTTGGGAACTGCTACTGCCTCGCCCGGTAAACACTCCTTTCGAGATTCGCGGATGGCGGGAAACTCCGTTTACCGGCCAGACAGCAATTTCTCTTGCCGCACTGCCCGAAGCAACCACCCAGGAGGCGCGTGTGGCTGTCTTCAGTCCCGTGCCCAAAAGTGTGCGATTGCGCAGTGAAGGGCTTGTGCGCTTGGCGCCCGAACTTTCGGCGCAATCGCAGTTGCTTTCTACGTGCGGGGCTTACCGGTACGATCCGGTTGGCGATGTGCTCGACGAGGGCGGAAGACTGTGGGTGTCGGCAGCCGAAGACGATCCGACCGTCGGCGGACTGGTGTGGCTGGCGCATTTGCAATCGTTCTACGAGGCGGACGGCGCCGCCCGCCACGCGGCCTGCTACAGAATCCAGAACACCGGCTGTCGTACCGTTAGAATGGGCTTCCCCGGCTGGGCGGAAGCCGACAACGTAGAACTGTGGGTGGATAACCATCGCGCGGCCTGCCGATGGCAAGACGACGGCGCCCAAGGGCAGCTTGTGGTCGAGCTGCCGCCGGGCCAAAGACTCGTCACCGTAAGCGTCGGTTTCGCCACCCCGCCGCGCCCACTGGGTGCAACAGGTTTCCTGGATGCTCCCTTGCCGGAACTGGACTTGCCAATAGTTTCGCAGTACTGGACGGTGTGGTTGCCGCCGGGCTATGCGGCCAGTTATCGCGACCCGCGGTGGCCCCGGTTATCCGACCCATCGCCGACGATCCTCCAGCGTCTGTTGGGACCGTTGGCTCGCAGTGCGGAAGCAGAGCTATTCGACCCGCTCAATCCGCGCAGTTGGCCCATACCAGGACCGAGCCGTGCCCGGAACAGCGAAGCTGCTGAAAAGGCCCAAGCGGTGCTTCAGTGGCTGGGAACGATGCTTGCCGACGGTAGTCCGAGTGCCCAATGGGGAATCTTGATCGGATCGAACATGGGCGAGGCGCCTTCGCTGCGGCTGTTTGTGGACAGTCAGGCATTGGCCGAGATCGGCATTACGCCGCAAACCCTGGCACCGCCGCTCAAGGGCTCTCGCCCAGTGGATCGCGCGGTGCGCTTGCTGCAAAGTTCGCGCCTTGCGCTGCTGCTGTGTGGCAACTGTGTTGTGTTGACCAGCGCCGCCCAGTGTGCCCTGTGGCACCCCTGGCTGGAAGCACTGGAGTTTCCCAACGTCTTCCGGGTGAAGGTCGGTCCGCTGGCTGACTTGTTAGAACAGGCTGCGGAACCCGGTGACCCCGCGCTGGTCGAGGCCGACGTATGGATAAACCAGCCTGCGCAGTCGCGTCCCCCGTGGAGTATTGAAGCTCCGCCTGCTCGAACAGGGTTTCCACTTGAAGCCCGGCCTTGCTATCGCCTGGCGGTCTCGTCTGCTGCTGAAGCTCGCCTGGCTTACGCGCACTTGCCTACAATGCGGATGCTCGGTGCGACTGCCTTTCTGCTTTCGATGGTGGTGTGCCGGTGGAAGGCGGCGGCCCGCCGCAAGGCGGTCCTCGTTGGCGTCGCAGTACTGGCCGCAGCGGCTTTGGTGCTGCCGCACTGGTACTTTCTGGCAGCCAGCGGGGCGATGCTGGGTTGCTTGACGCATTTAGCGTGGACGACTTTGCTGCGGTCGGGCCGAACTGTGGCAGCCGAGTATTCCGCACCGGCGCGAACCGATCCGGCCGGCAACGGCAGCCGCAACGGAGTGAGTGCGAACTACGGCACCAGCACGGCAGAAATCGCCACGACCCCAGAATCTTTCACGCCTGCAAACAGGGAGGCGCCGGCGGAAGATGTCGCATCTGATCGAAAGAGCGATTCCGGCGCCGCTGGGGGCACTTTGGCCGGAGGCAGTTTGGCTATCGTAGCGCTGGTCTGGTCGGCTTTGGCTTCGGCCGGCGAGCCGGGCCAGCAGTACCCACAGCCGGGCAAGGTCTATCAACTGCTGATCCCCGTCGACGACCAGCAAAGGCCAGCCGGCGACAAGTATTACTTGCCCGAAAAGATGTACGAAGACCTTTCCCGGCTGGCCGCCGCAGTCCGACAGCAACAGCAAGGGTGGCTGCTGGCAGGCGCCAGCTACAGAGGCCAATTGATCCGCGAAGCAGGGGCGGAGAAATATCGCATCGAGCAGTTGCAGGCCGTTTTCGAGTTGCAAGTTCTGGGCGAAGCTATGCAAGTGCGCCTGCCGTTGCGCCGCGACGAAGTAAGCCTGGCGCCCGATGCCGCGACCCTCGACGGCCGCCCGGTACAACTGACCTGGGAACCGGACGGCACGGCGCTGGTGGTCGAAGTGGCGCAGCCGGGCCGCCACTTTCTGGAACTGATCTTGGAGCCGGTTGCCCGCAATGCCGACTCGAGCACGGGAATCGAGATTTCGATTCCACCGGTGGCCACATCCACACTGGAAGTATTCTTCCCTGCCGGTGCCCCGACGGTGTCTGTCCCCAGCGCTATTGGCGAGGTTCACTACCAGGACGAAGTACCGCAACTCATAGCCGAGCTAGGGCCGACCGACCGGTTATGCATTCGCTGGACGGGTACGGCCGCGCCTGTCAGCAGCCCGGCCTTGGAAGTGGAGCAGGTCGGTTGGCTGCGGGTCAAGCCTGGGGCGGTGGAACTGTCGGCGCGGTTGCGGTTGCGCGCACCCGAGGGCCAGGTCCGTCAGTTGCGGCTGTTGGCCGATCCACGGCTGCGGTTATTGCCCCCGCCGTCCCCCGACGGCCCCAAGGCCGAGCCGGGACCGGAATCCGATGGCCTGCAAAGCATCGTCCTCAGTTGGGATCAACCCTTGCCCGAACGAACGACATTGGAGTTGACGTTCCGTGTCAGCGGCAGCCTGGGCGTGGGGAACATCACGCTGCCCACCCTGCTTGTGCCCGACGCAAAGACCGTCCGCCAGTCCGTGGCTGTTACAGTCGATCCTTCTCTGGAGCACAAGGTGCTGCACAACGCCGGGTGGGAGCCGATGGAACTGCGCGATTTTCTGGTCGTCTGGGGCAAGGCGGCCGCAGCGCCGACAGCCGCTTTCAGGCAATCCGTGGTTGACGGCCAAACCGGTACAGCAGGGCAGCCCGACCTGGTGCTCGCTCTGCGGCCGCGCGCGGCACAAACAACTCTGCAAGACCAGATGCTGCTGTTGACGTGTTCCGAAGAAGAAATCGCCGTGGATTATCGGGCTTCGATTCTCACCGAAGGAGAATCGGAACTGCAACTGCGGCTTGTTGCGCCGCAAGGCTTGGCGCCAAGCAGTATTTCGCTTGTGCAAGATGAGATGGATCGCGTGGCGAGTTGGTCTCAGCCGGCCGACGGCCAGATCGACGTTTTTCTCACCGCCCGCATCAGCGGCCGCAGCCAGTTGATGCTCCGCGGTCGGCTGCCTTCGGCGCTGCGAAAAAAACAGCCTTTGCCGCTGGTATGCCTGGAACAGCACGAGCGGACGCCGATAACGGTCCTGATCTACCGCACATCGCCGGTGCAGGTCCTGCTGGCCAAATCGGCGGCCCTGACAGAACTGGATCCCGCGTCGGTCAACGCGCCCGTCGAGCACACGGCCCGGCTGGTGCATTGCATTCGGGCCGAGGCGTCGCAACTGCCCCATGTCGGTTTTGTGGTGGTTGCCAATCGGCCAGAAGTGCGCGCCGAGCAAGTTACCTGGTTCTATCGGCAAGGCGACGCCTGGATGGCCGAACTGGACTGCCGCCTGAGTGTTTCTGGGGGCGTGCTGGACCAGTTGTGCGTCGAGGCGCCTGTGAACTTCACGTTGCTGTCGCCCAGCGAGGCAAATCGGCTATACAGCCCGCCCGGCGAACCCCAGGTGTTCGTGTTGCCCATGCCGCAGCCGGTGGCAGGCGAACATCGCCTGCGACTTTCGGGAACGATGATTTTTGCTGCTGGCGAGCGGGTCTCGGCGCCGGCGATGCACTTGAAATCGGCCGCGAAACTGCGGCGATTGCTGGCTCTGCCCCGGCAAGTGCAGGGGCAGGCCGTAACATGGGAAACCAGAGGACTCCGCCCCGCCGAGCCACCAGAAACACTCGCTCCGCCCGCCGCCATCGGGCCAGTGGACTTCTACGAAGTAACCGAAGACGTGTTTCACGCCGTGTTCCGCCCAGGGGTCGCCAGCCGTACTCCACGTGTGGCCCTTGCCGACATCCGCTGTGCGTGGCAAACCGACGGGGCATATCAAGGTGTGGCGGTTTTCGACGTCGAGCCGGGCAAAGCCGATCGCATACTGCTGCAAGTGCCCGACGATTGCCGCCTGTTGGGGGTGGACATCGATGGCGTGCCATCAGCGCCCATACAGGCCGATTCAAAGCAGTCTGGATATTCGTACTGGTTGCTACAGGTCGGACCATCCAAAGTCTGGCAGCGGATCGCGGTCTCATTCGCCGGGAAGTCGCAGCAGCCGCTTACCCACGGCAAGCACCGACTAGCATCTCCGATGCTGGCCGAGTTGCCTGTGGCGGAAACCTTATGGTCCGTGATGGGGCCGGCCGATCAGTTCCCCGACGTCTCGCAAATCGAAGCATCCATCCCCCACTGGCAAGCGGAAATCGTGCGCCTTAAACACCTGGCGGCGGTGTTGTACGCCGGCAGCGCGCTGAGCGACGACGATGCCCGGCTGTTGACCACCTGGTATCGCACCTGGGCTGCACGCATGGTTTCAGTTCGCCGCGCGGCCGAAAGCCAGTTGCTTGCCGCCGGCCGCAGCCGTGCCGCCCGCGCCGCAATGGTCGAACTGCGAACCATCAGCCAGGAACAGTCGCAACTGGCCAACCGGCTGGGAGTGGTACCGGTGCTGGAGGAGCTTTTTCGAGAAACCCCAGTGGCCATAGCGCGCGAAGAACTTTGGGCGGCGATGTTTGGCTCGGCAATGAACCAGGCGTGCTATCGTTTTGCGGGGTCTGCCCCGCAGCTTGTCGTCAGTTACCGAGTCTCCGGCGCCGGCGACGTGCCGATCCGCTGGTTGCTGGCCGTGGGCCTGTTGGGCAGCGCGCTGGCTGTGGCGATTGCCGCGCCAAGCGGTCGCCTGCCTGCGAAGGTTGCCAGCTCGATCGCACGCTGGGCGGCTGGCTATCCACATGTTCTACTGGCAGGGCTGGGGCTGGTATGGTGGCTGTGGCTGAACCCAAGCGTGTTGGGCTTGGCTGTTATGGTGCTGAGTGTCTTCTTGGCGATACGCCCAGTGGGGAGGAGCGCCTCGGCGGCTTCGCTATCGTCGATTGCCAGAATGCCTGTGCCGCCCGGGTAAGCCCAGAATTGGCAAAGCGGCCTGCGGCCGCAACCAAATCGCGGTATGGGAGGGACGCGCTGCGGTCGCGTCCGCTGGCATTTGGCACGCGGCCACGACGGAGCGTGGCCCTCCAAATTACCCGAAACGAGTCGCGAAAATGGCATGCGCGCAAAACGCGCACAAGTTACGCCGCGAGGGACTGTGGCGTTCGGGCAAAGACGGATTTCCGAAGCGTGGCTTGCCGCGCCAGCCAGGGGATTTCCGAAGCGTGGCTTGACCTGCCAGGCAAAGGGCCGTCAGAACGGTCTGCCGCACAAACGCGACACCAGGCACTCCGAAAGCACCACCACGTCTTCGCTGCAAAAGAAACTCTCGATGTTTTCCGGCAGTAGCAGCGTTGCCGAAGGCGGGAACTCCTCGTCTGGCGCGTGATAGATCAATTGGACAGACACCCGAGGAAATACCTGGAACACATACGCTGCACTGCAACTGCCTTGGTCGCATGCGGCCGGTTCCGCGTTCAGGGCTGCGGCAGCCTCTTGCAGCGATTGCAGGCTTCGCCCGACGGTGGCACACAGCCGCCCTGTGGTCCGTTGGTTGTAAACCGAGGCGTAAGAGCGTGCCGTGGGCAGATCGGCGAAAGTGACCGCTGGCCGGCAGTGGGCAGGGCGGCTATCGACTGCCAAATAGTGCAGCGCCAGTATGGCCCAAGCTGGCCTTACCGGCTCGCCGCCGGCCGTCGCCACGCTTCGGCGCGGCAAGTCGATCAAAAAGGCGCTATTGAGCACCGGCAGCCGCCACAAGGTTCCAGTCGGCTCGGCGCCCAGCCAGCAGAGCTGTTCGGCCGATTGTTTCCGCAAGGCGTCGAAGGCCAGTTCTTTCGCCCGCTGAATGTTGATCTGCAATTGCTATTCTCCCAGTTCGAGTGATTCGATTCCGCCGAGCCACTTGACCTATTGCTCATTTACGGTACAAATCGCAATCCGGTCGGCGGCGGTCGGTTGCCAATTGGCGAGCTGGCCGTCGGGTTTGCCGTCGGACGGCCTCGGCTGACGCTATGGAAGCGCTTCAAGCATGTAGCATTCGGCGATACTGTGTGAAATATACCTATACACAACGGTTTCTGGTATAATCCAACGTCGTTATTGTAGCGGATGCGCACTGAAAGGATCATTAGCCGGGGAGCAGTGGTCGAGCGTCCTTCGCCGCTTCAGTTTCAGGTGTCCTCGCCAGAAGGGTAAGACCAGTGTCAGATCAAAAACAGCGATCCGTCGATCCGGCCGTGTTGGAAATGGTTGAAGTAGCCGCAACCCGCGGTCTACCAACCATTTGGGACCGCCTGGACGCGCAAAAGGCCCAATGCCGCTTCGGCCGCGAGGGTCTTTGCTGCCGGATGTGCTTCATGGGCCCGTGCCGCGTAACCGAGGAGGGCAAAGGCGCTCAGCGAGGCATCTGCGGCGCTACGGCCGAAACTATCGTTGCCAGAAACCTCTTGCGGCACGTCGCCGGCGGAGCGGCTGCGCACTCCGATCACGGCCGGGAAATCGTCAAGACCCTTTTCCTGGCAGCCACAGGCGACTCGAAAGCATACCACATCCGCAGTCCTGGGCGAATGCGGGCGCTGGCCGCCGAGGTCGGTGTGGCGCTGGACGGACGCGCGGACTCCGACGTGGCCGCCGAACTGGCTCGCCTGTTTCTGGCCGAATTCAGCAAGCAAGACGGCACCCTGCTCAACATCCAGCGCGCCCCGGAGGCGCAGCGGGCCAACTGGCTTGCAGCCGGTGTCACGCCCCGAGGCGTTGACCGCGAAATCGTTACCGGCCTGCACATGACCACCATGGGAGTAGATAACGACCCGGAGCACCTGCTGCTGGCGGCAGCACGGGTTGCACTGGCCGACGGCTGGGGCGGCTCGATGATCGCCACCGACTTGTCCGACGTGCTCTTCGGCGAGCCGGAACCGCTCCGGTCCGCGGCCAACCTGGGTGTGCTGAAAGAGGACCATGTGAACATCCTGGTTCACGGGCATGAGCCGACCCTTTCCGACGTGATTGCCGCCGTCTCGCGCGATCCGCAGATGGTGGCCGAGGCCAATGCCGTCGGCGCAAAGGGGATCAATCTGGCGGGGATCTGCTGCACGGCCAACGAGATTCTGATGCGCCATGGGATTCCCATCGCAGGCAATTTCCTGCAACAAGAACTGGCCGTGATGACCGGTGCGATCGACCTGCTGCTGGTCGACGTGCAGTGCGTGTTTCCGGCGCTGGCCCGGCTGCAAGAGTGCTTCCACACCAAAGTGGTTTCCACAAGCCCTAAGGCCAAGTTTCCCGGCGCCGAGCACATCGAGTTCCACGAAGAGCACGCCCTGGATTGCGCGCGGCAGATCATCCGCATGGCCATCGACAGTTTCCGCCGCCGCGATCCGGCAAAGGTGCGGATTCCCAAAGTTCACGAGCGGCTGGTGGCCGGCTTTACCACCCAGGTGGTCTTCAGAATCCTGGGCGGCCGTTACCGGCCCAGCTATCGACCGCTGAACGACGGTATTCAGGCGGGCCGTTTGCGTGGTGTGGCAGGGGTGGTGGGCTGTAACAACCCCAAGTTCACCCACGACGAATGTCACTTGGCAATGGTCCGCGAGCTGCTCCGCAACGACGTGCTGGTGGTGTAGACCGGCTGTAGCGCTATCGCTTGCGGCAAGGGAGGGTTGCTGGCCCCCGAAGCGGCGAGCAAATACGCTGGCAAGGGGCTTCGGGAAGTTTGCGAAGCAGTGGGAATACCACCGGTGTTGCACTTGGGCGCGTGCGTGGACAATTCCCGCATCCTTACCGCCTGCGCCGAAATGGTCAAAGAAGGCGGCATCGGCGATAGCTTCGACAAACTGCCGGTCGTCGGCGCTGCCCCTGAATGGATGAGCGAAAAAGCCATCGCCATCGGCATGTACTTCGTGGCCAGCGGGATATCGGTGGTGATCGGCCAGCCGCTGCCGGTCGAAGGAAGCCGAGTGGTGGTCGATTTCCTCACCAGGAAAATGCGCGACTATTTCGGCGCCACCTGGAGCTTCCAGCCCGACCCGATCAAAGCGGCCCGTCTGATGATCGACCACCTGGACCGCAAGCGAGCCGAACTGGGGTTGCCGCCGCCGATGTACGAAGTACCGTACGCGCCGCAAGCGGCACAAGGAACCCCCGTCTTTGCTGCTGCAACTGCGCCGGCCCCAAGCGCCACTTCATAATGTCGGCCGGACGGATTTCCAAGGGGGCTTCCAGATGCAGTTCCGCCGCTGCACAGCACAAGTTCCGGTTCCCGCGCAGGTCATGGCCTGATCGAATCACAAACGGCACGACAAAGTACGACGGCGACCAGACGCAACTGAACAAAGCAACACCCGGAAAAAAGCCCTTGGAACGACGCAGCGACGCAAACACGCGACCACAAACGCCCGATGCGGCACGTGTAGCAACCTGCCGCATTTCCGCTTTGGCAGCCTGCGGAGGGTGGGGCCTGAGGTTCCGCAGACATGTCAGGCTCGCTTGATTGTGACGAGAACAACACTGGACGGCACACCGGCCCGGGATCATCGGTCCGACGACGACACCAGCGCACGGGTAACGGTGTGTTCCATGAAGATGCAGCATTGGCGTCGGACCGACCAGGCCAGAGGGAAAGCTGATGTCCAAGCAAGTGTTCACGCAGGTAATTCGTGGTGCGCACCAATGGGTTAAGCAAGCCGAAGACGCCTTGTCGAGGGCATTAGAGCAGCATGGGCCAGATAAACCAATCGGTTGGGGGCCGCAAACGGCGTACTATCTGCCGATGTCATATGCCTTGATGGGTTTGGAGGTTAGAACCATTGGCGACCTCCGCGCCCAGGTGGCTCACGCCCGGGAACTGCTGCGCCCAGTGCCCTCCGACGAGTTGTGGCTGCCGTATCTGGGCGACGGGCTTGACGCCGGCGCGGCCACCTTGTTTGCCCAAGAGGCCCTCGTCGCCCTGCGTACCGTGGACGGATATTCCCCGCCCCCGGGATGGCAAGGGTTCATATCCGATACCATCATGCGCGAGTTGGGCATTCAACTGGTCGACGGGCGCATGCCCGGCTTCGCCTTGATACTGGGCCCGGCACCAACCACTGAAATCGCCGTGAAAACGGTCCGCGAACTGCAAAAGCGGAACATCCTGGTATTTTTGTGCGCTAACCGGGACGGCAAGACTATGCGGGAGCAGATGGTCGAAGGCGGGGTGTTCGCCGACGACGCCCCCTTGGAAGAATGCTGGGACCTGTACGTGGTCCCGGTTGGCCCCGACACCCTCGACGGCATCTATGTACTGAACTGGTCGATCCGCAGCGCGCTTACGTTCGGCGGCCACAAGCGCGGCGAAGCCCGCAAATGCCTCGACTACACCAAACGCCGCATTCATGCCTTCGGCATCACCTTCGGCGAAATACCCGACGACTGGTACGCCATGGGCGCCGGGGCGATCTTGATGGGATATCCAATTATCTCCGATTCGCCTACCACGCCCGAAATCCGTCCCACCGGTGTTACCGTCCGCGAAGAACTGGTCGTGCAGACCGATTACGATCAGTTGATTCCGACTTGCATCGAGACCCGGGCGGTCAAGGTCAGAGTGGAGAAGATCGACATCCCGGTCGGCTATGCGGCGGCCTTCGAAGGCGAACGGGTGCGCAAAGAAGATATGCACGTGCAGTTCGGCTACAAGTACTCTCCTGCGCTGGAGTACCTCCGCATGGTCGACCCGGGAGAGATTCAGGACGGGAAGATCGAGCTGATCGGGCCTGATATCGATTCGGTCGCGCCAGGCGGCGCTATGCCGCTGGGACTGGAAGTGCTGGTGGCCGGGCGGAAAATGGCCCGCGACTTCGAAGGCATACTGGAACGGCAAATCCACCGCTGGACCAGCCACGCTATGGGATTCATGCACACCGGCCAGCGGGACCAGATATGGTGCCGGGTGAGCAAAAAGGCCTTCGACGCCGGCTTTCGGCTCCGCCATCTGGGTGTGATCCTCCACGCCAAGCTGCACGAGGAATACGGCGGCATCGTCGACAAAGTAGCCGTCCGCATCTACACCGATGCTGAGCAGGTAAAAGCCAAGATCGAAGAAGCCCGCAAAGCCTTCGCCTACCGCGACGACCGCATCGCCGGCATGACCGACGAATCGGTTGATGTCTTCTACAGTTGCACCGTTTGCCAAAGCTACGCCCCGGACCATGTCTGCGTAATCACCCCGCAGCGGCTGGGATTGTGCGGCGCGTACAACTGGCTGGACGGCCGCGCCAATTACGAGATCAACCCATCTGGCCCAAATCAGCCTATCCCTAAAGGACGCATCATCGACCCGGTAAAAGGCGAATGGGAAGGCGTCAACAAGTTCGTATACGAGCACTCCAACCGCAAGGTGGAACGGTTTTGCGCCTACAGCCTGCTGGAAGCGCCCATGACCAGTTGCGGCTGCTTCGAGTGCATCGTGGCCATACTGCCGCTGACTAACGGAGTGATGGTGGTCAACCGGGAATTCCCCGAGGTGACGCCCTCGGGGATGAGCTTCGGGGAACTGGCCTCGATAACCGGCGGCGGGGCGCAGACGCCGGGATTCGTGGGCGTGGGACGACTGTATCTGTCCAGTCCCAAGTTCCTCTCCGCCGACGGCGGCATCAAACGCATCGTGTGGATGCCCAAGCAACTCAAAGAAGCCATCAGGGAACGCTTCCAGAAGGAAGCCCAGCGGATCGGGGAACCGGACTTGCTCGACAAGATCGCCACCGAAGAAGATGCCAGAACCGAAGAGGAGGTATTGGCGCACTTGGAGAAAGTAAACCATCCCGTGCTGTCCCTCAGCCCGCTGATGTAACATCACGTTATGCCGCGAATTGTGCATGCTGTGCGGTGGTTACTATGTCGGTTTACTGTTGTGGCTTTGGTTCGGCACGAGGAACTGCCCCAAGGTACCAGGCAACCAGCAAATGTCGCGAGGGTGAACAATGGCACTGACCGGTCTGGAAATCTACAAACATCTGCCGAAGACCAATTGCAAGGATTGCGGTTTCCCTACTTGCCTGGCGTTTGCCATGAAGATGGCTGCCAAGCAAGTATCGCTCGACAAGTGTCCGCACGTGACGGCTGCCGCGAAGGCGGCGCTGGAAGCGGCTGCCCGACCGCCCATCCAGTTGGTCACCATCGGCGCCGACGCCCAGGAATTGAAGATCGGCAACGAGACGCAGCTTTATCGCCATGAGGAGAAGTTCTACCGTCCCACATTGCTGGCAGTTCGGGTGTGCGACACGCTGGAGCCGGCCGCCGCGTCAGCACGCCTGGAAGCCATCGCCGCGCTGAGCTTCGAACGCGTGGGCACCAAAGTAAGCGTGGAGATGGTGGCGGTCGATAACGCCTCGGCCGACGCGGCGCGCTTCGAGAGCCTCGCCCGGCAGGCCGTCGAGGTTACCGGCCGGCCGGCGGTATTGATTTCGGCCAAGGCCGAGAACTTGCAGCGCGCCGCGCGTGCCCTGGCCGGCAAAAGACCGTTGCTGTACATCTCCGATCCCCAGCAGGCTTTAGCTGCGGCGGCAGTGGCGAAGTCGGAGAACTGCCCCCTGGCCGTGCGTGCCGACGGTCTGGAAGAACTGGCCGACCTGACGCCAAAGATCGAGGCGGCTGGCCTGGAGCAGATCGTCATCGATCCGGGTGTGCGCGGACTGAAGGCCACTTTGGAAGCATTGACTCGCATCCGCCGCGCGGCGCTGAAGAACTTCCGGCCATTCGGCTATCCCACTATTGCTTTCACCAGCGCTGCCAGCGCCATGCTCCAGGTCATCGAAGCCAGCACCTACGTAGCCAAGTACGCTTCGATCGTGGTCACCGATCTGATCGAGCGGTGGCAACTGTTGTCTGTGCTTGCCACGCGCCAGGACGTGTTCACCGATCCGCAGAAACCGGTCGCCGTGCAACCCAAACTGTACACGGTCGGCGAAGTGGGAGCGGATTCCCCGGTGCTGGTCACCACCAATTTTTCATTGACATATTACTCCGTCGAGGGCGAGGTAGAGGCCAGCCGCGTTCCTGCCTACATCCTCTCGGTGGATACCGAGGGCACATCGGTGCTGACGGCCTGGGCTTCCGACAAGTTCAACGCCGGCACCATAACCAAAGCGTTGAAGGCCTCGGGCATCGAGCAGCGCGTTTCGCACCGCAAGCTGATCCTTCCCGGCCTGGTCGCCGTGTTGTCGGCCGGCGTCGAGGACGAATCGGGATGGCTCGCCCAGGTGGGACCAAAAGAGGCGTCGGGTATTCCCAGCTACTTGAAGAACCAGTGGAAGAGCAACTGATGGCCGGCATCCGCATCCGCTTCCTGCCCGAGGACCGCGAAACTACGGTCGATGAGGGCGTTACCCTGCTGGAGGCCGCCCGGCGGGCCGGTGCCTACGTGGGTGCGATCTGCGGCGGGGAAGGCATTTGCGGGAAGTGCCGGGTGATCGTCCGCGAAGGCGAGGTGGAAGGACAGTCCACCGAGTTCCTTACCCGCGACGAAATCCGCCGCGGTTATGTGCTGGCCTGCCAGGTCTATCCGCGCAGCGATCTGGTGGTGGAGGTGCCTCCCGAGTCGCGCCTGGCCGGTTACGTGGAAATCGGCGAGGACAGCCAGCGGTTCCGCGATTTCTCCCGGCAATTGATCCGCCGTCCGCCCTTGCGATTGTCCCCATTGGTGGAAAAGTTCTACCTCACCCTGCCAGAACCTACCTTGGATGATCCCACCGCCGACCAGGAGCGGCTGCTCTCGGCGGTGGTCCGCAAACGGCCCGGCCCGCTGCAAATGGGGTTGAAGATCACCCGCGAGTTGCCCCGCTTGCTTCGCACCCGCGAAGTCAGTCGCTCTTCCTGGAAGTGGCATTGGGACGGTCAGGTGACTGCCACAGTGGCGCTGCGGGGGTCGGTCAATGAGTTGCTGTACGTGGAGCGGGGCGATACTTCGCGGCGGAACTTCGGACTGGCCTTGGACGTGGGCACGACTACCGTGGTGGCCCATCTGGTGGATTTGACTACCGGGATAACCCTGGAAGCGGCGGCCAAGTACAACTCGCAGATCAAATTCGGCGCCGATGTGATTACCCGCATCAACTATGCTCGCCAGCCCGGTGGCCCCGAAGCCCTCCACCAGGCTGTGGTGGAAGACGTGGAGACGCTGATCGACGACCTGGTGCATCACACCCAAGTGGGTCGTGGGGATATCCAATGCATAGTGGCGGCGGGCAATACGTCCATGCTGCATTTTCTTCTGGGACTGGAGGTGGACCTGATCCGCCTCTCGCCATTCGTGCCGGCCGCCAGCGCCCCGCCCCCGGTGCGCGCAGCCGAAATCGGGTTGCGCATCCATCCCCGCGGCATTCTCTATACCATGCCCATGGTGGGAAGCTTCGTGGGCGGCGATGTCACCGCAGGCATTCTCGCTTCCGGAATGTATCGAGCCGAGGAATTGTCGCTGCTGCTGGATATCGGAACAAACGGGGAAGTGGTGCTGGGAAACAAGGATTTCCTGGTGGCCTGCTCCGCTTCGGCGGGTCCGGCTTTCGAGGGCGGTTCGGTCCGTTGTGGAATGCGCGCGGGCAGCGGCGCCATCGATAGTCTTCGCATCACCATGCCCGGGCCGGTCGTCTCGGCCACGACCATCGACGGCCAGCCGCCGCTGGGCTTCTGCGGCACCGGTTTGATCGACGCCCTAGCGGAGCTGTTTCTAGCGGGGTTGCTCGACCGCAGCGGGCGGTTCCAGGTCGACGCAGCGCCAAAGTGTTTCTGCTTCTCGGAAAACGACGGCACGCCGGAGTTTGTCGTTGTTTCCCGAGGGCAGCCAGCCCCGAACCGCGATATCGTGCTGACCCAGGCCGACGTGGAAAATCTCATCCGCACCAAAGCCTCTATTTATGCGGCCGTCGATTCGCTGGTCGAATCGGTCGGCGTGCGCTATGAGGATATCTCGCGGGTCTACATCGCCGGCGCCTTCGGAAATCGGCTCAACGTGCCCAGTTGTGTGACCATCGGGCTGCTGCCCGATCTGCCCCCAGAGCGCATCCATTTCATCGGCAACAGTTCCGTGGCGGGGGCGAAGCTGGTGATGGTCAGCCGCGAAATGTACGACCAGATGCAGAAAATCACCGAACGAATCACCTATCAAGACTTGATAATCGACCCTGGTTACATGGAACGCTTTACCTCGGCTTGCTTCTTGCCGCATACCGATCTTGAGAGGTTTCCCTCGGTGGCACATCAGTTGTCGGCCCGGCTCAGGAGCACAAACATGCCGCTGTAGCCCTGGCCCGGCCGCCAGGGCGCGGCGCAGCAGCCTGCGCACCGGCGCGAGAAGCACTGCCCAGCGAATCTTGTTGGAGAAACACACATGAGCATTCCCGACGTGAAGGAAAAGTGGCCCGGCCGTGTTAATGTGGTGACAATCGGCGCCACTGCTGCCGAAGGTGGCACCCGGGGACGCACCGTTGCGATCGGTGGCGCCGGCGGGATTCCTTTCCTCAGCTTCGACGGTCCGATGGCGCATCCCCCGGCCATAGCCATCGATGTCCTCGACAAACAGCCAGTCGGCTGGCCCAAGCCGCTGGAAGAGGCGTACGGGGATGTCTGGGCCGACCCTGTGCTGTGGGCGCGCCGGGCAAAGGAACTGGGGGCCGATCTGATCAACCTGCGCCTGACAGGAATTCATCCCGACGAAGGCGACTGGCCGCCCAGCAAAGCCGTGGAAATAGTAAAGGCGGTGCTGGAAGCCGTAGACCTGCCGCTGATCATCTGGGGTTGCGACGTGCCGGAAAAGGACCAGCGCGTAATGCCCAAAGTGGCCGAGGCCGCCCAAGGGGAACGCTGCCTGCTCGGCGCAGTCACTCAGACCGAGTACCGTACCCTGACTGCCGCCGCGCAAGCTTACGGTCACAAGCTTATCGCGGCGTCCCCTTGCGACATCAACATTGCAAAGCAAGTGAACATCCTGGTTACGGATATGGGCTATCCGCTGACCGACATCGTCATATATCCCAGCACCGCCGCTTTGGGCTACGGAATGGAATACATATACTCCATCCTGGAGCGCGGGCGGCTGGCCGCGCTTTCGGGCGACAAACTGATGGCCCAACCGGTGATCCTCGACGTGGGCTTCGAGGCCTGGCGCGTCAAGGAGGCCCGGGCCACAGAGGAAATGGACGAGGCTTGGGGACCGCTTTCCTGCCGAGGACCGGTGTGGGAGGCAGTTACCGCCACCGACTTGCTCCAAGGCGGCGCCGATCTGCTGATTATGCGCCATCCGGAGGCGATCCGCGCGGTCAGGGAAACGGGGGAGCTTCTTGTACAAGGAGATGGCAAGTGATCATTTTCAGCGAACGCATCAATGGCATGTACCGTGATGTCCGCGCCGCCATCAACGAGCGCAACGCCGGCGTGATTCAGCAACTGGTCCGCGAGCAGGTCGAAGGGGGCGCCGATGTCATCGACATCAATCTCGGCCCCACCAAAGGCGATCCAGTCGATAATTTCCTCTGGCTGGCCAGAACCGTCCACGAGGTCACCGGCAAGCCGCTGTCGCTCGACAGCGCCAAACCGGACCTGCTGGTGCAGGTGGTTCCCCGTGTACATGCCGAACTTCCCGGGGTGAAATTGGTCATCAATTCCTGCACCGCTGCGCCGGAAAGCATGGGGAAACTGGTCCCCTTGGCTGCCGAGTATGGGGCTGGCATCATCGGGCTGACAATGGACCAGGAAGGAGTACCGGGGAATGTGGAAAAGCGGGTGGAATGCGGAGCAGCGTTTTTGATGACGGCCATGGAAAGCGGATTGCAGCCGGACGACATCTACATCGATCCGATCATTCTTCCCATCAACGTCGCGCCCAAGCAGCCCTGGAACGTGATGGAGGCCATCCGCCAACTGGCCATGGCCAGCGATCCGCCTCCCCATTTCATCATCGGATTGTCGAACATCAGCCAGAAGTGTCTGATGAACCGGCTGATCAACCGCACTTATCTGGTGATGTGCATCGCCGCCGGTCTGGACGCCGCAATCATGGACGCGGCCGACAAAGACCTGGTGGAAGCCGCCGTCACCGCCGAAGTGCTCCTGGAAAAACACCTCTACAGCGACGATTACTTGCGCGCCTGGAGAATGCAGAAAGGTTTGTAAGGCTCACGCTACAGCGACTGGCTGCGGCCCGATAAGGCCGTTGCTGTCGGGCGGCTGCTTGTTGAACTGCGGCTGGCCAGACGGGCCGCCCGCGCGGGAGAGCAGCAATGGACCCGCGAATTGAAGACTCGCTGATTCGCAATCTTCCCCAAGCCTTCATCAACAAGAAGGGTGAGCCGATATTGATCGCCGCTCTGGACGATAAGCGTTGCGAGAAGCTGATAGAGATGTATCTGGCCTATCAGCCGCGAAACTCCTTCCAGGGACTGCCCCCGATCAAAGACGACGTGTGCAAACGGTGGGTGCAGTCGATGATCAACACAGGAATCAATCTGGTGGCCTTGTCGTTCGGGGAAGGTGTGGTAGGACACGCCGCCTTGTTCCCCATCGATAACAACGTGTGCGAGTTCCTGGTGGTAGTGTCGCCGCCGCTGCAAAACACCGGCATCGGCACCGAGCTTACCCGCTGCGCCATCCAACTGGCCTGCGAAATCGGCTTCGAGACTATCCGCCTGTCGGTCGAGGCGCGCAACGTCCGCGCCCGCCGCGTGTACCGCAAATGCGGCTTCGAGTACGTCTCGCGCAGCGCCTCCGGCGAACTGGATATGGCGTTGGACCTGCGGCGGCAACGCGATCTGCTCAGCGTACCGGTCAGTGCTATCATGACCACCAATGTGACTGCGATCAGCGAAGAAGAATCGTGCCGCACCGCGCTGAAAGTGTTTCTGGAGACCGGAGTGGCCGCCCTGCCTGTGGTCAACAGCGAGCGGCGGCTGATGGGCATCCTCTCCAAAAGCGACCTGATGTTACCGTCGGCGATCGACAAATCGGTCGGCGATGTTTTCACCAGGGAAACCCTTACCGCCCAAGAGAACTGGCCGCTGCGCCGCATCATCCGCACCCTGCAATCGAAGCGCGTCCGCTGCCTGCCTGTGGTCGATGCCCAGATGAGGCTGGTGGGCGTCATCGGCCGCAGGGACATTCTGACTTACTATCAGAAGCATTTGCTGGAAAAGGCAAACTCCGCCCAGTCCGGCTGAACCGCTGACCGGCTGAATCGCATGAGCTGACACGCCGCACTGTGGCCTGGCGGCTGACATCCATAGAACAGATAAGCTCAACGGTGGACATCGGGGCGGCTGTGTGCTGCGGGCCAGACAGTCGGAGATCGCTCAGACTGTGGTACCCTTGACAGGATCAGTACAATTTGCATGAGTTTACTTGTCGGCGGTATGGAGTGCGGAGTAAAGCCCCCGTCTGGGTATTGTTCTGCGGAGCGTCTTTAGCAAAGCTTACAGATTTAGTTGACATTTTCTGGTTATGATTGTGGATGGGTCGCCATTGCCTGCCTGGCTAGACCGTCTGCGTCCTTTGGCGGCGATGCTGCTGGTGATTGCTCCGGTGTACGCCGTGGGGATGCTCTATTACGCGGGTTCGCCGCGGACGACCGACGTGGGTTACTCCCCTAGTCAGCCGGTCGAGTACAGCCACGCCTTGCACGCCGGCGAGCTGGGCTTGGATTGCCGATATTGCCACACCACGGTAGAGACGGCCGCTTTTGCCGCGGTGCCCTCGACGCAGGTGTGCATGAACTGCCATGCCCGCATCGCGCCGGAAAGCGACAAATTGCTTCCCCTGCAACAGAGCTATTCCGGCGGCGATCCGATTCGTTGGGTAAAGGTGCACGATTTGCCCGACTATGCGTACTTCGACCACCGAGCACACGTCAGCCGCGGGGTGGGCTGCGTTTCCTGCCACGGTAGAGTCGACACGATGGAGCAGGTTCGGCAAGTGGAGCGTTTGAGCATGGGGTGGTGTCTGGAATGCCATCGTAACCCAGAGCCACATCTGCGTCCGCAACAATTCGTCACAGTTATGGATTGGGTTTCCAACGAGCCGCCAGCGGTGCTGGGCCGACGGCTCCGCCAGCAGAACAACATTCAGCCTTCCACCGATTGCTCGACATGTCATCGTTAGACGAAACTTCAGGGCGAAATAGAACTAAAAACTGCAAGCAGCTACCGCAGCGTCCCACGCCCGCTGGCTGCCCGGACCGGACTGAGGCCGACTGTGCCCAAGTCGATCGGCTTGCATTGTGGCCAGCCGAATGCGGTGCGGTAACTCGTCGCCGCTGGCTGGAATTGATGGGGGCATCGCTGGCGCTGGCCGGCCTGTCGAGCTGCCGGTGGAGGCGCCGGGAGCTTCTGCCAGCAGCGCGGCAGACATCCGAGGCCGCCCCAGGTCAGCCGCAGCAGTTTGCCACCACGATGGAGTTGGCCGGCTCTGCTATCGGCCTGATGGTTACTTGCGTCGACGGTCGGCCGATCAAGATCGAGGGGAATCCCCATGACCCGGCCAGCCTCGGGGCGACGCACGTGTACGCCCAGGCCGCTTTGCTGGAGCTTTACGACCCCGATCGTAGCAAGGACGTGTACTGGCGACACGGTTTGGAGGAATTGGCGCGCAGTTGGCAGGACTTCGGCCAGTTCGTCCGCAAGCATTTCGACGGCTTGCGAAAGACCGGGGGCGAGGGCTTAAGGATACTGAGCCAGTCGAGTACTTCGCCCACGCTAGCCGCTCTGCGCGACCGACTGCTGGAGGCATTTCCCAAAGCGCGATGGCACGAGTACGAACCGGTGGCATGGCATGTGGGCGTGCCGCGGATTCACTACGGTCTGCAAGAGGCCGACGTGGTGTTGTGCTTCGATGCCGACCTGCTGGGCATGCATCCGATGGCAGTGCGCTACGCCCGCGACTTCGCCCAGCGTCGCGATCCCGACCGCGGCTCCATGTGCCGGCTGTATGTGGTCGAGAGCACGCCTAGCGTTACCGGGGTGATGGCCGACCATCGCTTGCCGCTGCGCAGCGGTCTGGTGCAGCAACTGGTGCGCCGGCTGTATGCCGCGGCGCGCCAGACTGCTTCTTCTCCCTCTGCTTCTGCTGCTTCTCGTGCCGCTTCTGCTGGAGCTTCTGCGGATTCTTCGGATGGTTCGTTTTCCGGGAATTCATCGGAAGCTTCGCAGGCGACATCGGGCCCGCTGGAAGGCGGCGATGATACTACAAGCCGTTTTCTGCACGCTGTGCTTGGCGATCTGCGCCGGCACGCTGGCAAGTGCGTGGTGGCGGCCGGTCCGGGCCATCAGGCTGTTGCCCAGTACGTATTGGCACTGAATGAGATGTTCGGCACCTTCGGCCGAACCTTCTGGTACGATGGCGCCGAAGCGGCCGAGGGAACAGCGCGGGTACGCCCTTTGGATGAGCTGATCGAACAGATGTACTCGGGCGAGGTCGGTACGCTGCTGATTCTCGGCGGAAACCCGGTGTACAACGCCCCTGTGGACTTCGACTTCCGCGAGGCGCTGGGCCGGGTGGGCACGTCGATACATTTGAGCCTCTACCGCGACGAGACTTCGCGTCTGTGCACCTGGCACTTGCCGCAGAGCCATTTTTTGGAGTCGTGGGGCGACGCCCTGGGATATGACGGCGTGTATCGGGTGATCCAGCCGACGATCGAGCCGCTGTATGGTGGTAAATCGGCGATCGAGGTTTTGGCCATGATTCTGGGTGAGGAGGCCGGCTCTGGCGGCGAGCTGGTAAAGGCCGAGTTCCTCCGCCGCTTCCAGCCCGAAGATGGCGAAGCATATTGGCGGCGTGCGGTACACGACGGGCTGCTGCTGGTGGATCGCCCGGCAGCCCAGGCCTCCGAGCCGCGCAGGCAACCATCGTTGCCCCCGATTCCCGAGGACGAGGTACCGGCACAACCGCAGCAGCTAGAGATCGTCTTCAAGCCTGATTATCGCCTGTTCGACGGACGCTTTGCCAACAACGCCTGGCTACAAGAACTGCCCGACCCGATCACTAAGCTTACTTGGGGTAATGCGGCGCTGATCAGTCCGGCCACTGCGGGCGAGCTGGACGTTTCCACCGGCGATTTGGTGATATTGACTTACCAGGGCCGGCAATGGGCTGTGCCGGCGCTGGTTCTGCCCGGTCAAGCCGATGGCTCTGTGGCGGTGGCTTTGGGATATGGGCGACAGGCGGCGGGCAAGGTGGGCGGCTGCGCGGTGTGGGGCAGTCCGTCGGTGGGAAGCGACAGCTACTTTTTGCGCACCAGCCGCGCGCTGTACTTCGACGACGGCCTGGAGCTGGAGATTACCCTCAACCGTGAGAGCCTGGCTAGTACGCAAGACCACTTCCCCATCGACGCGCTGGGCACGAAGACCCGCGAAAAATGGACCGCCGAGTTGATCCGGCAGACCACATTGGCACGGTACCTGGATGACAAAACGCCTTATGCGGCCGAACAGTCGGCGGCGCACGAGCCGGCAGGCTCGCTGTGGCAAGAGCCGCAGTTTTCTGCACCGCGTTGGGGCATGGTCATCGACTTGAGCAAGTGCAACGGATGCGGGGCGTGCATAGTAGCCTGCCAGGCGGAGAACAACATCCCGGTGGTGGGCCGGGAACAGGTGCTCCGCCGCCGCGAAATGCACTGGCTGCGCGTCGATCGCTACTTCCAGGGCGATCCGAACGATCCCCAGATTCTCGTGCAGCCCGTCCCCTGTATGCACTGCGAACTGGCGCCCTGCGAGCAGGTGTGTCCCGTGGCCGCCACGGTCCACAGCCGCGAGGGACTGAACGACATGGTTTACAATCGCTGCGTAGGCACGCGATACTGCTCGAACAACTGTCCCTACAAGGTCAGACGATTCAACTTCTTCAACTACCACAAACACCTGGAAGACCCGAAGCAAGAGGTGCTCAAGATGGCCCACAACCCGCAGGTGACCGTCCGCTCGCGGGGCGTGATGGAGAAGTGCACCTATTGCGTTCAGCGGATCCAGGCGGCGAAGATCGCGGCCAAAAGCAGCGGACGAACTACGATTCCCGACGGAACTGTGCAGACCGCTTGCCAGCAGGTTTGCCCGACCGGAGCGATAATCTTCGGCGACCTTGCAGATCCCCAGAGCGCGGTGTCGGTGGCGAGGCGGTCGCGTCGGGCCTACGTCATGTTGGCGGAGCTGAACGTCAAGCCGCGGACGGCATACCTGGCGCGGGTTTGCAATCCCAATCCGCTGCTGGCCGATCAGCAGTCCACGTAACACGTTATGGTTCGCGCGGGATGAAATGACGAGTTTTTCCACCGTGAACGGTGCATTGCTGCCCATGCGCAGTATATGGGCAGCAGTTAGGATTGCATGAACCCCATGAGCACGTTGGCTATAGCCTCGGAAGACAATACCGGCAACGATCCCCGGCGGCGCGCGCCGCTGGTGATAGGACCGCAGACCGACGTGACGGTCACAGAGTCGGTCTGCCGCGTGCCGGAGCAGGTCAGTACGCCGCGAGCGTGGTACGTGGCGCTGCTGGTCAGCATGGGGCTGACGGCGGTGTTTTTCGGCACCATCGTTTATCTGATCACCACCGGCATCGGCGTGCTGGGCAACAATCGGCCGGTGATGTGGGCCTTTCCCATAGTGAACTTCGTGTTCTGGATCGGCATTGGGCACGCCGGTACGCTGATTTCGGCCATTTTGTTTCTTTTTCGCCAGCAGTGGCGAACGGCGATCAATCGGGCCGCTGAGGCGATGACCATTTTCGCGGTCGTCTGCGCGCTGATATTTCCCGGCATCCACCTGGGGCGCATCTGGCTGGCCTACTGGATGGCGCCCTACCCGAATCAAATGTCCTTGTGGCCCAACTTTCGCAGCCCGCTGATGTGGGACGTGTTCGCCGTTAACACCTATTTTTTGGTGTCGGCGATGTTCTGGTATCTGGGGATGATTCCCGATCTGGCCACACTTCGCGACCGGGCCAAGAGCCGCCTGCGACAAATTGCATATGGTCTTCTGTCCTTGGGCTGGAGCGGTTCGGCACGCCAGTGGCAGGTGTACCAGCAGGCATATCTGCTGCTGGCGGCGCTGGCTACACCGCTGGTGGTCAGCGTGCACTCGGTCGTCAGCACCGACTTCGCCGTGGCCCAACTGCCCGGCTGGCACACGACCATCTTTCCGCCGTACTTCGTGGCCGGGGCCATCTTCAGCGGCTTTGCGATGGTAGTGACGCTGATGGTTCCTGCGCGAGCGTATTTCGGTCTGAAGCATCTGGTGACTATTCGGCACCTCGACAATGTCAACAAGATCATGCTGGCCACAAGCTGCATCGTCGCCTACTCCTATGCGATGGAACTGTTCATCGCCTGGTACAGCGGCAACAGCCACGAGCGGTTCGTGCACTTGAACCGGGCTTTCGGTCCCTACGCCTGGACATACTGGCTGATGGTCGCCTGCAACGTGCTCCTGCCGCAGTTGTTCTGGCTGAAGCGTTGCCGCACCACCCCGTGGATGATGTTCCTGATCGCCGCGGCGGTAAATGTGGGTATGTGGCTGGAACGATTCGTGATCATTGTCGTTTCGCTCAGCCGCGACTATCTGCCCGCCAATTGGGCCATGTACTATCCGACCATCGTCGATGTGCTGATGCTGTTGGGCAGCTTCGGCTTGTTCTTTACCTTGTTCCTGCTGTTTTGCCGCTATCTGCCGATGGTGGCCATCTGGGAAGTCAAACACGTTTTGCCGCGCGAGGAAGTGCATCATGGAGGCCCGTGAGCAACAACGACCGTCGGCCGGCCTGGCAGGCTTGCTGGCCGAGTTCGCCAGCGCCGAAGCGGTTCGGGCGGCGGCCTCGGCGCTGCGCAACGCCGGCTGGACGCGCTGGGACGTCCACAGTCCGTTCCCCGTCCACGGCATCGAGTCGGCAATGGGACTGCGCCGCAGCGGTCTGCCCTGGCTGGTGCTGGCTGCCGCCCTGGCCGGAGTGCTGCTGGCCACAGGGATGCAACTGTGGACCAACGGCATAGACTACCCGATGATCATCAGCGGAAAGCCCCTGCTGAGCCTACCGACCAGCGTTCCCATCATGTTCGAATTGGCAGTGTTGCTGGCAGCGCTGGCGGCTTTCGGAGGGGCGCTTGTGCTGGGGGGCCTGCCGCGGTACGGACACCCTGCGCTTTGTTCGCTGCGCTTCCGCCGCGCAACGACCGACGGGTTCTTCGTCTTTTTGTCGGCGGATGATCCGCGATTCGATCCGGCCGCCGCCCAGACCCTGCTGCAATCGGCCGGCGCGGTGTCGGTCGAGCCACTTCAGCTTGATGCTTCCGGCCGCCAGCCGCCATCGGCTGTTTACTGGGCGCTGGCCACCACGGTGGTCTTGGCGCTGCTGCCCCCGGTGCTGGTGACGTGGTATCGCGCTGGCCCCAAACCAAATCCAAGAATACATCTGATCCAGGACATGGACTTCCAGGAGAAATACTTGCCGCAAGGCAGCAGTCCGCTTTTCGCAGACGGTCGGGCGATGAGGCCCCCAGCCCCCGGCACAATCGCCCGAGGCGCCCTGGATGCCGACGAGCATTTATACGCCGGCAAGGTGGCAGGCCAGTGGGCGACCAGGTTTCCCGTACCGCCCACCGCTGCAATCATGGAGCGCGGCAAGGCCCGGTACGCGATATTCTGCGCGCCATGTCACGGCCTGGTAGGCGAAGGGGGCGCCAGCGGCATCACGTCTGCCCGAGCCGTCAAGCGCCGCGAGCCTAACTGGGTGCTGCCGTTGTCGCTGCATACACCCACGGTGCGCGAGCAACCGGTGGGGCAACTGTTTCATACTATCACGCACGGCGTGCGCACCATGCCTGCCCACGGGGCGCAGATTCCCGCCGAAGACCGTTGGGCAATCGTGCTGTACGTGCGTGCGCTTCAGCGCAGTCAGAATGCCACTTTGGACGATGTGCCCGA
>Ga0209017_10000660_pt1 | contig 32447 bp, 19 predicted proteins | sample YNPBryunderm2012_FD_185812 | JGI IMG/M metagenome (GOLD analysis project Ga0209017, IMG submission 185812) | Anoxygenic and chlorotrophic microbial mat microbial communities from Yellowstone National Park, USA - YNP Bryant MS undermat 2012... ...
GCGCGTCGGTTGGCACTGGGTACACGGCCACGACGGAGCGTGGCCCTCCATCATACGCAGAGAACTGCAAACAGCGCGGCACTGCTGGAGAGGCCAGCATTGGCCGCCGAGGCACAGTGGCACTCGCGTCCGGGGCGGTTATCAGTGTTGCGGAGTTGAGGTTGCAGCGACTGCGCTTGATCCGGCAGCGTTTTTTCGCGCCAAATAGCCGCGGAAGTAATAGACCACAGCAATTCCCGCCACAATCAGCAGCGAACCGGCGTATTTCAACCCCCTGCCCGGATCGTACGACACGGCCAGCCACGACAGCCAGAATCGCTCTCGGGGGCCGAAGCGGTTGACCAGGTTTTCGTACTCGGGCCAGCCCGGCCGTACAGGTCCCCAACGCCCCTCTTGGAAGAAACGATAAGAGCGTCCCGTAGCAGGATCGGTGACATCGGCCGGTGCGTTCATGGCGATGACGACGTTCTGCGCGATGGCGTCGGCAGAGTCGTTCGGCAGGGTTGCGTCGCCAGCGTTGTCAGGCACGGTTGCGTCGGCCGAACTGTTCGGGCTGCCAGCGGCGTGGTGCTCGTCTGACGCATCAGTGGAGGACTGCGAGGACTGCGCATCAGCCAGCCTTAGAAAATCGACGTGGCTTTCAAAACTTTCGGCCTTCCGGCTGCCGGGTTCCAGTTGCTGCCTGAATTGGCGCAAGTGAACGGCAAACCCCAGCTCGATTCGCAACGGCCTCAGCAGGACGGTCACTTGCCTGCTGCTGCTTTGCACGACGACGCGGTCATCGGGCAGCGGGATCAGGAACTGCTCGGCCGCCAGCCAGAACTCCTCGCTAGTATCGTCCACGCTCAGCCGCACCAGTGCGCGCCGCTGCGGCACTTCGCTGCGATGCCTGGCCTTGACGAACGGTTGCGGACGGATCAGCCAACTCGGCCTCTCGGCAGGCAGAAACTCTTCCAGCTCCACCACCAGTTGCGAAAAGGCGCGGATCGCGCTGCGTCGCCCAACACTATTGCCGTCGGCGTCGGGCGAACTTTGCACATCGGGCCAGGCAGCGGCGATTTCCACTTTCGGCGGACGCCATGTGCGATAGTACAACCGCCGGTCGTGTCCCTGGATGATGTCGATTCGCCACGATCGCGGGTTGTCGGCCAGCGGGCCGTCGCGGCCTTCCAGGGCGGCATGGGCTGCCGACACATCGACCCAGTACGACCCGTACACGCCCCGGCGAAGGTCGTGTTTGTTCAGTTCCGGGGCGTTTGGGTAAAGGATGACCGACTCGGGCTTTTCCTGGCCGCCGTGTACCACGAACCGGATGGCCTGGCTTTCGGTGTCGAAGGCCATCAGCTCTACTTCCACGCCGCTGTTGCCCAGCGGTTGGCGGGAACCGCGCTGAAACTGCTCCAGCGGAATGCGGAACACCTCGCCCGACCGCCAGAACACCACCTGGCCGAAAGCGCTGAGCTGGCCGTCGGGCAAACCGTTGAGGAAGGCGGCGGTTTCCTCCGGGCTGCTGGACATCCAGAAGGCCACTCGCGGACCCAGTTGCGTATGTTGCGACTGCCCCACGCCCGACGGCCTTACGGCAGCGTGCGGACCGCCGCCACGCACCGAGAGCGTCACCCTTTCCGACCACGGTTCGTGCGGGCCGGTATCGTCGCTCTGCTCGGCCAGCGCCACTCGCAGCGTGACGCTGGGCACGCTTTGGCGCCGCGAGTGGCTACAGTAATCGAGCACCTCCAGCCGGATGCCGTCGCGGTCGTACAATACGCCGTGCGAGCGGAACGCCAACCGCCATGGGAACCAGCCAAGCTGCTGGTAATCTTCCCAATTGAACGGCCCGCCGACGAAAGGCACCAAAATCGGCTCGGTCGGGCCCGCGCCGGCGTTCTGTTCCCGCGTTTCAGAGGATTGCGCGGGGAAATCCTGCGGCGGATGTGACTCTCGCGGCTGGACGTGCAGCTCGAAGTAGTCGCGATCTATCACTTCGATCGTATGGGCAGTCTGGCCTTCGAAAATGCCCAGCCTGGCATGCACTCCCCATAGTTGTGAAACCAGGAATCCGCCCAGCAGCACAATTATTCCCGCATGGGTAAGCAGGAATCCCAAAAGTCGCAGACGCCAGGGGAAGCGCACCACCACCGCCGCGGCTACGTTGATGGCCAGCAGTATGCCCAGGACGCGGAACCAGCCGGTTCCGTAAACGGCGAATCGACTGACGCTATCGTCGTACTTGCTTTCGACGAAGGTTGCCCAGGCCAGGACGACCGCCACGAGGGAGATCAGGGGTACGGCAAGGTAAAGCGAGGCCGAGTATTGCAGCAAAGTCGCAACGCCCGCCCGCAGCCAGCGCCAGCCAGTCTCTGACGACTGGCCGTTCTGCTGTTCCGATTTCTGGTCGGGACCTGCGGTGCGATGCTGGTCATTTATCATGCTGATATTGGCTTAGACCGGCGTTGTAATTGTGGTGGGCTTTGCCGCGCGAATTTGGTGGCCCGCATCGGCGGCCACCGGGCGTTTGCGACGCACCAAAAACAACCGGCGCCGCCGAAAAATAACCGGCGGTGCCAACGGGCCTTCATGGTGATTCTAGCCGCGGCGGTGCACTGCGGCAATCGGAGTGCCACTGTCCGCCAAGCCAAGGCCCAAGGGGACACGGAGAGTCGCTGTGCACGATTACATCGCAACCGCTGCCGCCGGCCGCCCCGTTACAGCCGGATAACAAACAGATGTCCGGCCGATGCCTTACTGGCGTGCCAGTTCAGCAAGCAACTGTTCGATAGCCACCTGGGCCGGTTGCGATTGCAGTACGATCAGACACGCCGACGATTTGTCGAAGTACAACGCTGCCGGGCCGCCGGCATCGTTCCAAGTGGCCGGGGCCACGCGCCGGCGGATCGTTTCGATCAGTTCCGCGGCGCTATGGCCTTTTTCGACCAGCGGGCGAACTGGGTAGAACTCAAGTTCCAGCCGCGATGCAAGTGCCTGCCGCGAGGTTATCTCGATCGTCCGCTGATCGACCACCCGATACGCAAGTCCCAACGGTGTGAGCAACTCGCGCAGCGCGACAGCCAGCGGCTGGTTGCTGACTGCCACGCTGGCCTTGGCAGCCGCGGTTATGCCTGCCGAAGCCAGCGCCGCATGGTCCATGACGATCTGGGCATCGGCCGTGTACGCCAGAAAGGCCAGCACTTCGGCAAGTGTGGCCGGCTGGCGGAAGTTGACCGTCAGCTCCCGTTGCAACAGAGGCCTGGCCGCCGCATGGCAAGTCTGAAGTTTGACTTGTTCCCGATCCAAACTGCTGCGCAAGGGCAGACCGCGCGCCACGCGCAGCTTTTCCAGGAAGACCGTGATCCGATGATGTATGCTTTCGGTCTGCGTGATGGCCAGGCTGCGGGCGGCCGCCTCCAATTTGCCACGTCCACCAGCGATTTGCCAGCTTTCCGGCGCCACCAGTTTTTGCACCAGCAGCCCCAGCGTTTCGGTTTCCGCCCGATCGCCAGCCAGGTCGTCGACGGCATAATTGCGGCTGACCAACTGCTGGCGGTGTGCCACGGGACTGGTCAGCAGCACTTGTGTCTTTTCGACCACGCAAGCCAGGCCCCGACTTTCGGCGATCTTTGCCAGCACTTCGGCGACGGTGGCGTTTTGCAAATCCACGCTTACTGCGTCGTCCAGGCCGACATCCAATTCCGCCAGTGCATCGGTGTCGATGCTGATCGGCAAGGTGCTCAAACTGCAAAGCACTTCCACCGCCCGCAACAGCGGCACACGTTCTAACTGCACAGCGGGCAGGCGCTCGGCCAGCCGGGCGGAAATGTCGGGCAATTCGGCCGGTGGCCGCGCCGGCACCTCCGCCGGTCCTGGCTCCCCCCGCTCGCCCGGTGCGGCCTTCTCCGCCGGATCAGGCTGCGGAGCCGGTTTCTCCACAAACTGCGTTTGCGGCTTGCGGCCTTGTTTTTCTGGAGGGAGGGGTCCAATCACCGGCAGCCGGTCCGCCTTGGCCTGCAAATCCTGTCCCAGCGTAGCCAAACGCTCGATCAGTTCCGGGTCGGTATCTTTGGATATGAAGCGCACCGAGCCGTCGGCCATGCCCACCAGCATTCCATCCGGCTGACCGCTGCCGAAGCCGTCAGGCCCGTTGACATATGGTCGCCTGGTCAGCGCCCGGACGGTGGCCTCTCCCCCGGAACCCCAGGGGCCGAGCCGCTCAGCAACGCCCATGATGGCAATCGTGTTGGAAGCTCCTCGGGGAAGGTCCTCTGGCCGTGTGGTGCGCCCGTAGCCGAACATCCCCGCGCGCGGATCGCCCGCCGGCAGCCTTCCGGCGTCGGCCCCTACGCCGGCTACGCCCACGTAATGCGTGACCGGAAAGCCTGCCGGGCAGGTGCGTTGGTCTATAGCAGGATTGATTACCTCCGGCAGCGCACGGCGGGTAACGCGCTCGTTCTGGCTGCTGTTCCACGGATAACCGAATTGCAGTTGCCGGTGCCAGTCGGCATGGTCGAAGTATGGCAGCAACTGTGCGATCCAGCTCAGCCGCGTTTCGGGCGGAAGCAGCGCACCGCCTTCGGCGCCGGGCGGATAATGCTTGTAGGCCTTGGCGTAGCCCGACAGCGCTCCCAGCAGGCGCAGATGATTGCCCACATCGGCCCGCAAGGCCGCCGCGTACCACTCGGCCACCACCGCTGCACGGCTGTCGACCGCGGCGGCAGCCAGCGCAGAAGGGGCCTCGCTCCAATTGGTCTTCAACCAGACGAGCTGCTCGGCCGCTTCCGCCTTCGAGCTTTCCAGCGCTGCCAGCGACTGCTTGAGCAATTCCTCGTACCGCTGGGCGACTTCGATCGGAAACACCCCTGCCTTGAGTTTCTCGCCTACCGACTCCACCAGCCGACCAAGCCCGCTACGGGCCGCAGCAAGCAGCTCGTCCAAGGTGCTACGGCAGCGCTCGGCCACGGTCTGGCCGGAACATACAAGTAGCAGTTGGGTGTGCAAGTGAGGTTGCCATACGGCGAAACAGCCGACACCGTCCGGCAAGTCCCACAATAAGTTCCAGGAGTTCTTGCCTTCCGGCCAGACATCCATGATCTGCCGCGGTAGCGGCCAGCCGGCAGTGCGTGCCGCCTGCAAATCGAGCAGCAACACCAGGTCGAAATCGGTCGTGCCAGCGGCCGACGCCAGAGCGTCCATCGCGGCCGAGCGGATACGCACTTCGCTGCGCGCGTTAAGATGCCGCAGGATGTCCTCGTGCCCAGTGAGCACGATCGTCTTTCCCACGATGGCCAGCGGATGCGTCCAATCGCCGCGTGGCACACGGCGACACTGCTGGCCGAAGACGACCAGCCCAGCCGGCTCGCCCAGCGCCGACAACTGCGAGGAATCGTACTGCCCGTCGAGTTCTATCACCAGTAAACACCGGTGCGGCAAGCTGGCAAGATCATCGCTGATCAGACTGATCCGACGGACGGCCGAAGGCTTCAACCCCAGGGCTTCGATGGCTGCTCCGCAGGTCTGCTGCCACAACTGCAAGGGTTGACCTGCCGCGCGGAGCACTTCCGGCAGCCCAGTTACACGCGAGGCATTGTAGCTGAACACCAGTGCTGTGCCGTCGGGCAGCCAGCGGCGATCGATTCTTTCCGGCGGCGCCTGTTTGAGCGGCTCGTCAGGCTGTTCGGTCTGGACGGCCTCGACTTGGTCCGTTGCCAGCGGGTCTTCAGGCGGGCTGCTGGCTGGCCACAACAACCAAGTTCCACCAACGACCAATGCCACAAGGCCGATGGCGGCCAGCAGCAATACGGCGTGACCAAGCCCAGTGCTCAATACTACTGCGGAACCGCTGCCGGGGGGGCAAACCACCGGCGGTGCTGCGGCAGCGGCCAGCGGTGGCGCCGCACTGGCACCGGCCGATGACACAGGGCTTGGCGCTGAACTTGTCGGCGATGGCGTCCCCACAGGCGGGGCCGGCGGAGCGGCGCCCACAGGCGGCGCTGGAAAAGCGGCACTCGGCTGCGCGCCGGCGACGGCCGAAGCAGAGGCCGCCATTGTGCCTGCGGTCTGGCGCGGCACCAGCTTGATTCCTGCCCCGATCGGCTTGATGCGACCAGCAGGCGGCGGAGGTGGCTCGGGCAGTGGGGGCGGTTCAGGCAACGGCGGTGGAACCTGTGCTGCCAGTCCTGCGGGCTTTTCCGGCTGTACCCACTGGCTTGGCATCCCTGCCGGACCCGGACGGTTCGCCTCCTGCCCGGCGTGTAGTTCCAAAGGTGGTGTGGAACTTGGTTGTTCGGCAGCGGACGACCCGTACGGCGCAGGTGCCTGCGACGCAATAGCCGACTGGTATGCTTCAGACGACTGACCTGCCGCAGCCGTTTGGGAAACGCTATCGGCTCGCTTTTCCGGTGATTCGCTCGGTGCAGGGGTATCGCGGGACGAACTCTCGGCCGAACGCTGGGCATCGGGGGCCGCGCCAGCAGCGGTGGCTTCGGGCGCGTGTTGCGTGGCAGACCACCCTGGCGGTGGGCTAACCAGCACCATGCTGCTGCACTTGGGGCATTCGAGGATAGCGCCGATGACCGCTGGGTTGCGGACGGCCAGTCGCGCCCGGCAGGTGGTACATCGAATGTGAAAAAGCGTTTTATCCACTGCTTCGCCCCGCCGGCCGATGCCCCGCCGCCGGTCTTGCCCGATCGTCAAATCAAACCGCTAGATCGTCGAAATCCGACAAAATACCGCTGCTTTCTAGCTTACTAATTCTACGGCGCAACTGATAGTTTGTCATTGAGTTATTGCGATTCCGGATAGGCCGGACGCCTCGCAGGCGCATCGCAGCAATGCGCCACCTGCGGGATGCGGCTGCCGTGTAACCGTCCAAAGCGGCCGCGGCGGTTGCGTTGCAACAGTCCGTCGAACAATCCGCGGAGAAGTGGCTTCGCTGCTCAAAACTCGGGCATCCAAATGCTTGACAATCGCTGCTGAAGGGTCAAACTGTGATTGACTCTTGTAGTTCGCTGAGCAGTACTCCCTTGTGGCGAAAGTTGTGCGCGTTTTGCGCGCATGTTCCAGTGCAACCTGGAGGGCCACGCTCCGTCGTGGCCGCGTTTGGCACCACTGATTGGCCGGTATCGAGGAAAACACGAGGGACGCGACAGAGCGCGTCCCTCCATCAACACCGTTTGCGTGCGGCCGCAAGCCGCGTTGGGTTGACTGTTGAAATATATTGCCTGAAATATCGTGCCTGCCGTGTAGACGGCCACATCGCTCTGGAATTACACGAACTTGGGAGGACGCCTTATGCGTCGGGGCGTACAAAGTGCTTGCAATTGTGATACTGTGACGGTTCGCGTCGCCCGGGCGACGGTTCTGCCGCCTGCGATTGGAGTTTTATGGCGTATCATGTGTGCGTTGTGCGGCCATGTTGTCGGTCGATCTGGAGGGCCACGCTCCGTCGTGGCCGCGTTTGGCGCTGCTGATTGGGCGCTAGCGAGAAAAACACAAAGGACGCGACACAGCGCGTCCCTCCATTTGGTTGCGGCTACAGGCCGCATCAGGTTCGTCATTGTGGCTTTGGCGGCAATCGCCATGACGCTCGGCTGGGCGTATTCTGCCGGCACTTCTGCCGCCGCGGCTGGCGAGGGACAGTCCAAGACCGCGCGCAACGTGGTGTTGTTCGTGGCCGACGACCACGGGATGGGCGACGCCGGTTGCTATGGCAATCCGGTGGTCAAGACGCCGGCGCTGGATGCCCTGGCAGCCGCCGGCACCCGCTTCACCCATGCCTTCTGCACCACGGCAAGTTGCAGTCCGAGCCGGTCGGTGATTTTGACCGGGTTGTACAATCACGCCAATGGGATGTACGGGCTACAGCACTCGTATCATCATTTTCAAAGCTTTTCGAACATCAAGAGCCTGCCCGTGCTGCTGCACGAAGCCGGTTACCGTACAGCCGTGGCCGGCAAGTATCATGTGGCGCCGGAGGAAGTCTACCGCTTCGACCAGACGCTGCGCGGCCCGTCGCCGGAGGCCATGGCCGACCGCTGCAAGAGCTTCATTGCGGCCGATCCCGGGCAGCCGTTTTTCCTGTATTTTTGCACTACTGAGCCGCACCGGCCGTTTGCGCGGGAAGGTTCCGACCCGATCGACCCGGCGAAAGTCATCGTGCCTCCCTATCTGCCCGATACCCCAGAAACACGAGATGAACTGGCGAAGTACTACGCCTCGATCCAGCGGGCGGACAAGGGGCTGGGGCGGTTGATGGAGATACTCAAGCAGACCGGCAACTGGGACAACACGCTGGTGATCTACATTTCCGACAACGGCGCGCCTTTTCCGGGCGCCAAGACCACGGTGTACGAGCCGGGCATTCGCCTGCCGTGCGTGATAAGGCACCCCGGCGCAAAACAGGGGGTCGTGTGCGATGCGATGATCACCTGGGCCGATTTGACGCCTACGATCCTCGATTTCGCCGGCGCGCTGCCGCCCAAGCCGCAGTTCCACGGTCGTTCTTTCCTCAAGGTGCTCGAAGGCGGCAGTAGCGAAGGCTGGGATGAAATCTACGCCTCGCACACCTTCCACGAAGTGACGATGTATTATCCGATGCGCGTGGTGCGCACCCGCAAATACAAGTACATCCTCAATCTGGCACATCAATTGCCCTACCCGTTCGCCTCCGATCTTTGGGGATCGAGCACCTGGCAGGGCGTGTTGAAGCGCGGCGACCGGATGTACGGCCCGCGAACCGTGGAAGCTTACATCCACCGTCCCCGGCACGAGCTGTACGACTTGGAAAAAGACCCCTGGGAATCGAAAAACCTGGCCGGCGATCCGCAGTACGCCGAAGTGCTTGCCGAGTTGCAAGCAAAGCTGCGCCAGTGGCAAAAGCAGACCGGCGATCCGTGGATAATCAAGTATCAACACGAATGAGCCGGTAGCCACGCCGTCGGCCGATGCGGAAGTTCCCGCACACCGTCGGCGTCGTCTTTCATTGATTTTCGCAAAGGCCAGTAACCGGCTGATATAAGGTTTTTTCCGCCGGTGTCGCCACCTGTTGCGAAGGTCGACAAGACGGGCCCACTTGCCTGGCAGTGACCGTTTGCTCGGAGAATGCCTGGCCGGCGAGCGGCAAGGCGGACGGCTTCCGGCTAACGGGCGGGCTGATGCCGCCGGTTACCTGGCTGGCCGCGCGGCTTGCTCGGTGGGCAGCTTGACGGTCATCTCCAATGTGCCCAGGGTGTGCTTGTCGCTGCCGCCCAGCGACAACCGAACTCGATTTGCGCATCCCACCAGAAAAGCAAACAAGTCCTGCTCGTTCTCCGCTTCCTGGCGGTTTTTGCCCTTTTCGATGATTTCCTGCTGAACAAGGCTTTCACGATTGGCGCGCAGCAGTTCGGCCAGCGCCGTCCCATCCAGCTCCACCACGCTGTGTACCCCATTGGGCAGCGAAGACGCGGCCGGGCGCTTTGCAACAGCGCTGTTTTCCTCTGCCAAGGCGTCGATCAGGTCGCGGGCAAGGGCCTCGGTGGAACTGAGGATTACCCAGTCTGCGGGCATGGCCAGCGCCGGCCGAAAGTTGAAGCGGACATCGAGCTGTTTTTTCCCTTTTTCGGCGCGTGCGGAGAAATATGCCACGGTGAACTTCGTGCCCCGGTGCGTTACGCGATCGAGTATCAATCCCGGCTCGGCCTTCTGTCCGCGCGTGAAGCTCACCAGCCCGAAGGCCTTCTGCCATGCCTCTTCCACCACTTCAGAAAACTCGGCCGGATTGCGTAGCCGCAACACAGCGGCAAAGGCCGGTATTTGCGGCTGCGGGGTGCCGATCTTCGGGTCGTAATTCTGTTTGGCTACCACCAGCCGTATCTCGGGCCGAAGCTCTTTGAAGACCTCTTCTGTCAGGTCTCGGCCGCTGAAGAATATGCCCATCATATTCTCGAAAAGTATCAACGCCGACGTTCGTTCAGGAAACAGCTCGTCCTTGGCGGCGTAAAAACGATACAAGTCGCGCAGCATCGTCGCGCTGGCTATCTGGCCCGGAACCTGCAACAGCGGAAGTGGCCCTTCGCCCGGTGTTTGCGGCCGGGCGAAAGCGGAACGCTCGGTCGCGCCGGCCTGGTCGGCCAGTGCGACAATCGCCACCCGGTTGCCCTCCAAGCGCAGACTGAAAGCCAGCCAGTCCGACCGCAGCACGGCATCTGCTACTCCCGGCAGCAGCAGCGCTGCCCACGGGTTGCTTTGCTGCAACGTTTCGCGCAGCCCGGGGGCGTTGCGCAGCGCTGCGGTATTCAGATATGCCATAGCGACGCTATCGCCTGCGGCACCCTTGGCTGCCTGATAGCCTGCCGCGGTCGCCAGGCTCTTGGCGTTGGGTTCGGCGTGCAAGTCCAGCACGGTGCGCAAGCTCTCCGAGCGATTGGTCAACAGCAGTCGGCGGCCGACGATGGCATGCGCTTCGCCGCCACCGAAGGTCCACGCCGTCACACCGCGGTACTCCTTGGATGCTACCCTCTGCGGCTGGCCCTGCTTGGCTGCTTCGCCTTTGGCCAACTCCAGCAGCACGCGGTGTACGTCTTCGAGCAGTTTTTGGTCTTCGCTGTCGATGATGATTACCAGTCCGCCGCTGGAATCGACCGACGCGACGACTCCTCCGCCCAGTAGTTTCTGGATCCCGCTTCGCCAATCGGTTCCGCAGGTAAGCTCCAACAGCCTGACAAGCTGCACGAACTGCTTGAACTGCTCTTGCGCGGCCAGTTGCTTGTAAAGCGGCTGGGCCGAAATGGCCGCTGTGGTCTGCTGGTCGATCAGAGCGCTCAAAAGCGGCTTGGGCTGCAAGACTTCCAGCACGGCCACCGAATTAGGATCGAGCCACCGGGCCGCTGGCGGCAGCTTCTGTGCATCTGCCGGAGCGGCCTCGTCGGCGGCGCGCGACTCGATAGCACCGCCATGTAGCACGTATGCAAAAATCAGTCCACCCAAAACAAGGCGCATACAGGCCCATCTACTTGAAAACAATCTTCGGTGCATGATCGAAGCCTCCGCGGTAACAAATCACCCTGGAAGAATACATTATCCCGAAAGTACCACTCCCACGGTATTTCGTTTTCGACGCGTAGTTCTTGGTTCTTTGGCTGCTACCAGCGCAGCAGCTTTACTGCCTTATGGAGTGCAATGTGCGCGCGGTGCGCGCATGTAGTCGATCGATCTGGAGGGCCACGCTCCGTCGTGGCCGTGTACTTGGGGCAGCGGACGCGACCGCAGCGCGTCCCTCCAATACCGCTATTTGGTGGTGGCTGATGGCCACTCCAGGCGGACAAAAAGGCCAGCTCGATGGGCAACCCGCCATAGGCTAACTGGCGTATTCCGGAAGGGCCAGCAAGTACTTGTTAGCGACGCTGATACCGCTGGTCATCGCCCCGACGATGCCCACCAGCCCCTGGTCATTACCGCAGATGAACAGGTTCCGCAGGTGGGTAGCACCGCTGAAGTTCTTTTCCGCAGCGCCGTAAACCGCACCATCGTCGTGGCCGGTAAAACGGCGAATCGTCAGCGGTGTGAAGATTTCCGTATGGACGACCGCGTGGCGAAAGTCGGGAACAAATCGCACCGCCGATTCTACGAGCCGGCGGTACCAATGCAGTTTAGCCTGGCGGTAGCCTTCGGCTTCAAGTTCGGCCCAGCGTTGGTAGTTGGCCAGCGCAGAGATGCGTATTTGCCCTTCGCTGAGCGGTTCTGGGTACAGAAAATTGTTGGGCGAGCAGACCACGCCGCTGCGCAAATCGACGGCCTGTTGCGGACGCCGGTAGTGGAACTTTTCGGAATCGTTGAAAAACACGATCGTCCGGTCGAAGCCCAGCTCGCCCGGCTGCCGGTCGAGAACGGAAATGGACTCGACAAACGAGATGCGCGCCCGCGATGGCACCGGGCTGGCGTCCTCGCACAGTCGCAGCGTCTCCGCCCAACCGGCCGAGGAAAGCACGTTGCGCGCCGCAAGCTCACGGCCATCGTCAAGAATCACCTTCTCGACGCATCCGTTGCGGACTGCCAGGCTGCCCACACCCGACCGCAGTCGCAAATCGCCGCCAAACTGTCGTAACTTATCCATCAGCGCCTTAAGCAACACACGCACGCCGCCTGCGGGGCGAGCCAACCCTTCGAGAAAAATGGAGCGGAACAGAATGCTGAACAGGTCGAAGTCGATGTCCTCTTCGCGCGAGCCGCCGTAGAACATGATCGGGCACAATAGCATCTCGACCAGCAATGGGTCTTCGATGAAGCTGGCGACGACCGCCCTGGCCGAGCACCGGCCCGCCTGCTGCCCGAAGTGCTGGTAGTCGAGCAATGCCGCCAGCAGGCGCTCGAAGTTGTCTTTTTCGTGCGGGAAGTGACGCTGCACCTGGCTGCGGAAAAGTTCGAAATCGTTGGAAAACCACAACGTTACGCCGGGGAAGACTATTGCCGAACCGATTTGCGGTGCCAGCGGCAGTTCGTCCCACGATATACGCAACTGACGAAGCACCCGGGCCAGCGGCCCGCGGCGAGAACCTTCAGGAGCGTAGTTCGTCAGCGCGTGCAGTCCTACGTCGAAGCTTCGCCCATGGCAGCGGTAGTACGAGTTCAGGCCACCGACGGCGCTATGTCGTTCCAAGATGCATACGCGCTGCCCGAAACGCGCCAAGCGGATGCCCGCCGCCAGCCCCGACATCCCTGCCCCGATGATAATGGTGTCGTACATCGCCATTGGCTGCCCATGTGGCGAATTAGTGGTTGCCTGTTGCGCCTTGCCCAACGGCTGACCATCAGCGTGCGGCAAACGGCTCTGTTGCCAGCCAGACTATTGATCTCCGGGAAAAGTAAGCACCGGCTGACATACCGCTTTTCTAGTGGTTCATGCCGCCAAGTATTGCGAACGCCAGTAGTTGCTAAAGCCTGCCCTTGGGCGACCGATGGTTTGTTGCAAGGGGACGGATCGCCGCGCTTGTCGGCTACTTGTTATTGATGTTCCGCATCAGCGGTTCGAGGTACTCGACGGTGCTTCTCATGCTTCCCAGCGCCGGGTAATCCTTTTCCGGTATCTGTATGCGATAGCGCTTTCGCAGTTCCATTACGATGTCCAGAAAATCCATGCTGTCCAGTTCCAACTGTTCGCGGAAGGGAACATCGTCTTTGAGATTGCTGATGTCTTCGTCAGGCACGATGTCGGCCAGAATGTCGAGCACCACCTGGCGGATTTCTTCGGCTGTCATCGCAATCGCTCCGCTCGCCCGCTGCGGCGCTCGGAGCTGAGCTGGCAAGCCCGCAACGCCCCGAAACGCCTGTCGGTCAGTACGTTATTGCTCCACTCGTTTGACAATCACTACGGAGTTTATCCCCAACATACCAAAAGAGTTGTTCAGTATTATCTCCACGCGATCCATCGGTTGCGGCTTGTTTGCTACCAGGCCGGGAATGTCGCACTCGGGATCGATCTGATCAAGGTTGATCGTCGGATGGCACAGCCGATCCTCGAACGACGGCAGATTGCCGGCCAGCTCCAGCGCCCCGGCGGCACCCATAGCATGGCCAATGAAGCTCTTGGTGTTGTTGAACAACGTGCGTCCCTGGCCGTTGAATACCTGCCGCAAGGCGGCCGCTTCTTGTATATCGCCGGTGACAGTACCGGTTGCATGGGTGCTGACGATGTCCACTTCCTCGGGGCTGATGCCGGCCCGACGCAAAGCCAGCCGGATGCACTCGGCCTGTCGGGCAGGGTCGGGCAGCACGAAGTCCACGGCGTCGCTGTTCATCGCATAGCCGACGATCTCGCCGTAGATCTTCGCCCCGCGAGCCTTGGCGTCGCTGAGCCGCTCCAGCACGAACATGCAGCCGCCCTCGGCCACCACTATGCCGGTGCGCGCCAGGTCGAACGGGCGCGAGGCTTTAGTAGGGTCTGGGTGCGTAGCCAAGGCCCCCTGGCTGTGAAAACTGGCGAAGATGCCGAAGGTGTGAATGCTTTCCGAGACGCCTCCGCACAACGCCAGGTCGCACTCGCCCAGCCGCAGCATCTGCACTCCCTGGATGATCCCCGCGTTGCCCGCTGCACAGGCGGCCCCCACGGTATAGTGCGGCCCGGTAACACCCATGTTCAGCGATATTTCGCCTGCCGGATTGTTGGCCACGGTGCGCGGATTGTGATGGTGCGACCAGTATTGCGTATCGTAGTCGTAGCCTTTGAGCAGGTAGATTTCGTTTTCGGTCTCCACGTTGCCGTGCTCGGTCACGCCCACGTAAATGCCCACGGTCGATTTGTCGATTTTTTCCCAGTTCAACGCGGCGTCGGCCACTGCCTCGCGAGCACAGTAGATGCCGATGCTACCGGCGCGGGTACCTCTACGCAGGTCTTTACGGCGCTGGTACTTCAACTCATCGAAGGTGCATACTCCCGCCAGGGTGGGGCCGAAATAGCGAGTCTCAAACGGCGCTACACCGCTGCGGCCCTCCAGCAGTGCGGCGCGAAACTCGGGCAAGCTGTTGCCATTGGGGGCCGTAAGCCCCACGCCGGTTATAACAATCCGTTGCTGATCCGAGAGCTTAGCGTGCATAGTCAAGCCGATTCGATGACCATCGTAAGCTAGTCAAACTAACTGGTTCTTGCTGGTTTGACAAGCGGCGGGGCACTGCATCAGCCGCTGCCCAGTAAAGTTGCCAGGGTTAATACGACAGCGCTAAGTTGCCATTTTCTGAACTCAACCTCGGACCGCAACCACCTGGAGGGACGCGCGGCGGTCGCATCCGCCGGCATTGGATGCACGGCCACGACGGAGCGTGGCCTTCCAGTTGACATACAACTTGGATGCACGGCCACGACGGAGCGTGGCCCTCCATTTCCCCCGAAAACACGCGCACACGGTACGGCGTAAGAGTCTACGACCGGTTGCAGTCCTGTCGCTGATATAACCACAAGCTATTGTGGTTCTGTCGCAACTTAGCGCTGTCGTACTAAACGATCTGCCTGATCGGCCGGGCGAAGGTTCTCGCTGACGGCTGAGTGTGCCAGTCGCCTTCACAGTTCCCCAATTCTTCGCAGCTAGCCCCGTTTGCGGAGCTTTTGCAATGCGCTTGCACGGAACCTGTCTGCGCCGATTCGTCGGCAACCGGTGTGGTGTCGCATTGACTGCCCCGAGCCCGTGCGCATAGTTGAATTGAAAGGCCCGGCTGCGACACATTGCGATGCGATGGTATTGCACACTTATACTGCGACGCCTTGTAGCGTCGGGCTTGGTTATCGGTGTGGGTGCTTGCAAGGGGTGAAGTGTCTCCGCAAGCTGGCAATCGGAGGCGCTTTCAGACCGATCCGTATCGCTTTACGGCAGGCAGCGCTATGGCGGTCGAATGGTACGTTTGCGTTGGCGGGGACCAAAAAGGGCCGTTATCGACCGACGAGTTGAAGCGGTGGTTGAAGGAGGGGCGAATAACACCCAACACTTTTGTAAAGCAAGGACCAGCCAGCCCTTGGAAACCGCTTAAGCATTTTCTGCCCAACTCTACCGAGTGGTTGAACCGCCTGGCGCTGTTTGGGGCGGTATTGGTCTGTCTGGAGATTGCGCTGCTGATATTTGCCGATCCGGGTGTTGCCAAGGCGGTCGTGATAGCGGCTATTGCGGTTGGGTTGGCGTTGTTGCTGCTGCGCCGGGACGGTTCGACCCCTCAGGCTGCCAATTGAGTTGCCAGATCCGGCGGAACTGGCATCTCCGCCCGTTCTAAACAGCCGAATGGCCACCGGCAGACGTTCCTTCTGAAACTTCTGGAACGTGAGCCACTGTCGGCGGTGTGGCGGCCGTTGTTTTCTGGTCTGCTCCGAAGGTCGGCAAGCGACCGTCGTCTTTTCCCACTTTCGCTTCTTTCCCCATTTTTGCTGGAGAAAGGGCTGATCGGCAGGCATTGAGTCCCTAACGGGGCCTTCAGCCGCAACCAAACGGTGTTACTGGAGGGACGCGCTCCGTCGCGTCCGTCAGCACTTGGCACGCGGCCACGACGGAGCGTGGCCCTCCATATCACCCGAAAACATGCGCGCAAAACGCGCGCATGTTACGCAATAAGGAACTGATCGTCAGACCTTGGATGCCCGGGAACAACGTTCGGGTTTTTCGGTTAAACAAATGTGGAGAACTGCGCAAAGGTTGCCGATTATTCGCATCGCGCAACCAGTGCAGACATTTTGCATAAATCTGGGAAAGACGCGCAATATAGTGGTTCTGCGGTGGCGGGGGTTAACCGCTTTTCAAGGGCAGACACTCTCATGCATAGGACTGTAAGACGAAATGCCAGGATTTATGCATGGTTGGTGCCTGTTGCGGTGGGACTGGCGACTGCGGCCATTGGATTGTGCCTGTCGGCTGTCGCCCAGCAGGACGCTGCTCGCCCCGCACCAGTGCTAAAGGCCCACAACTGCCCGGCCGGCGATGTGGAAACCGTGGCGGCGCTGCTTCGGGCGGAGTACCAGAACGCGGCCGACGTGTTGATAGTGCCCAATCCGCGCACCCAGCAACTGCTGGTTCAGGCGCCTCCGGAAGTACACAGCCGAATTGCGCAGCGGTTGGCTGCCTTGCAGCGCGGCGTGGGATCGGGCGCCAGCCGGGCTGCCCAAGGCACTGCTGGCAGTTCGAGGGTCTTCGACCCGCACGCTCCTAAATCCACCACACTGGCTTTGCAACATATCGGAACCGAGAAGCTCGAAGATGCGCTGACGTCGTTGTTCGGGCCGCGGCTTACACCCGCACAGCCCAGCGAATTGGGGGCACGCTCCTACCAGCTTGCATTACCGGGCAACCGCAGCATTCGCATCGAGTTGCATCCGCAGACGGGCCGCGTTGCTTTGCAGGGGCCTGCGGCGAACGTCGAGGCCTGTGCGCGACTGGTACAGGCCGTTGATATTCCCCAGCCTACCGGCGAAGAGAGCTTGCGACTGATAGCGTTGCGGCAAGCTGCGCCGGCAACTGCACGTCGGATCGTAGAGGCGATTCAGGCCAGCAATGGAATGCAAGTAGTGCGCGGACCGATGGTCGCTTCGCTTTTCCAACAGTCCGGCGATGGTTTGCAGCCTCCGGCGGCAGCCCAGGTCACAACTCGGCAACCACCTCGGGAAGCTGCCACACCCCCGGTGCGCGATGTTTCTACTCAGGTTGGCGCCGATGCGCCTCCCCCAGCGGCGCCCGCCGGCGAAGCGGCGCCGCCTGTGCCGGGGCAGGCCGCTGCGGGTCAGCCCGCCAGGGCCGGCCAGGAAGGGGCCGGAATGATCGGCGCGGTGCAGGTGCAATTGCTCGAAGGGCTGGACGTGCTGGTGATCAGCGGGCATCAGCGCGACGTGAAGCGCGTGCAGGAGATCATCGAGCAGATCGAGCGTTTGGCGGCAGAAACCGAGCCGGCCATCGAAGTCTATCAACTGCGTTACGTCAACTCGATCGCGATTGCCGACTTGATAGGGCCGCTGTACGACGAAATCTTCTTCGCCCGCCGCGGCGACGTGAGCATCACCGCCCTGGTCAAGCCGAATGCCTTGCTGTTGATAGGCCGTCGCGAAAACGTGCAGTTGGTGATCGATCTGGTGCGCAAGCTCGACAAGCCCGTCGCCCCCGACACGCAGTTCCAGGTGTTCCGCCTGAAACATGCCGCCGCCGCCACAGTACAAGCGACGGTGCAAAACTTTTTTGTGATGCAATATGGGTTGGGGACACGGGTATGGGCAGTGGCCGACTATCGCTCGAACTCGCTTTTCGTGCAGGCCAGCCCGCGCGATATGGTCGAAGTGGCTGCGCTGATCCAGAAGATCGACACCCCCACCAGCGAGGCAGTCCACGAACTGCGGGTGATCACCCTGCAAAACTCCCTTGCCGATGAAATGGCCAACGTGCTCATGTCGGCGATCACCGGTCAGGTGCGTGCAGTCACCGCCGTGCCGGGCGCCGCGGCAGCACCAGCCGCTCAGGCAGCCGCCGAAAAGGCCACCATGCTGCGATTCGTGACCATCGACGCCCAGGGACAACGAAAACTCAGCTCGGGCATACTCACCGACGTGCGGATCACGCCCGACACGCGCGCCAACACGCTGCTGGTTTCGGCCCCGGCCGACAGCATGGAGCTGATCGAGGCGCTGGTCAGGCAGCTCGACCAGCCGCCCAGCGCCGTTTCTCAAGTCAAGGTGTTCACTATCGTCAATGGCGATGCCACTGCACTGGCCGACATGCTGGCCACTTTGTTCGCCCGGCCTGCTGCGCAGACCGCACTGGGCCTACAGTTGCAAACCGCCGCCGGCGAGGGCGAAAGCACGCTGATTCCCCTGCGGCTGGCTGTGGACGTGCGCACCAACAGCATCATCGCTTCCGGGTCGATGGGCGACCTGCAAGTGGTGGAAGCCATTCTGCTGCGGCTGGACGAGAGCGACATCCGCAAACGGAAGACGGTGGTCTACCGGCTGAAGAACGCGCCGGCCACCGATGTGGCCAACACCATCAACCAGTTCCTGCAAAGCGAACGGCAGGTGCAAATGCTGGCCCCAGGACTGGTCAGCGCTTTCGAGCAGGTCGAGCGCGAAGTGGTAGTGGTGGCCGAGCCGGTCAGCAACAGCCTGATCGTAAGCGCCACCGAGCGTTACTTCAACGAGATCAAGAAGATCGTGGAGCAACTGGATGAACGTCCGCCCATGGTGCTCATCCAGGTGCTTATCGCCGAAGTGACCCTGAACAACACCGATGAGTTCGGCGTGGAACTGGGCCTACAAGATAGCATCCTGTTCGACCGCAGCCTGCTACAGAATATCACCACAGTGACACGAACCACGTACAACGAAGTAGGCCAGCCCACGTCGCAAGGGCAGGAAATCGTCTCGGCCACCTATGTGCCGGGCTTCGCCTTCAATAACCAGCCGCTGGGCCAGAGCACCGACCCCAGGCGGAAGGACCTGATTGGCACCCAGGGGCTTTCGCATTTCGGGGTGGGCCGTTTGAACAATGAGCTGGGTTTTGGCGGCTTCGTGTTTTCCGCCTCCAGCGAAAGCGTCAGCGTGCTGATCCGCGCTCTGAAGGAATGCCGTCGGCTGGAAGTCCTCAGCCGTCCGCAGGTGATGACCCTGGATAACCAGCCCGCCTTCGTTCAGGTCGGCCAGCGTGTGCCCCGGATCACCGGCACCACCGTCAACCAGATGGGCCAGGTCAACAGTGTTACGCTGGAGAACGTGGGCTTGATACTCGGGGTAACCCCGCGTATCAGCCCCGACGGTCTGGTGGTTATGGCCATCGACGCCGAAAAGTCAGAAGTCGGCCCGGAAGCGGAGGGGATTCCTGTGTCCATCTCGGCTGCCGGGCAGATCGTCCGCTCGCCGCGAATCAACACCACCATGGCCCAGACCACCGTCAGTGCCGCCAGTGGTCAGACGATCGTCTTGGGCGGGCTGATCGTCAAAGGCAAATCGGAATTCCACCGCAAGGTGCCGCTGCTGGGCGATATACCGATCGTCGGTCACCTTTTCCGCTACGACGGGGTGGCAGAGCGGCGTTCCGAGTTGCTGATCATCATGACCCCACACATCGTGCGAAGCCAGGCCGACGCCGAGGAGGTCAAACGCATCGAATCGGCTCGGATGCACTGGTGCCTCAGCGACGTGCTGGAGGTCCACGGCCGCGGCGGCCAGCGCCAGCCAGTGGAAAGCTGGTCTGAAGCCGAGACAGAAGTGATCTATCCGCACATGGACCCGTTGGGCGTGTATCCGCGAGTGCCCGGCGCCGCAAGCGGCCCGGAGTTGGTGCCGGCGCCACCTGCTGAGCCTGCGGACGGTCGGGCGCGTCCGGCCAACGGTTCTCAGCAGCCCAAGGCAGCGCCACCACTGGTCGAGCCGCCGGAACAGCCGCGAGCGCCGTCGGATGGTGGAGCCAGCGGCGGCCAGGGGGCTTCGTCCCCCGCGCAGCAGTTGCAATTCGGCCCGCAGTTGCAGCTTCGCCAGCCAGTTCAGAACGGTAGCAGGCCGACTGCCGATGGTACGGCGCAGCCGGTACAGCCGGCCATCTATCAGCCCGGCGTGGCACAGCCCGGCGGCGCAGGTCAATCTGCCAAAGGCGTTTCGGATGACTTGGTAGCGCCGGCCGCGTATTACTACGGCCCGGCGCACGCCACTGGCCAGGCCGGCGTGCAATATCAACATGGCGGACAGCCTTATCAGCCACCGCAGGGCCAGCAATATCTCCACCAACAACCCTTGCAACAGCCGTCACAACAGCCTTTGCAACAACCCGTATATCAACCGTTGCCGCAAGCGTTGCAACAGCCGTTGCCTCAACCGCGGCAGCAAACTGCGGCCGCGCAGCCGACGTACCACAACGGTCAGCAATTCTGGCAACCGCAATTCTCCCAGCCCCCAGTGCCCCATCAGCCACTGCCCCAGCAGCAGCCGAGCGGACAAACCCAGATGCAATATCCGCAGCAACCACTGCGCCCGGAGACGCCGCCGGCACAGATACCAGTCCCGGCTGCGAGCAGCGCAGGCGGCGGCAATTATCAACCGCCGGCAAACAGCGGGCAGTGGTCGTGGCCGCCGCAGCGCTAGGTGTTTCGGAAAACCTTGCAGGTGCGGAGCGACAGTGCGCCGACACACATGCAACAGACGTTGGCTATCTAGCAGAGTACATCGGGTTGGCCATGAACAAACGATCCGCTTATACAGAAACGGTTTTGCACGACTTGTTCCGCTTGATGGTAATACTGCTGGCCGCGGCCATCCTTTGCGGATGTTCCAGTCCGCTTCTGAAAAATAAGCTCGCCATGCCCTGGCAGAAAGAGGAACAGCCCGGCCCGCCCACCAAAATCGTGGCCATCTGGACCGATGCCGTCCTACACCCACCCAACGAGAAACCCCGGCGAGGTTTTGGCGGTCGGCTGATGTTCTACGACGCCAAAGGTAAAGAACCCATCCAGGTGGAAGGCGAGCTTATCGTCTATGCTTTCGACGAGACCGGAGGCAACTACAACAAGGTCAAACCGGACCGCAAGTACGTGTTCACCAAGGAGCAGTTCGCCCAACACTACAGCAAGTCGAACCTCGGGCACTCGTACAGCATTTGGATTCCTTGGGACGAGGCCGGCGGCCCGCAGCGCGAGATAAGCCTGATCGTGCGCTTCGTTCCAACCAATGGCGAAGTAATCGTCAGCGAGCAGACCAGGCACATCTTGCCCGGCGCGAAACCTGAACAAGCCGCTGCGCCGCCGGAGCGGAGCCGGTTCCAACCGTCCAGCGCTACGGCTGCTGCGGCCAGTCGTGGGCCGATTGGGGGTCACGCCCACAGCGCCGCTGCGCAGGGAAGCGGAGCTTCGGCACAGCAAGCTACCGGGGATGTGAGGGCCGTTTCGCACGAAGCTCAAGCCGGGCAAGGATACGCCCAGAATGTTCCCGGCGCCCCAGATAACTCGGAGGGTGTTGGCAGCGCTATGGATCAGGCGTCCGGTTCCGGCCGGCGGATGCAGACCACCACGATCCAAATGCCGGCCACCTTTGGACGCCCCGGCCCGATCGTCGGCAGCGTTCCATCCCGACACGCCCCTGGGCAAACGCCTGCCGGTGGCACAGGGGCGCAAGCCAGCCCCGGTGGCGCTCCAGCAGCAACGGTAGATCAAAGAGGTTCTGCGGCGTCTAATTCGAGCGGCCCGGCTGCTCCGGCTGCTCAGTCGCTACCTGCAACTCATTCTGGACTCGCCAGACCCCGGGCTCTAGGCGAGCCAATCTCTCGGCTACCGCGCGATCGTGCGCCGTGGCAACCGTACCCCGTAGTACCACCGTTCCGTCCGATTGGAGGTTTACCTCCAGCGGCGAGCGGAAGCGGATCGTCGGCGAGCGAGTAATCCGCTCAGCCAGCTTCGAATTGACCTGGCTGCGCTGCGGCTGAGGATGGTCGAAGGCTACCTGCAAGGTTGCGGGAACCTCGCGATTGGCCATAGTTCCCCTACCGGCGCCGTAAGCGCCGGTGCCCATTCCACCCAGGCCGAAACCTGCACCAGTGCCGACGTTTCTGCCGGTCATTGCTCCCATTCCGGTGCGCAGCGCACCGCTTTGCAACATTCCGGGTTGCAAGGCACCGGTTCTCATTGTCGATCCCAATGCTCCCAAGGCTCCCGTTCTTCCCAGATTGCCCATGGTTCCCATAGTTCCAAATGTTCCAAGGGTTCCGGTGCCACCGCGGAGCCTTTGATTGATCGATTGACCTTGCGTAGACTGTCCGGCCATGATGCCGCCGAGCAGCCCGGCGGCGTAATCGCGGCTGTCGGCACCGACGAAACCAGCTTGCCGGGCTTGCTGCATGAACTGAGTTCCGGTGGTGCTCATGCCGGTGGTGCCGGTCGTTCCGCCCATACCACCCATGCCGCCCGTGCCGCTCATGCCCGTCAGCCCCCGCCCGCCCGATGCCATGCCTCCAGTAAAGCCGGCCGATCCCGAGGTAAGCCCCTGCCCGTAAGTGCGGCTGCCGAACATGCTGGAACTGGTTGAGGTTCTGGAAGTGGTACCGGTGGTCATTCCAGTAGTGCCGGTCATCCCAGTAGTGGTAGTGCCAATGCCACCGCTGGTCCCGAAACCGCCGGTCATGCCGGTATTCTGACCGGTATTGATCTGGCCGAACGCCTCAAGGCACACGGCGGACGCCACAATCGCCAAACCAGCAACGAACGTCGCGCGCATGGCTGCGCCTCCTTTTCGGCAAACCGGATGGCGAACCCCTGCCCTTGTGCACGTATCGTACACCAATCGCGCAGAGTTGCCAACTATTTATTCAAACCCCGACGTTTGCCCGAGGTTCCGCAGCCTTACCCACAAAACTGGTGGTGCGCTACGGCGGTACCGGCTACTTGCGCCACGTGTGGGTACAATTGACCAACCACAAGGGGTGGAAAGCCGGGTAGTTGCCCTGCTGCGAGGGTACGACAGAGCGTTTGTGCCGGACTACTGCGCCTTGTCAAGCTGCGCGATAAGAGAGCCTTCCGCCCAAGAATGTGGCACGCACGTGCATCTCGCCCGGCCGGTCATCGGCTGCCGGCCGCAGGTCGAAGACCACCAAATCGGCCGAAGTTGGCTGCTCGAACGCCGAACAGGCAATTCCCGCCAGTGCCGCCGGTCGCGAGGTAGCCATGGCCACAGCCTCGCTTAAGGAAAGCCCTGCGAAGTGCATCACGTTAACCAGTCCCACGCAAACTGCGGCAGTGGCTCCCGCAAGCAGCTCGCGCTGTCCGGCGATGACGAGCTTTCCGTCGGGCAGGATTTCCACGTCGCAGATATTTCCCGGATAACGTCCCGGGGGCAGCCCAGCCATGCCCGACATGTCGCTGACCAGTATGCAACGTTCTGGCGATTTCGCACGGACCAGCGATTTAACCACCGGCGGCGGCAGGTGATGACCGTCAACTATCAGGCTCGCCCACAGCCGATCCTCGGCAAGTTGCGCCCAGATGCAATTGTTATGGCGGGGCAGAACGGCAGGGCAGCCGTTGCCCAGATGGGTACTCAGCCGCGCGCCGGCGTCGGCCGCCGCCCGTACGGTCCCCCAGTCGGCCATGGTGTGTCCGATCGCCACAATGACCCCAGCAGCCGCAGCGCAGCGGATGAAGTCCAAGGCGCCGGGCAACTCCGGGGCAAGCGTTATAAGGCGGATGCGGCCCTCGGCGGCCTCCTGAAGACGCTGGAACTCCTCGAAATCGGGCAAGCGGCAGTGCTGGCGAGGATGCGCCCCGCGTGCGCCCTCTTGCGGCGAAATGTACGGGCCTTCCAGGTGTATTCCGGCAATCAGGCGGTCAGTCTCGGGCGATTGTCGGCACGCCTGAACCACCGACCGCACTGCACGCAGAAGATTCTCGCGGCTTTCGGTGGTCAGCGTGGGCAGGAACCGGGTCACGCCGAAGCCGGGCATGACTGCGGCTATGCTGGCGACTTTTTCCGGAGTGATCGTCGGCGCACTAAACTCCTGCCCGCCGTATCCGTTGACCTGGATGTCGACCAGCCCCGGCGCCACCCACGGTATCGGCCCCAAGTGGTCAGCCGCTTCGGGCGGACAATCGCTTATCCCGACCAGAGCGTCGTCGGCGACCTCCAGCCGCACAATCCGGCCGGTGTCGTACCGGCGGGCGATCATCGCCGCTTGTGGCGACTGCCCGCGCCGACAGCGTTCATCTCCCATTGGCGCCATTCAGATACAGCACGTAATAAGGCCACCCCTGCCCGGCCCAGCGGTACGGATAAGCGGGGTTGTTCGATGTCCAGCCGGGCGAGTAATCCCAGTGGATGGGGTCAACCGAAGCTCGCGGGCGCGAGTTGGATAACCCAAACCACTTCATCGCCGCCAGGCGGTTGGCGCGCTGCTGCGCGCGGAACTCGGCCGCCCGACGCACCGCCATTTTCGGGTCCAGGTACATTTCCATTTGCTGTTGATAGAACCACATTTCGGGCGTGGGCGTCAACTCGCCTGTGGAAGTAAACGGCTGCCCGATGCCCTTCTGCTGTGCCGGTCGATCGGCCAGTGCCGGTAGCGCCGCCAGCATCACAAACGCGCACATGATGGTCGCAAAGCTCAGTCTCATCGTTTCCAGCCTTTCATCAAATAGAGTGCCAGCTCGACTCTGATGCGGCAATAGCTGTGGACTCTATCTACGCTTCGGCTTTTGACGATTGACTGGATGAGAACGATTTTGCCGATTGTGACGGCGTTGGTCTTAATCCGGGGTTAAACCAGGAAAATCCAAGAGAATGGCAAAGCCGGGAAAAACTTGCGGCCAAGTTTTGTCAGCATGCTGGCGGAACCGAAAAAGGGTTGGCAACTCCGCGTTGGCACAGGTGGAGCGTTTCGGAGGAGGGAACAACGTCGCACTTCAGCACGAACGAGGCACAACAGCGCAAACAGGGCGGCTGGGACATTCTAGATAAGGCTGCTCAAGCGATTTGGCCGGGGCGGATCGGAACAAACTGGCGATACTCCTCCGCGCCCCCGCGAACCACTAGTACGTAAACCAGACTGCCCTCTTGCCAAATCGCTGCGCTGCACATCCCTGTGCTTAGAACGGGATAAGCAGGCGGCGTGCCGGGCAAGTTATCCACGGCTGCCCGGAACACATAAAGTGTTGCGCGCACCCGTTGCGGCCCGACAAAATCGTACGCCACTCCCTGCCAGTCAAGCTGTGGGGCCTCCGGATTTGCCCGATCGAGATGCCGCCATCTGATCTGCCCCTCTTGGGCGACAAAGGCGCTCAGGGGATACTCGTCTGGTGCTTCTGCGATAGGGCGCCAGTCGAACCGCTCGACGAAATCCTGCTCGTAGTTGAATAGTGTGATGGCCAAGTTCAGCACCTGGCCGCTGGAAACCGTCTGGCTGTTCGGACTGGCCAGCCACACGGCCACGAACAAACAAGCTGCCACTGCCACCAACACGCTTCCGGCGACCGCCAGCAGCTTGCGCCGGCGACGATCCACAGGTCGTTCCGGCACCCCTTGTTCGCCGCCAATGGTGCTTCGGCTGGTCACAGTCGGCGGCGATGGCTGGATCGTAGCCAGCCGTTCCAGGATGCGCTCGGCCAGACCCTCGGGCGGCGGTGCATCGTGCAAAGCAGCCACCAGCCGGGCGTCGATTTGCCCGATGCAATGCCAAAGGCGCTCCAGTTCCGGATCATCTTTAATGGCCGCGGCAAGTTCGAGGTACATTGGATCGGCCTGATCGGCGCGGTCAGGCCGGCAAACCTCCAAAAGCTCCAAGATGCGTCGCTGATGTATCGGTTCGTTCATCAGACTGCTGCCTGCGGCTGGCTATCGACCGTCGCGCGGATGTTGGGCTAATCGACTTGGCTTTTCGCACAAAACCTGGCACACCGCCGCCCGGTCGCTGCCGGCCGTAATTGCTACGGTTCACGCGGCCAAGAGCAAGTGGTTGTCTCTAGGAAAAACGTCTCGTTCGAGCGTGTGCGGGATATCCCTTCATCGCTCTACGGCAGCGGCGTCGGCTGGTGACGCCGCAACGGCCGCAACTGGGCGGCGAACAAACGGTTGCGCAAATGCTGTTTGGCTCGCGCCAGTCGGCTCATCACTGTGCCCATCGGCACATCTAGTTTGTCGGCTATCTGGCGGTACGACAACTCCTCGAAGTAAAACATCAACAGTACTACACGGAAATCTTCCGGCAATTCCTCCAAGGCCGCTTGAAGCCGCTGATCGTCGATTTGGCTCTCGGCGGCATACTCCGCCGGTATGCTGTCGGCGCTTAGCGACAGACTGCTCATGTTGACCGGCTGCCGCCGCGCAGACGACTTCAGATAACAGTTCCTCACTATGGTCAGCAGCCAATTGCGGGCGTTATCAAGCTGCTGTAGTTGGTCTATATGCTGCTGAGCTATCAGGAACACCTGCTGGGTCAGGTCTTCGGCCGTGTCGACCGCGCCACTCAAGCGATACGCATATGCGTACACAGCCCGATAGTGCTCTGCTACCAGAGCTTCGATGTTCGGCTTGGCGCGGTCTTTGGACATCGGCAGTCCACTAACTACATAGAGGCATTCAGCCGGCGAAATATTCCGCGGTCTGCCAAGAATCGCCGCCAAAAGACGCTGCTTGTTGGATTGCGCGGCCGACGAAGCCCTTGCCGCGAGCCGCAATCGGTTAGCAATGGGCGGACTTCCAAGAATTCTAGCCCGATCGGGAATAATTTCCCAGTACCGGGTATCTAAGATAAGTAGCACCGGGAATGGTTCTCGGGCGGCAGGTCATGTATCATTAGATCTAGTGAAAGGGTGATGCGATGAAGAAGTTGGCAGTGTTCTTGATGTGCTTGAGCGTGAGCATGTTTGCCCTGGGCTGCGGCGGCGGCGATGCGAAGAAAGCCCCCGCCAAGCCACCCGCTGAGAAAAAGGTGGACGACAAGAAGCCCGAAGAGAAGAAGCCTGAAGACACCTCCAAGCCGCCAGAGGAGAAGAAGGAGTCCTGATCGAGCTGCGACGATCAGTCGTTTACCCATTGGCGGCGCGTGCCAGTGGCACGCACAAGACTGGCTTGGGGGGAAAGCATCCGCGAATAATCGGATGCTGTCCCCTTTTTTTTGTGCCCTCTAGGCAGTTTCCGGTCTGGGCCGTTGCGACGAGTTTTGCAGCCAAATACTTATTGTGCTTTGCGCTGGCCGGAAGTGAGACGTTTTTCGTCTTTTGTCTGAAGATTGCCGCTGCTGCCCATGCGAGCCGAAACGGCTGCCGGTCCGCGCTTGCGACGGTGCAACAGCGCTCGCCAAGCTCAGCATACAACAAGCCTGAGGTAAGCTGCGCCTGCTGTAGGCACGCCCTGCGTCGCGTCGGCCATCACTGGATACTCGAACACGGCCACGACAGAGCGTGGCCCTCCAACTGACATCAACACAGTCGCTTGTATGTCTTGCGTATTGCGATCGCCAAGGGCTCCAACCTAATGGAGGGACGCGCTCCGTCGCGTCCGCTATCGCTAGCCAGACGGCCACGACAGAGCGTGGCCCTCCAGATCACCCGAAAACATGCGCGCAAGACGCGCGCCAGTTACGCCGTGAGCAACTAAGAACCGGAGTGGTTAAAACGCGAGAATTCCGCAAGCGCGCGAAGCTGGGCTGGCTGGGCAATTTGGTTCCGGTCGATCGCCGCTGTTGACCTAGCTACATCGCGTCGCGGTCGAGCGTCATATCGGCTTCCGGCTCGTGAGCGAAGAAGTGTCGGGCGATCTGGTCAGCCAGCACACGCACAAACTTTCGGCGGAATGTAGCCTCTGACGGCACATCCATCGCAGGAATGCCGGTATTGGGCGGATAGACCGTTCGGCCCGACTTCTCGTACACCACTTTCCCCCCCTGCGTGCAGTCGTGGACTGTCAGCAGCCAGCCAGCCCGGCCTTGGTAAAGCGTGTGGCTTTGCTGTGTGGCGAAGTCCTGGATGTCCACCCCGACAACCATTTCCGCACCGACGGCGTTACCGACCTCGGGATACTCGTTCCACTGGTTGGCGTCGACCCAGGCTGCGACCTTCTGCGGATCGACTATCTGCACCTTCTTCACGTTGCCGGCAAGCTTCTGCGCGATTTCACGCGACAGCTCTTTAGTTACCGTGGGGTTGTTGAACTCCAGGCTGGGCAGCACACGGCAGACAACGGCGACCTTCTTGCCTTGCAGGCCGCTGTAGTCGGCCTCGACCTTATGGCTTTTGAGCATGTACGCGGCCAAGGTGAACAGGCTGCGACAACCCGTACCCACCAATAGCAGCGCAACCAAAGCTATCCATAGCACCAGTAGCCGATGACGAAAATCGCCGTGCCGCATCGTCTGGCCTCGCATCCGTGTAAGGCTTGGTTGAGATGGACGTGCCCGCCCGGATCGGCTTGCATCCTGCAAGCAGCGGCAAATTGGGCGGCCGAAGAAGGTGAAAACATACCGATACTCGTACGCGCGTACAATAGCGCTTTGCACTGCAAACGATTGCGCAATCCGCGCAAGTTAGGCAATCTGTACTGGCTTCCAACGACTCGAACTGCCGAGTCGAAACCGTGGGGTTTGTTCCGCGGCGTGTTTCCCTTTCACCGCCAAGGTCCCGCAGTGGCGATCTGTTCCCGGGGAACTTCAAGCGCCTACTGGCCGGCGGCCGGATGCGGTTGCGACAAACATATCCGACGGATTCCCGTTGCCCGCCCCGTCTCCGGGTCGACCTCTACCAAAGTGGCATTCAGTCGGACATCGCCGCTGGCGACCTCGAAATGGGTGGGACGAAAGGTGATGGCTGTTTCCAGCACTCGGTCGATCCGTCGGCCGAGTATGCTTTCGTGTGGGCCGGTCATGCCCACGTCGCACTGGAAAGCGGTGCCGCCGGGCAGAATTTGTTCATCGGCTGTGGGCACGTGGGTGTGCGTGCCCAGCACTGCGCTGACGCGGCCATCCAGATACCGCCCCATCAATTGCTTGTCGCTGGTGGCCTCGGCATGAAAATCCACCAGCACCACCTTGATCTCGGCAGGCAAACTGGCCAGCAATCGTTCGGCGGCTTGGAATGGGCAATCGACCGGCGGCATGAACACCCTGCCCAACAGCACGAAAACGGCCACTTTGACCTCGTTGGCCGCTTGCAAGATCATCACGTCTGCGCCGGGTGCTTGGGGAGGATAGTTTGCCGGGCGGACAATGCGATTTTCGGATTGAAGCGTGCTGAAGATTTCCCGACGCCGATAAGCATGGTCGCCCAGCGTTACACCATCGATTCCGGCGGCTAGCAGTTCGGCGAAAATCTCGGGCGTAATGCCCGAACCGCCGGCCGCGTTCTCGCCGTTGGCCACGACCAGGTCGAGTTGTTCCGCTTGTCGCAATTGGCGGACAAGTCTGGTGCATATTTGTCGGCCGGGTTTACCAACGATGTCGCCAATCAAAAGCAGTTTCACGTTTGTTCACCGCAGAGGTGCAGCGTCAATAACTTTCCAGGGCGGGGCGCGGCCAGCACGACAGGGGCCAGCCACTTCAAGCTCATAACCATAGACCACGCCGCAGCGGCCAGCGCAGGGGATGCCCGACCGCGCCGGCAATCAGGCCTGCCACATGATCAGTTCGTAATCGGGCGAAGGGACGATGGTTTCGATCACTCCTTGCTGAGGCAATCTTTCCACAGAGCGCTCCGCGCGCAGAAGTTCCAGCCAGAACTGCACGGGCTGGTCGGTTCGCACCGCCAGTGCCTGGAAAGGTATGGCCAGTTCCAGAATCAGATCGGCGGCGGCCTCGACGCCCGCTTCGGCCACCGGCAGGCGGTTGCGGTAAAGCCTGGCGAGCGGCTGTTTGCCGGCCGGTTGCGATACCACCAGCTCGAAGCCCTGCGGCTGCACGAAATGTACCTTCAGCGAATCGACGCCAGCCAGTTGGTCGCGCACCGGCCCGTTGCGCGAGTCGAGCCGTAGCAGCAGCCGCTCGGGATCGAAGCCGAAGTACAAGTCCGAGATCAGTCCTTCGCTGCCCATGTTCATCGCCCCGCGCGATCCGCTGCACACATACCGCCCGGCGTTGATCCACTCGAAGTAAGTGCGGCGGCCGTCGACGCGCACGCTGAGCAGGCCGCGCGGCTCGGAATAATCCTGCCAGCGGCGGTGGCCCCGACGGATGGGCTTGCTCAGTTCCGCCGGCGGCTCGTCGCCCAGCAGCGTGTATACGTTCTGCAAGTGCTTGCGGAAAAGCCGGTCGAACAGCCCATCCTGGGCGCAACTGTGACTGTCGCCATACCACCAGAACCAGTCGCTGCCTTCGGCGATAAGCAGCTCCTGCCGGGCGGCGGCGATTTGTTCGGCCGGTTTGGCCTTTCGCGCCGCTTGCTGCATCAGATACTGACGGGTTTCGTGCAACAAGTCCCAGGCGCGATTGCACTCGGGATGCCCGATCCAGATGCCGAAGTTGTGCTGTATCCAACTGCCGGGAAACAGGTGGCCGAGCCGATCGGTGGCTGGGTACTTATCCAGGTAATCGCATATCCGTACCGGCTGGATTCGCGGATGTTGCACCACCGCCCGGTATAACCCTCTGAGGAACTCCACTCCACTGTTGGGATAGTATTCCCAGCAGTTTTCGCCATCCAGGATTATGCTGACCAGCGTTGGGCGTTGCGGCGCGTTGCTTTGGGTGGCGCAGCCGATGGCTTCCAGTTTGCCAATGAAGTCGCTGACCGCATGTTCCGGCTGATAACGCTGGTAGTGGAAGCCTATCTGGTCGCTCATAGCGTGGTCGCGGAAGATGATCTGCAACTGACGCCCTTGCTCTTCCACGCGCCACGGGCGGTAAAGCATCTCCGGATTGCGCAGGAAGCCATTGGCATCGCGCGAAACCCAGCCTTCGGTGGAACAGGAAAGAATCTCCTCGTCGGTGGCAATCCATTGGATGCCCGCGTCGGCCAACAGCGGAATCAATCCCTGGCAGACCGAACCTTCCGAAGGCCACATCCCCCGCGGTTTGTGCTTGAAGTTGCGCTCGTGGTACGCGATGGCGCGGCGAATCTGCTCGCGCAGGTCGTCCACATAGCCGTCCAGATACTTGGGCAGGGTAACGTGGGGCATCGCCCGCCGCGCCAAACGCTTGTCCAGCAGCAGCGGCATGATGGGATGGAAGAACGGCGTGGTAGTAAGCTCGATCTGCCCGCGCTCGTACAACTGCTGATGCAGCGGAATCACCTGTTTGAGCAGTTCCAACTGCTTGTCAAGCAGCCATTGCTTCTCGTTTTCGGTCCAGTTACGACCTTTGGCGCGGAACTCGGCCAGGTCGCGGTCGATCTCGAAGGCCACCGGATGAAACCACACCAGGTTCGACCAACATTGCAGGTCGATTATGTCTTTCTTGGTAAAACGTTTGCGGGCCTGGGCGGCGGTGTCGACGTGCAGGCCCCGCTTGGCATACAGATCGGCATAGCGTTTGAACGGGCGGATCATCTGCTCGGGATGAACCATGAAGAAGTTGTCGAGCAGATAGTTCATATCGTCTTCGCTCAGTCCGTCGGCCGGCAACCGCGATACGCGCAGGTGAGTGTCCTCGTGCCCCTGCTGGGTATAGGCCAGCAACTGCACGAGCAAGCTGGGTACCAGGTTTATCGTGGCGCGGAACTCGGGGACTTCGCGCAGCAGCATCGCCATGCCCCAGTAATCCTTGGTACCGTGGAGCCGGACCCAGGGCATGGGGTTCTCGCGGCCTACGTCGTCGGGATAATAGGGCTGATGCTGGTGCCAAAGAAAAGCTAAAGCCACTTCGTGCATGGTTGTCGTCACTCGCCGTTGGTGGGCACTGAGGCAGCATCCCAAAGACTCGGAGATGCCATCATGCTGGCGCAACCCACGCAGCCGAAGCATCCAACCGTGAAAGATACCGGGATTGCCTCGTGCAGTTCAAGTCGAATCCGTTCCTGTAGCAGCCGCGTGTCAGTTGATCTTTCGGGGCACCGGGCCGATCGCGGCGGAGGCGCCCAATCGCACGGCAGTTATGCGCCGCAAACCGTAACTAAAGAAGCGTCGGTTTCCAGCACCGCGGCAAGCCAGCAGTTACTGCCGACAGGCCCGGGAAGCGGTTTGGCCCCGGTTCGCTCCGGCTTATGTTATCGTCCAATGGGCGATTGGCCAAAACCTGGTCTTTCGCGTCCGAGCCCCAGCCGGCGGTAACCGGAAAGCTGGCGGTCGCCCGGTCGCCAGAAAACCGGCGGTCGCCGGAACCTCGAAGGCGCCGCCATGCCTAGTGGCCCAATTCTACCCTATTTTGTCAAAATGCGTAAAGGAGGAAAAAAGTGCCGGGTGCCCGCCAGCTAGGGCCACAATGGCTGCTGGCGTCATGATGGGTTGTGGCGCAATCAGGCCGGCCAGGCAGCAAGGCAGCCGGTACATCGGGAGTAGTCGTTTGTGCAAATCTAGGGCGGCTGCCGATATCCCCCACGAATGACAAAGCTATGTGGCCCAAAAACGGCCCATGCTA
>Ga0209017_10000662_pt1 | contig 32230 bp, 16 predicted proteins | sample YNPBryunderm2012_FD_185812 | JGI IMG/M metagenome (GOLD analysis project Ga0209017, IMG submission 185812) | Anoxygenic and chlorotrophic microbial mat microbial communities from Yellowstone National Park, USA - YNP Bryant MS undermat 2012... ...
CCATGAGTTGGTTGCGGGGGTCGAGCGGGTTGCGTTGGCGTTCCTCGAAGGCGGCATAGCCCAGAACACCTAGGGGGTTGCGGACATCGCTGGTGAGGACAAGGTTGTTGGTGTTAGGGTCCAATCTAAGCGAGTATTCGTTGTAGAAGACGGGGTTGCGATAGAACTGGAGCGGGCGACCCCAGGCGTCCACAAACTCGGGCAGGCCGTCGCCGTCGGTGTCCTGAACTTCGCGTTCGGTGAAGTCGTCGGGCGAGAAGACGCTGCCGAAAGGACCGACCCCTTCGACGAGCAGGGCGTAGAGCATTTCGGAGCGGGCGGTGATGGGGTCGTGGTTGACGTAGAATCGTTGCAACGCGGACTGAGCTTGAGCGGCGGCGGTGCCGTTCTCGTCAAATTCGTCGGCGGTGCCGTTCTCGTCAAATTCGTCGGCGAGGCCGTTGTTGTTGTTGTCCACGCCGTCGAGCGCCGCCGGGGCGTAACCGAGGTTCTTGTAGATACCAGCGGCGGCGGAATAGCTCGCGCCGAAGATGCCGCGTCCGGTGCGCTCCCAGGTCTGATCGGGCGATCCGTTGATGTTGATAAGAGGTGGGAAGGGGGTGCCGTTGAGCAACGCATTGCACCCGCTGGGACCGGCCTGGGACAACCCGACGACGCCTCCAGGGATGTCGAGCCGCAGGTTGGGCAGGTAGGAGGTAAGTTGTACAGGGAAGGTCACCTCGGGTTCGGGTGTCTGAACTGGGAAGGGGGGCGGCAAACCAGGAGCGCTCACGATCGCCGAGTTGCCCAGGGGCAGGATGGCATTGGACAAGGTGGGATTGATCGTATTGACGTTCACGAAGGCGTTGGGATTAGGATACACCCAGCCGCCAAAGTTGAGCGGATAGGGCGCACCACGCTGGTCCGCCTGCACGAAGAAGGTGTCGGGCATCTCCATGCGGATGAAGTCCATCAGCGCCAACACCTTGGCCCGATCCTCGTTGATGAGGCCCCACGACAGCGCGCCGATCGGGCTGTTGTCCACTTTGACCGCCGCGTAGACCTGGTTGGGATTGAAGACGGGGAGAACCTGACCTGGCCCCGGGCCGGTGAGGTCGGGCCGAGTGTAAGCCGATTCTGGGTCCGGCAGCGTGGCCGCGAGGTAGCGATGCGCACCATTGGGTTGGACGGGGGAGGTCTGGAGCGCCTGGAGCCGGTCGTTGACGGCGACCGAGAGCTTGGAGATGAGCGACTGGGTGGCGCGGATTTCGGCGGTGCGGACCGCGCCGGCGGAGGCGACGACCACCAGGCCCACCAAGATGCCGATGACGGCGATCACGATGAGCAGTTCCACCAGCGTGAACCCGCGGCGCGACCGCGTTGAGGGAACCGCGCGCCGTCCTGGCCTGAGACGTGGTTGGGGGAGGGGAGGCTCGCAGGGCATCGCTTGGGTCACTCCCACGCAGGGGATTACAAGGAAAAATGGGTCAGGACAAGATGGGGTGGGGCCGTGGGGCCCGTAGTTTGGTCGCTCTCCGACCGATCGGCGCGGTGGGGAAACCGACGCACCGACGGTGGAAAAGCGAGAGGGGAATAGCCAGGGAGGAACAGCCTGCAAAGCTCCTCCCATGGGGGGTGGCCAGGGTAGCCGAGGGTTGCCAGCCCAAGGTCATCATCACAACGGAGAACCTGTTGGGATGTGACCGGAGGCGTCACTTCATCACTTAGTCGAGCCGGGAGGTGTTGAAGTTGGTCAGGTTGTCGGCCTCCAGGGTGACGCGGAGGGCCGACTCGTTGGGCAATTCTTGGACGTTGCTGTTAAAGAGGGGAAACTTCTTGGAGGAGTTGCTGAGGAACGGCCCGCCAAAGCCGTAGAACCGATCCAGGCCGGCGGAGATGATCTGGAACGAGTTGGGGTTGATGTAGGCGGGACGGGCCAGCGCCATGCCGTTGACGACGACGTTACGTGAAGAGGTGTAGGGGTTAGGGCCGGGCGATAGTGGGACGGGGTTGCTGGTTGTGCCGCCGACCGAGAACGGGACCCCGAAGGCTTCGCCCACGAAGTTGGGGCCGAAGTTGACGTCGTTGGGGTCATAGTCGCCGTTGCCGTAGGAGACGAAGTAGGCGTAGGGACGGGCGTCGGAGTCGGTGCCGAGGTTGTCGATGTAGGAGGGGAAGCCGTCGCCGTCGAGGTCCACCAGGCGGTTGGGTTTGAACTCGAAGAAAGGTTCGGAGCGGTTGCCGCCGGGCAGGAAGGGCTGTTGGGGGTTGTTGTTGAAGCCGGTCAGTTCCCAGGTGCCGCCGTTGTTGACCGGGATGCCGCCCAGGAAGAAGACCAAGCATTCGTCGCCGGTGAGGTAGAACAACACCCTGGTGTCGTTGGTCATGATCGGGATCGAGGTCATGTAACCGCGTGGGAAGAACTTGCGCATAAATCGTTCAGAGCGTTCCGCCAGCGCCGCGATCGACTCATTGGGTCCGCTGCCGACGACCGGCGGCACGGTGCCGACGAAGACGCTCGGATCGATCGGGTTCGTGGTCATCGCCCGAAGCGCCGCGTAGTTGCCGTTGGCCGGAATGATGATCCGGCTGGGGGGATATTCGCCGTACTTGGCCTTGAAGTCGGCCAGGGCCTGGCCTAGCGCGTTGATTTCGGAAATGACCGACGCTTCGTTGGCGTTGCGGACCACGCCGGAGATCGCCGGGACCAAGAGCGCAATCAGGATGCCGATGATCGTGATGACCACCAGCAGTTCGACCAGGGTGAACCCGGCCCGTCGGCGGAGGTTCGGGGGTTGGTGCGGTGCTCCCGGACAGTTCATCGCGTCATCCTCGCTCGTCAAGACAAGGTCCGTGAAAAAAGGGCGACGGGACGTGAGGACCGATTCCTCGGGAGTCGTCCCATGAGGTTCAAGTCCAACGGACGCGGGGGGGGGCTTGCCCCGCCTGCGTCCGTTGGGGGGTGAGGGCGGGGGGGTCAACCGGACAGCTTGGTGATGAGTTGGATCAACGGCAGGAAGAGGGCGATCACGATGAAGCCGATGATGCCGCCCAACACGACGATCATGACGGGTTCAAGCAGGCTCACCAGTGACTCGACCAGGGTTTCGACCTCTTCCTCGTAGTTGTCGGCGATTTTCATGAGCATGGTGTCGAGGTCGCCGGTCTCCTCGCCCACGTCGATCATGTTGATAACGATGTCGTCCACCACCCGGGCTTCCTTGAGCGGCTGGGCGATGGTTTCGCCTTCGCGGATCGACTCGTAGACCTTAGTAAAAGCCCGTTCGTAGACCGCGTTGCCTGCGGTGTCGCGGACGATGTTGAGCGATTCCAGGATCGGCACGCCGGATTGCACCAGGGTGCCCAAGGTCCGCATGGTGCGGGCCACGGTCGATTTGCCGGCAATCTGGCCCAGGACCGGGATGCGCAAAAGGATCCAGTCGCACATATAGGCACCCCAGCGCATCTTGTATAGCAGCTTGATGAAGAGCCAAAAGAAGACTGGCGAGAGGATCACAAGGGGGGCGTATTCGATGATGATATGGCTGGCTTCGATCAGCCAGATGGTCATTTGGGGCAGGTCCACGTCGAAGTCTTTGAAGATCGCTTCGAACTTGGGGATGATGAAGTAGAGGATGAAGCCGACGATGACGAAGGCAACGAAGATGACCACGATGGGGTAGACCATCGCGCCTTTGATGCGTCGGCGAAGGCTTTGGGCTTTTTCCTTGAAGTCGGCGAGGCGTTGGAGGATGGTCTCTAGTGCACCGCCGGCCTCACCGGCCTTGATCATGTTGCAGTAGAGGCGGTCGAAGGCTTTGGGGTGTTTGGCCATGGCCTCCGAGAGGGTCGAGCCGGATTCGATGTCTTCGACCACGTCGCCCAGCACGTTTTTGAGCACGCCGGGCTTGGCTTGGTTTTCCAGGATTTTGAGCGAGCGGAGAATCGGCAGGCCGGCGTCCTGGAGGGTGGAGAGTTGGCGGGTGAACAGGCACAGTTTCTTGTTGGACAGGCCGCCGATGGTAAAGGACTTCTTCCGCTTGCGGCCGACTTTCTGGGTCTTGGTCGACTTGGTGGCCTTGACGGTCCGTTCGGTGAGCTTGGTGACGAAATACTGTTTCTGCTTGATGAGGGTTTGGGCTTCGTTGGGGTTCGCCGCTTCGATGGTGCCCTTGACCTCCTTGCCGGTGGTCGCGTCGAGGGCTTCATATTGATAGGTCGGCATGGGCCGGGTTCTCCTCGCCGGAGGGGTGGGAATGTCTTGGGCCGGGATGAATGAAATGAAATGAACCGAGAATCGGCTTGTGTCGATGGAGGCGGAATGATCGGGGGTCGTTCAGACGATGCGGGGCGCTTTGCGGGGATAACCAGGTGTTGAGGAAACGGGTCCCGGAACGACCGGGCGGGACCAACGGCAACGATGAAGGATACGGCAACGACCAATGGAACCAGGGATCCCTCCGGCGAGGAGGATGGGGCCAGGGTGAGCCCCCGTAAGGGCGTCCCGAGCGAGGTTCCCACGTTTTGATTACGCGGCGGCGTGGGGGTCGTGACGCGGCGTGGGGGGGAAATTTGGGACGAATGCCGGAGGGCGGGTCGGGGCGGGCCGGGGGCTTAGTCGATGATGGTTTCGCGGACGACCTCCTCGATGGTGGTTTCGCCTTCATGGATGGCTTTGAGGCCTGCCTCGCGCAGGGTGCGCATGCCGAATTTGCGGCAGGCGTCGCGGAATTCGTCAAGCGAGCATTCGGAGACGATCATATCCCGCAGGGTCTCGTTCATGATGAGGAGTTCGAAGATCCCCATGCGGCCTTTGAAGCCGGTGTTGTTGCACTTGTCGCAGCCCCGGCCGTAGTAGAACTTCTTGGTGGCTCCTTCTTCGGGGGAGTAGCCCAGTTCCATGAGTTGTTCGGGGCTGGGAGTGAATTCGGTTTTGCAGAACTGGCAGATTTTGCGGACCAGACGTTGGGCCAGGACCGCTTCGGTGGTAGCGGTGATGAGGAAGGTGGGCAGGCCCATGTCGCGCAGCCGGGTGACGGCGGAGGGGGCGTCGTTGGTGTGCAGGGTGGAGAAGACGATGTGGCCGGTGAGCGAGGCTTGGACGGCGATCTCTAGGGTTTCGAGGTCGCGGATTTCGCCCACCAGGATCTTGTCAGGGTCTTGACGCAGAATGGCCCGCAGACAGGCGGCGAAAGTGACGCCGATTTCTGGGTTGACTGGGATTTGGATCAGGCCGTCGATGTCGTACTCGACGGGCTCTTCGGTGGTGATGATTTTATCCTCGATGCTGTTGAGTTCGTTGAGGGTGGCGTAAAGCGTGGTGGTTTTGCCCGAGGAGGTGGGGCCGGTGACCAGGATGATGCCGTTGGGTTTCTTGATGAGTTCCATCCACTGCGCCAGGGTGTCCGACGGCATGCCGATTTTGCGTAGGTCGAGGTTGACCACAGTGCGGTCGAGGATCCGCAGCACCACGCTTTCGCCAAAGAGGGTGGGCAGGGTGGAGACCCGGATGTCCACGGCGTTGCCGCCCAGGGCCAGTTGGATGCGGCCGTCTTGAGGCAACCGTCGTTCGGCGATATCCAGGTTGGACATAACTTTGATCCGCGAGGCGATCGCCGGGGCGAGGTGGCGGGGTGGGGGCACCAGTTCGTAGAGGACGCCGTCCACCCGGTAGCGCATCTTGTATTCCTCTTCGAAGGGTTCGAAGTGGATGTCGGAGGCTTTGTCGCGGATTGAGAGCAACAACACCATGTTGATCAGCTTGCGGACCGGGGCGGCTTCGGCCATTTCCTCGATCGCTTCGATGTCGATGGTGTTTTCGTTGCGGTTGGCGTATTGGGCGAGGTTCTTGTCGTTGGCGATTTCCTGGATGACGTCGGCAAAGGTTTCTTGTTTACCGGCGTAGATGCGTTCTTGAGCGTCCTTGACCTCCTGCTCCAGGCCGATGAGGCCGTGGACCGGCACGCCGAGGAAGGTGGAGAGGCTTTCGAGGGTGGCGGGGTTTTGGGGTTCGGCCATGACCACGGTGACCGACTTATCCTTCTTGGAGACGGTGAATGGCACCACCTTGAAGGCTTGGGCCATCGTCTTATCAATGGCTGCGACGGCCTCTTGGGGGATGGTCAGGTCGCTGGGTAGCCGCTGAACCTTCATGCCGAGTTGTTCGGACAGGGCTTTGAGCACCTGTTCCTCGGTGACCAGACCCAGACGCACCGCGACCTGGCCGGTCAGTTCGCCGGTCGGGGAGGCTTTTTGGGCGTCGAGGATCTTCCAAAGGGCGTCCTCGTCGATGTATCCCATGTCCATGAGGATGGTGCCGAGTTTGCGGGCCATCGGGAACGCCTCGGATGCAGGGTGAAGGAAAAGGGCCTCATTCGACTTGGTTTTGATCTGCGGTTGCGTTCGTGTCGCTGTCGTTGTTGTGAAGAACGACCGAACGGGTTGGGGGTTGGCGTTGGTGGGCGATCAAGCCGCTTGGTTCCCAGGGGGGCTGGACGCGCCAGGGGTCCAGATGGCAGCAATGGAACCGGGCGGGTGGAGAAGTCGGGGTGGTCGTTGACTTTAGCGCCGTTTGGAGTTGACCTCCTCCTGATCTTGTTCCTCGGGTTCTTCTTCGAAGATACCTTTTTTGGCGTTTTCGATCCGTTGCCGCAATTCGTTGGGTTTGCGGGCTTTGAAGATGACTTCGTGTTCGTCCACGAGTCCCTGCCGCCAAAGGTTGTAGAGCGAGTCGTCCATGAGGACCATGCCGTATTTGCGTCCGGTTTGGATCATGGAGTCGATGCGGTAGGTTTTGTTTTCCCGGATGAGGTTGGCGACGGCGGGGGTGACGACGAGCATTTCGTAGGCGGCGATGAGGCCCTTAGGTTTGCGGGGCAGCAGGGTTTGGGCGAGGATACCGATAATCGCCACCGAGAGTTGGGTGCGGATTTGGTCCTGCTGTTCCTTCGGGAACACGTCAATGATCCGGTTGACGGTCCCTTCGGCGGAGTTGGTGTGGAGGGTACCGAACACGATGTGGCCGGTTTCGGCGGCAGTGATCGCGGCTTGGATGGTGGCCAGGTCGCGCATCTCGCCGACGAGGATGATATCCGGGTCCATCCGCAGGGCGCGGCGGATCGCTTCGGGGAAGTCGGGCACATCCACACCGATCTCGCGTTGGTTGACCAGCGACTTATTGTGTTTGTGATAATACTCGATGGGGTCTTCGATGGTGATGATGTGACGGTCGAGGTTGTTGTTGAGCCAATTGATCATCGAGGCCAGGCTGGTGGTCTTGCCTGAGCCGGTGGGGCCGGTGACCAGGATGAGGCCGCGGGGACGCTGGATGAGCTCAGTGATGACGGTGGGCAAGCCGAGTTGCTCGAAGGTGAGGAACTCATTGGGGATACGTCGCAGCACCAGCCCTACATTACCGCGCTGTTTGAAGACGGCGACTCGAAAGCGGGCTTGGTCACCAAAGGCGAAGCCGAAGTCGGTCCCGCCGACCTCTTGAAGTTCCTGCTGACAGCGTTCCGGGGTGATCGACTTCATCAGGCCGACCGTGTCGGCCGGCTCCAACACCTTGGTGTTGAGTTGCTTCATGTGGCCATGCAACCGTAGGGTCGGCTGTTGGCCGACCGTGAGGTGCAGGTCGCTGGCCTTGAAGTTGACAACCGCCTGGAGCAGCTTGTCGATGAGTACCGTACCCATGACAGATTCATCCTTCCTTCCGCGTTGTCGCGTGAGAACCATGCCTCCCGTTTCGTCGTCCGGGCCGATCGGGCGGTCCCAACGATCCAGCGACCCGCTCGCGTGACGGGTGGCGCGGCGACCCATCCCATCCAACGATCGTGCGGGATCCAGAGCGTGGTGGGCCGTCGTTGGGTCGCGGAATGGACGACGAAATCAGCACCAACGCGGCCGCCTCGACCTCTCGTCGAGGCGGAGAGGGTGGCGACCCGGCGGACCAATCGGGCGTCATGGAGAACGAAGACCAGAACAAACGAATCGAATTGGGAGAGGGGAGCGTTCGCGTCGGAGCTTGGGTGGACAATCAACCTCGGCCCGGTCGTCCGTGGTCTTGAATCCGCCTGCTGCGCGACACGCGAGAAGGGAGTAGGAGGGTGGAACCCGCGACGAGTTCAGCCCGCCTCACTCCCATTATGGCGATGCCCATCGACCTGGGCAAAACCGACTCGGAAATTGAACGTTGGAGCCTCGACCGCTGGTTCTGCCGGCCCCAGCTCTGTTGCGAGCCGATCGGCTTGCCACCACGACGCTGGCGGGGCAGGGCGGCGATCCGCCGCGCAGCTCCACGCCTGGGGGGTGGCGTCCGGTTGATCCCGCGACCGAGGAAGCGCCACGCGGCGAGAGCGCGATCGGGGCCTTGAAGGCGAATCCTGGAGACGCGGGACGACTCAAGCTTCGGTGCGGTTGGTGATTCGCAACACCTCCTCGATGGTGGTCAGACCCTTGATGGCCTTGATCATCCCGTCCTCGAACAGCGTGCGCATCCCTTGTTGGCGGGCGAGTTTACGGATGTCCTGAGTAGGCGCGCCCTTGAACGTCAGTTCGCGGACTTGGCTGGTCATCGTCATTAGCTCGTAGATACCCATTCGGCCGCGGTAGCCAGTGCCGTTGCAGTGGGTGCAGCCTTTGCCTTTCATGAAGTTGGCCTTCTTGGCCAGTTCGGGACGCAGACCCAGCGACTTCAAGAGGCTAGCGGGTGGTTCGTAGCGGGCCTTGCACTTGGGGCAGACCTTGCGGACCAGACGTTGGGCCATGATCCCCATGACCGAGCTTGCCACCAGGAACGGCTGCACCCCGATATCCACCATCCGTGTAATGGCGCTGGGCGCGTCGTTCGTATGCAGCGTACTGAAAACCAAGTGTCCGGTCAAGGAGGCTTGAATCGCCGTTTCGGCGGTCTCTTTATCGCGGATTTCTCCGACCAACAGGATGTTGGGATTCTGCCGCAGCATAGCGCGGATGATCCGGGCGAAGGTCATGCCGATTTTGGCTTTGACTTCGCACTGGTTGATGCCGGGCAGGTAGTATTCGACGGGGTCCTCGGCGGTGATGATTTTGGTGTCGGGGCGGTTGAGTTCGTTGAGGGCGGCGTAGAGGGTGGTGGTTTTCCCTGAACCTGTGGGGCCGGTGACCAGCAGAATGCCGTTGGGTCGGCGGATGAGTTGGGAGAACCGTTTCCAGTCCTCCTCGCCGAAGCCGAGGTCGCGGAGGCCGACCTTGATGTTGTCCCGGTCGAGGATCCGCATGACGCACGACTGGCCGTGCGAGGTGGGGATGATTGAGACCCGCAGGTCGATTTCCTTCTGTTGAAGTTGAAGCTTAATCCGGCCGTCCTGGGGTCGTCGTTTCTCGGCGATGTCGATCGAACCCATGATCTTGAGCCGGCTGATGACCGAGCCCAACAGACGCCGGGGCAGGTTTTCGCGCTCGATGCAGACTCCATCAATGCGGTAGCGGATGCGGACCCGATCCTCGAAGGGTTCGATGTGGATGTCGGAGGCCCGCATGTTGACCGCCTCCTGGATGATCATGTGGGTCAGCCGGATCACCGGCGCGTCCCCTTCCTCCATCGCCACGCCCGACATCAGGCTCTTGGAGCCGCCGCCGTCGTCGATGTAGTCGATCGCGGTATCGGTGAATTCCTGGAGCATCGAGTCCACCGACTCGGTCTCGGAGGTGGTGTTGCCGTAATATTGGTCGATCGCCTCCAGAATCGTCTCCTTGGGCGCGAGGGCGATTTCGATGTCGCGGTTGAGGACGAACCGGAGCTTGTCGATGGTCTCAAAATCGACCGGATTCCACATCGCCACCTGGATCGCGCTGCCGGCTTCGGCGATGGGCATAACCAGGTTCTCCCGGGCGATTGACTCGGGGACCAGTTCGATCACCGAGGGGGGAATGGTGATCTCGTTCAGCGAGACGTAGGGTACACCGTATTGAAGCGCTTTGGCTTTGGTGATCTCCTCGGGGGTGGCGTAGCCCAGCTTGACGAGGGCCTCTTCGACCTCCACCCCACCCATGCGCTGGGCTTCCCGGATTTGATCGGGTCCGACCACCCCTCGTTTGACGAGGATATCGGTCCAATCGCCTTTGACTGTGGCCATGATCGGCGGAACTCCCGAAGGGAAGGTCAGGAAAGAAACGGGGGAAACTCACAGTGACAGGGGAACGGGAACAACTTGGGTGGCGTGACCAAGCGAGCTGGATGGTCCACGCGACGAGTGGAGGAATCTCCGAGCTGATCCAACCCCAGCCATGAGTCATGCACGAATGAGTCGCTCGAACGAACGAGGCCAAGACGTGATTCGAGGGAGCGGCGGGGTTTCGAGTCCAAACAGGCTTGGGTTTGGTACCACGGCGAACATCAAGACGGATGGATGAAGGAGGGACGGAGAGAGGGAGGACTCAGGCGGATCGGGAGGACGATCGTGACAATTTTGACAATCGTGAACGACGCGAACGAAGGAATTGGATCCGCTTGCTGCCGCCCGCCGTTGGATGGGCGAAAGGCTTGGAACCATCAAGGATTCTAACGCGCGACGAGGTTGCTCTCAAGAATCGGAGAGGCCACTCTGATTCTTTCCATTGGATCAAGTCGCCGAGGGGGTGGGATGGGCGACCGGGGAGGTGAGGCCGGCAGACGCGACCAGCCGGGACCACCTTCGCGCGAAGGCAATCCCGGCTGGAGAGGGGACGGAGTTGACGTTGAGGTTTGGGAGCGCGGGAGGCTCCCGGGGGGACGATGAAATCACGAGGAGGGGTTACTTGTCGCGTTGGACCTTGCCGCCATTGGTTAACGCGGCCTGCGCAGCGGCCAGACGGGCCAAGGGGACGCGAAACGGGGAGCAGGAGACGTAATCCATCCCGACCGACTGGCAGAAGGCGACCGAGTCGGGGTCGCCACCATGTTCGCCGCAGATGCCGATCTTGAGGTTGGGGCGGGTCTGGCGGCCTTTGCGGACCCCCATCTCGATGAGTTGACCCACGCCCGCGATGTCGATCGATTGGAACGGATCGATCTTGTAGATTTTCTTTTCAAGATAGGTGGGCATGAACAACGTGATGTCGTCGCGAGATAGGCCCAGGGTCATTTGGGTTAGGTCGTTGGTGCCGAATGAGAAGAATTCGGCTTCAGTGGCAACTTCGTCGGCGGTCAAAGCGGCGCGGGGAACCTCGATCATGGTGCCGATCAGGTAGGGAATTGACAGGCCGGCTTCGCTCAAAAGTTGCTCGCAGAGTGCTTGGGCACGCTCTTTGAGGATTTTGAGTTCCTCGACGGTGCCGATCAGCGGAATCATGATTTCGGGGTGGACTGAAACGCCCCGCTTAGCGCAGTCGATGGCGGCCTCCATGATGGCCCGTACCTGCATGTCGCCGATTTCGGGGTAGAGGATCGGCAGACGGCAGCCTCGAAAGCCGAGCATCGGATTTTGCTCGTGTAGTTGGGCGACCCGCTGACGGACCTTTTCGACCGGGATGCCCAGCTGCTTGGCGACTTCGAGTTGGCCAGAGTCGTCATGGGGCAGGAATTCGTGGAGCGGTGGGTCGAGCAAACGGATGGTCACCGGGCAGCCGTCCATCGCCTCGAACAGTCCGATGAAGTCAGCCCGTTGGTGGGGCAAGAGGTCGTTGAGGGCTTTGACACGGGCCTCGATGGTGTCGGCCAGGATCATTTTGCGCATATCGACGATGCGTTGATCCTCGAAGAACATGTGTTCAGTACGGCATAGGCCAATCCCTTCCGCGCCGAATTCACGGGCGCGACGGGCATCGCGGGGAGTATCGGCGTTAGTGCGGACCTTGAGGGTGCGGTACTCGTCGGCCCATTCCATCAAGGTGGCGAAGTCGCCGGTCATTTCGGGATCGACGGTGGGGACTTTGCCGATGTACACGTCGCCGGTGGTGCCGTCGATCGTGATGAAGTCGTGTTCCCGGACGATATGGCCCTGAATGCTGGCTTGTTTGGCCTCCTCGTCAATGACCAGGGCGTCGCAACCGACCACGCACGGTTTGCCCCAACCGCGGGCGACCACTGCTGCGTGACTGGCCTTGCCGCCGGTCGAGGTGAGGATCCCCCGCGCCAGGTTCATGCCGGCGACATCCTCCGGTGAGGTTTCCTTGCGGACCAGCAGAATCGGGTCGCTGGGGTGGACATCGTGCAGGTGAACGGCGTCCTCGGCCGAGAAGACGACTTTGCCGGCGGCGGCTCCGGGGCTGGCGGCGATGCCGCGGGCGACCGGGCGTTCTTTGGCTTTGGGATCCAGGCGGGGTAGGAGCAGGTGGTTGAGGCTGTCGGGGCTGACCCGCTGCACGGCGGTTTGGTGGTCGATCAGCCCTTCACGGGCCATTTCCACGGCGATCCGCACTGCCGCGGTGCCGGTCCGTTTGCCGTTGCGGGTTTGAAGCATGTACAGCACGCCTTCCTGGACCGTAAACTCGATGTCCTGCATATCCTTATAGTGCCGTTCCAGCTTCTCGCGGATGGCCAGAAGTTGGTCGTAGACCTGGGGCATTTCCTCCTGGAGCCGACTGATCGGTTCGGGGGTGCGGATGCCGGCAACGACGTCCTCACCCTGGGCATTGATGAGGTAGTCGCCATAGAACACATTTTCACCGGTATTGGGGTCGCGGGTGAACGCCACGCCGGTGCCCGAGTTGTTCCCCATGTTGCCGAAGACCATCGCCTGCACGTTGACGGCGGTGCCCAGCAGCCCTTCGATCTTCTCGATCCGGCGGTATTCGCGGGCTTTCTTGCCCATCCAGGAGTTGAAGACGGCATTGATCGCCTTCATCAACTGATCCTTGGGGTCTTGCGGGAAGTCGTGCGACGGCGAGGTGTGGGCGCGATAGATCGCCTTGTAGCGGATCACCAGTTCCTTCAGGTCGTCAGCGGTCAACTCGGTGTCCAGCTTGACCCCTCGTTCGGTCTTCATCGCCGAGAGGGCGTGTTCGAACAGTTCGTGTTCCAAGCCCATCGCGGTGGAGCCGAACATGTCGATGAATCGACGGTAACTGTCGTAGGCAAACCGGGGATTGTTGGTCTTGGCGGCTAAACCTTCGACCGACTCGTCGGTCAGACCAAGGTTGAGGATCGTGTTCATCATCCCCGGCATTGAAAGCGCCGCACCCGAACGCACCGAGACGAGCAGGGGATCCGCGGGGTCACCCAGTTTCTTGCCAACCAGCGCTTCCACTTTGGCGATTCCCTCGACGATTTGGGGAATCACGTCTTCGGGGATGTGGCGATCATTCTTGTAATATTCGGCACAGACTTCGGTGGTGATGGTAAAACCGGGCGGGACGGGGATGCCTAGCATACTCATTTCGGCCAGGTTGGCCCCTTTGCCGCCCAGCAGGGCTTTCATATCGGCCTTGCCTTCGGCCACGCCTCCTCCGAACGAATAAACGAACTTTTTGGTTGCGGTCGCCGTCGCTGTGGCCATAGGGTACGCCTTCTTTCCAAGATCCATAAAAATTGAGCCGAATCGTTGCTTCCGCGGGATGACTCCACCCCCTCACGACGCGGACGCCGCTCAGACTAACCGCCTGGCGCGCGTTCCGTCAAGCATGGATCGGCAGAGCTTGCGGCTTGCTCGACAGAGTTGGGATTGTGGTTTTGGTGGAGGATTTGAGCGTGGGTTGCGTGATTCGCCTTAGTCTAGTCCTCGAAAACCACTTGAAGGCAGGCGTATGGTTCAATAATGATGTTACGCCGTGGTCCTTTGCCAACCGACCGCTTTCACCTCGGGTTCGATGCTGACGCGGGCCACGATCTCCTCGATCGCCCGATCGTTCCGTTCCATGGCGAAGATGTCGGCTGTCACGATTGTCCGCCCGGTCTCGGTATCCTCAGTGGCCAGCTTTTGGAGGGTAAGTCGGGATGAACCATTGACGTGCCGTAGCAAGATGTGGCGGAGATGGGCGTCATGTTGGGCCCCGCACTCGATTTGCAGGCGATAGACGGTGTCAACATCCGTCGCTATCTTGGTGCGCGCGTCGATCCATCGGGTGAGGTATCGCAACACCAGATGGACAAAAAGCACTCCGGCCGTACCGATGACGGCCTCCAGCGGAAACCCCGCCCCGGCCAACGAACCGACCGCGCCGGAACACCAAATCGTGGCGGCGGTGTTGAGGCCGCGAACGTTCAGCCCCTCACGCAAAATAACCCCGCCGCCGAGAAAGCCCAATCCGCTTACCACCTGGGCGGCGATGCGAGACGGGCTAGCCTCGCTATCAAAGAGGGTGGACATGCCGACAAAGAGTGACGCTCCGAGAGCCACGAGGGCATTGGTCCGCAACCCAGCGGCGTGTTGTCGCCACTGTCGTTCCACGCCGATCAAGACGCCCATCAGAAGAGCGATCGCAGTGTTGAACGCAAAGATCAGAAAAATCATGCTTTCTTCTCCTTTGATCACAACCACATACCAAAGCGATGGATGTACCAGGACTTCACGATTTGTGTCAGAAGACAATAGCAGATCAGGGTGGCGACCAACCAAGGGAAGTACGCAAGCGGCAATGGGACCATCTCGACGGCCGCCCCAAGCGGTGTAAATGGCACAGCGATTCCAATGGCCATCACGCATAACGTCAGTGCTGTTAGAGGGAGTGAGGCGTTGCTTTGAAAAAACGGCACTTTGGACGTGCGGATCATGTGAATGATGAGGGTTTGAGAAAGCAGCCCTTCGACGAACCAACCAGATTGAAACAACGACTGCATCTCGAGCGTCCTAGCTTGGAACACAAAATACATCACGCAGAAGGTCGTAATGTCGAAGATCGAACTGATGGGGCCAATGCACAGCATGAACCGGCCTAGGTCGTTGACCTGCCACTTGCGGGGCTTTTGGAGATACTCCTCGTCCATTTTGTCGAATGGGATGGCGGTCTGCGAAATGTCGTAGAGCAGGTTCTGAATGAGCAGATGGATGGCAAGCATCGGCAGAAACGGCAGCCAAACGCTTGCGACCAAAACGCTGAACACGTTACCGAAGTTGGAACTGGCCGCCATTTTAATGTACTTGATAATATTCCCATACGTCTGCCGACCCAACAGAACTCCCTCCTCCAACACCATGAGACTTTTTTCCAGCAAGATGATGTCGGCCGATTCTTTGGCGATGTCGGCTCCGGTGTCCACTGAGATCCCGGCGTCGGCCTCGCGTAAAGCCGGAGCGTCGTTGATCCCGTCGCCGAGGAAGCCGACGGTGTGCCCTCGCTGCTTCAACGCCTTGATGATCCGGGCTTTCTGGGACGGATTGAGCTTGGCGAAGAGGGTGATTTCTTCCGCGGCTTGCTCCAGTTCCACGTCGTCCATTGCTTCGATTTGCCGACCCAACAACGTTCTGGGAGAGACAAGGCCAACGTCGCGGCACACCTTTCGGGCGACGAGTTCGTTGTCTCCAGTCAAAATTTTGACGGTGACTCCATGCCGCGCAAGCGCAGCCAGAGCTGGGGCAGCCGATTCCTTGGGTGGGTCCAGAAACGCGATGAACCCAATTAAAGTCAACTCGTTCTCGTCACCGACTCCATACTGCTTGTTGGGTTGGCTCGAGACCTGCTTTACCGCCACAGCGATCACGCGTAGACCGTCTTCGTTCATCGAGGTGCAAAGTCGCATGACCTCATCGCGCACGGCGTCGGTCAAGGGGATCACCTGTCCGCCGACTCGGGCTTCGTTGCAGATGGTCAGCAGTTCCTCAACGGCTCCTTTGCAAATGAGCAGGTCGCGGCCTTTGAACACCTCGTGGACAACGACCGACATTCGCCGCCGTTGGAAATCGAACGGCACTTCGTCGGACTTGATGAACCGCTTGGTCAGTTCGCGGGTCTCCGTGAGATCTTCATGTTCGAGAACAGCGCGGTCCAACAGGTTCTTGAGTCCCGTCTGGAAGTAGCTGTTGAGATAAGCGTATTCCAAAACCTCCTCGCATTCGTTACCCTCGAGATCGAGGTGCATGATCAAAGCGACCTTGTCCTGGGTCAAAGTTCCAGTCTTGTCAGTGCAAAGCACGTCCATCGCGCCGAGGTTTTGAATCGCTGAGAGCTTCTTGACGATGACCTTCCTGCGAGACATTGATACAGCCCCTCGGGCGAGGTTGGCGGTGACGATCATCGGCAGCATCTCGGGGGTGAGGCCGACGGCGATGGCTACGCCGAACAGAAACGCTTCGGTCCAATCGCCTTTAGTGAGACCATTGAGGAGGAAGACGATCGGGACCATCACCAGCATGAACCGGATCAGCAGCCAGCTGACCCCGCGGACCCCGCGGTCGAAAGCGGTTTCAGCTCGTTTTCCAACAATGTGACCCGCCAGGGAACCCAGAAATGTGCGGCTCCCGGTGGTGACTACGACCGCCTTGGCGGTGCCGCTTACCACCGTGGTACCCATGAAGCACAGATTCGGCAGGTCGAGAGGCGAGCAATGGGTGTCCAGCAGGCGGCCAATCTCGGTTGGCGAGGCGTCCGATTTCTCGACCGGGACCGACTCGCCGGTGAGTGCAGCCTGGCTGACGAACAAATCCTTAGCGTTGAGGAGGCGCACGTCGCCTGGAACGAGATCGCCAGCCGAGAGCAAAATCACGTCACCTGGAACGAGATCGCAAATTGGGACTTCCAGTTGTCGCGCGGTCAACAGCGGGGTCTTCGAATCCAAGGCCGTTAGCGTGTCTTCCGGGAGGTGACTTTGGGCATCGGGGCGAGAAACGGTCGCCGTGGTGCGGACCAGCGAGCGGAGTTGCTCAGCGGCCAAGCACGAACGATACTCTTGCCAAAATCGCAGCAGTCCGCTGAGCACCACCATCACGCTGATCACCACGGTGGCTGGCAGGTCGTCGGTTCCAAGCGAGATCGCCGCCAGCGTCATTAGGAGATAGGTGAACGGCGTGTGGAATGCGAGAAGCAGTTGGACGTACCAGCGCGGCGGCCGCTCGGCGGCGATTTCGTTGAGGCCGATTCGTGTTCGGCGTTCTGACGCTTCCGCTTCGCTGAGACCGTCCGGCGACGTTTTGAGGCGGGTCAACAAGGACAATAGGTCGCTGGACGCTGCCTCGACCAACTCGGTGTCGTTCCACCGAGCCGAAGTTGATCGTGGCTCTGGCGCGGTTTTATGCATCGGCATCGCTTGCCTCCAAGCGGTGTTTGATGGGTCTGGCCACGCTGGTCGAACGAAGCGATCAATCGACGGCGTTTCGCGGTGTCGGATTTACAACTTGAGAGGAAGAGTCACTACAATTCGCGTGCCAACACCGTCGGGGCCAGTCTCGCAAGTGATCCGGCCCCCGTGCGACTTGATGATTTGATGGCACAAATACAGGCCGATTCCCGAGCCCCACACGATGTTTCCACTAGACGGGCGGTAATGTTCCACGCGGAAAAATTTCTCGAAAATCCGCTCACGGAACTCCGCAGGCACCCCTGGTCCCCGATCCGTCACGGTCATCTGCACGACCCTTTGGTTGGGGAGTCGGGCATTTTGCGGGGACGGCACCTCAACCTCGACAACGATCACGCCACCGGCTGGGGAATATTTCAATGCGTTGTCGAGGATGTTGATCAGGACGCTTTGAAGTCGTTTCGGGTCGCCAATCAGAACCACCGAGGTGGGTGGCATCCTCACCTCCAGCCGAATCCCAGCATCGTCGAACCGTGCTTGAAGGGGTTGGCGAGCCGCGGCAATCAGCGCGCCGAGTTCGACCGGAACAGTCGCAAGCCTGAGTTGGCCCGCCTCGATCCGAGTAAGGTCCAACAATTCGTCAATGATCTGCCCAAGTTCCTCACACCCCGCGACAGCGGCCTCTAGAATTTCTTGGTGCCGCTTTGCAAAAATTTCTTGGTGCCGCTTTGCAAAATCTGCGGCTCCCTCGCGGAGCATCAGGAGGTTCATCAGCAACGTGGTGAGGGGCGATTTGAGTTCGTGGGAGGCGACTGCAACCAGTTCGCTGCGCAATTCGTCGAGACGTGCAAATTCGGTCACGTCGTCCATGACTACAACGGCCCCGAATCGTCCTGGGGTGAACTCGGCAATAGGCGCGGAGGTCACGACAAACCGCCGCTTTTCGCTGTCGAGGAGAACGCAGAGCGATCCAGCAAAATCCATGCGACGAGCCGCGGGCGGTCGTCCTGACAGCGCCGCGCGAACCGATGCCACGAAGTCCGACGAGATGGCGAGATTCTCGAGCCGGCCGGATGCCTGGAAGCCCCGCGCCGCTAGAATTCGTTTGGCCAGCGGATTGGCGGAGGCGAGTGTGCCGTCCGGCTCGAAGACCATCACGGCGTCGGGCAAGGCGTTCAACGTGGCTTCCAAGGTGGTTTTGGCGGCCAACAACGTACCCACGCTGGAGCGGCGGTATTCGGAGAGGGTTTCGGCCATCCGGTTGAATCCCATCCCCAGTTGCCCGAGTTCGTCGCTTGAAACGGGTTGAACCCGACGGTCAAAGTCCCCCCTGCGGATCGCCTCGACCGACTCGATCAGATCCCGGATCGGAACCAGGATGGTTCGAGCCAACCAAACCGAAACCGCGACACCCAACCCAATCATTGACACCGAGATCGCCAACACCAATCGTATGTTGCGGGCCGCCTCGTCCCGCACCCGCAAGCTGGCTTCCCGCATCGAGCGGAAGTTCATCTCGCGAAGTTGGTCGCAACCCAGGACCGCTTGGCGAAGCAATGGGTTGACCCGCAGGTGATATTGTTCCAAGCCCCCTGGTTGAGCGTTTGGATTCAGCAGGGCATCCCCAGCCGCCCGGTATTCGTCGATCCACCGACGCAGCGCGACCACCAGGGCGCGTTGCTCCTTAATTTCAACTTGATTCGCCAGCCTCTCAAACCGCGCGTCGCCCCGCTGTCGTTCGATCTTCAGATCATTTTGGGCCTTTAGGAAATCTCCGCTTAGAAAGAGCAGTAAAGCATCGTCCTCCCGTTCCAGCGAACTATGTAGCGCCGCGCCGAGGTCGATGATTTCCTGGCTAGCTCGGATCGCCTCGTCCATAACCTGTTTCAGGCGGAGGAACGTCAGCGCGCTCCAGACGCTTCCGCCAGCCGCGGTTGCGACCAACAGGCCGCCGACGAGGAGAAACCGGGTTTGCAGGCGACTCCTCACGACAGGCCGTACCTCTTACGCTTTCGCTGAAGCGTGGTCGAGTTGATTCCCAGGATCCGAGCCGCCGCCTCGAAAGAGCCGGCCCGTGCGACCACCCGCGCGATGTGTTCGCGCTCGATTTCCCTAAGAGAGACGTCCCCACCCAAAACGAGTTCATCTCCCTGGCCTGGATGGGCGGACCTCCAGACCAGACCAAGATCGTGGGCTTCGATCACCGAGGAGGGGCAAAGGATCGTGGCGCGCTCGACGGCGTTCCGAAGCTCACGCAAGTTGCCTGGCCAGGTGTGAGCCTTGATGGCCGTTTCGCACGAGTTCGAGAAGATGAGATTCCGCCGCCCCTGCCTGCGCTCAAAGTAACGTAGGTAGTGGTGCGCTATCGGCAGAACATCTTCCGGCCGGTCCCGCAAAGCGGGAACGATGAGGGTGATGACGTTGAGACGGAAAAACAGGTCTTCCCGAAACCGTCCGGCCCGCACGTCTTCTTCGAGGGCGCGATTAGTCGCTGCGATCAGCCTGACGTTGCCCCGTCGCTCCTTCGCCTCGCCGACGCGTTCATAAGTCCGGTCGTTGAGAAACCGCAACACCCGAGCCTGGGCGTCGGCGTTCAGGTCGCCAACCTCGTCCAGAAACAGTGTTCCATTCTCGGCTTCCTCGACTTTGCCCACCGCGTCGGTCACGGCTCCAGTGAACGCGCCCTTCTTGTGGCCGAACAGCACACTGGCCATCAACTCGTTGGAGAGCATTGGGCAGTGAACGGTGACGAACGGACCATCGGGCCGAAGGCTATGTTTGCGGATCCAGCGGGCGAGCACCGTTTTACCGGTGCCGCTTTCACCTCGCAGAAGAACGACGGCGTCCGACGCGGCGGCACGGACGGCGGTTTGTAGGAAGGCCGCGTAGACTGGGCTGCAAGTCTCAAAGCTGTTCTCGCTTTCCGTTTCGTTGAGTCGATCTTGCAGTTCGTTGAACTGGCGACGGAGAAGTCCCGTGGTAACGACCCGCCGGATAGAGGTGCGAACCTGCTCGGGAGTGAATGGCTTGGGAAGGTAGTCTACTGCCCCAAGACGCATCGCCTCGACCGCGGATTCGTAGGTGGCATACGCCGTCACCACAATCACTCCGCTGCCCGGTTGGCGTCGCAGGATCTCCGGAAGCACGGTGAGTCCCGAGTCCGAGCCGAGCCAAAGATCAAGCAGGATCACGTCAAATCGGGAGCGGTCGAGAGCGTCGAGGCAGCCGGACGCCGTGCCGGCCTGATGAACCCGGCCATTCTCGGACTCAATACACAAGCGTAGTGACTGACGAATCGACGGATCGTCATCAACAACGAGCGCTGTGAACGGAAGACTGGAAATCCTCATGTCCCTACCCATGGCGTGGTCTCCTGACGCACGCCTGACAAGTCAAATGAAAGCCCAATTTTACCATCACAAAGGATCGACCCGCAGTCCTCGACAGAAGGTAAAAAACCGGCGTGGTTCGGCAGAAGTAGTAAGACGCTCGATTCCGACTAAAACGCTCATCCTAACTGATGGTGACAATGAGTCGATTATGTCCCCCCTGATCCCGCAAATCTCATCTCCGGGGTGGTTGATACGCCAAGACCCTCTGGAAGCTGTTCGCAATCTGCGACCCGAACCCGTGGCTAGGGGATCCGTTTGTAGACGTTTGGCCCATCATATCACTCGTGTGGCAAATTACCCAAGTTTGGGACAACGCGGTGGTTCTTGTCGGTTAACTGGTGAATAAGCTCTCGACCGCCGAGTGACCTCAAAAATCGGGACTCCCGCCTTGAGGGTTACCTTTTTCGCTCTCCAGTATTCTTGGCATCAGTCAAGGAATCCTCACAAGGAGTGGTTGGTTTGCGTGCGAACCCTTGGGTTGGCTACCCTGGAAGAACACCACCAATGGGGTTGTCCGACGTTGCAGAGGAGGAGTCAACGCAATGGTCGCAAACACGTCTCTGTCTCACTCGACCGATTCCGTCGCCCCGGTTGCCGGGAGGGCTTGGGAGTCGGCGGAACCCACAAGGCCCCTTCCCGCTGCAACGTCCAGGGGAAGGGGAAGGAAGTTTGGGGGGCTGGCGGCGTTGGGCGTGATTGCTTTAGGCGTAGCCTGGGCAGGTTGGAAGTGGAACGCCCTGAATCCCGAAGCCGGCGCGTTGCCAATCTGGAAGGTCAAGGTGGTCAAGGTGCTGCCCCATGACCCTACCGCCTTCACCCAGGGGCTCACATTCGACAACGGAGTATTGTTCGAGGGGACCGGACGCTATGGCCAGACTCGGCTCAAAAAGATCGATCCCGCGACCGGCAGGACCCTTGCCGAGGTCGAGTGCGACCCCCGCATCTTCGGCGAGGGGATCGAAGTGCTCGGCGACGACCTCTATCAACTCACCTGGCAAAATCGGGTCTGCCTGGTGTACGACAAGACCACCTTGCAACCCCGATCCAAACGGTTCAGCTACACCGGCGAAGGGTGGGGATTGACCACCGACGGCAAAATGCTCTACATGTCGGATGGGTCGTCAATCCTCAAAGTGATTGACCCCGCCGACTTCAAAACACTTCGGCGTGTTCGAGTGCGCGACGGCCGCCGTCCCATCGAAAAGATTAATGAACTTGAATATATGAACGATGAAATCCTAGCCAACGTCTGGTACGAAGATTTCGTGGCCCGCATCGATCCGGCTACCGGTCGGGTCTTGGGCTGGATCGACCTGCGCGGATTGCTCACGGCCGCCGAACGTCCCGACCGCGAAATGGTCCTCAACGGCATCGCCTACGACCCCGCGACCAAACGTCTCTGGGTCACTGGCAAGAACTGGCCCAAACTCTTTCAGGTCGAACTCGCAACCGGGGACGGACGATGACGAACCTCGCCCGCAGCGCAAACGAAAAACCAAATCATATCGATCGATCGAATCAAGGCCGATGGCAACGCGAGATGATCAAAGCATCACCACACGCCGGACGTCTCCATCGAGTCGGGCAAGCCTCTGTGGCTTAGAAATCCTAACCTCGAACTTAGTTATTCACAAGTGGTTGCTTGAATGATGAAGGTGTGACGATCACGGCGATGACCCTCTCCGTGGTTCAACTGCTTGGGGTTGTCGAAAGAGACGGACTGGCTTGGGATTCCCCGCTTGGCCGTCGAGGATGAAATGAAGCCGACGTGACCCCGTCAGGATGATCGCGCAAGTCTTAGAGGAGACAAGGTGGAATGTTGAGAATGCCCCCTGTAGGACTCGAACCTACAACCCGCTGATTAAGAGTCAGCTGCTCTGCCAGTTGAGCTAAGGAGGCGGGATCGGATCGAGATCGGGGAGGTGCGCATTCGCTCGCCGATCAGTTGGCCGACGTGGGCCATGATAAGACCGGCAAGACGTGGTTTCAAGGGATCTCCGCGAAAATTCGCAGACTTGCCAGTTTGGAGCGCTGGTGGGGCGACGTGGTTCACACAGGAGAGCTGCCCGCGCGACTGGATGGGCAATCTCCAGTCGCGCGGTGGCATTATGCCGCCAAGAAGACGGATGGAAGTGTGGTCCGCGTGGAGGGTTGCCGGCGGTGTCCGCGTCCGGCCTGCGGGCCAGGTTCCACTCCCTATCCTGCGTTGGATTTAGACTTCGAGCTTCCAGGGGGAACGCATCTCACGGCTGAGCATGGTGTTGGCTTCGTCGTCGTTGACGAATCGTTCGGCCTTGGGATCCCACTGGAGTTGGCGGCCCAGCAAGAGCGCGATGTTCTCAATGTGGCAGACCGTCACCGAGCGGTGGCCAATTTCGACGTCGCAAATCGGCCGCTTGCGGGTCCGCACGCAGTTGATGAAGTCGCCCATGTGGTCAGTGGAGACTTCCAACCGCACTGCGTTTCGAGGCAGGGGTTCGTCGATGAGTTTGGGGTCGCTGGCTTCGATCTTGGAGCGGTTGACGAAGATCCAGCCGTCCTCACCTTCGAACTTGACGCCGTTTTCCCCTTTAGCCATGGTGACGAGTTGGATACCGTCGTCATAGGTGCAGGTGACGGTGAAGTCGGGGTGCCAGTTGTAGCAATCCGGCGCGGTGGAGAAGGGGGTGGCTTGGCCTTCGACGCTCACCGGGCCGTCGCCGTCGCGTCCTAGGCCCCATTGGGCGATGTCGTTGTGGTGGGCACCCCAGTCGGTCATCTTGCCACCGGAGTAGGCTTGCCACCAGCGGAACTCGTAATGGCAGTTTTTCTCGCGGTAGGGGACTTCGGGGGTTGGTCCCAGCCAGAAGTTCCAGTCGAGTTCCTTGGGGATCGGTAATTCGGGGAAGGGGCCGCCCACGGGATTTTGACCGATCCGCGCTTCGACCCGCTTGACTTTGCCGATGCGTCCATTGCGCACCAGTTCGCACGCCAGACGGAAGCGAGCGTCGGAGCGTTGCTGGCTGCCGGTCTGGAACACGGTGCCTTGGCGTCGGGCCACCTTGACCATAGCCTGACCTTCGGCCACGGTGAGGGTTAGCGGTTTTTCACAGTAAACATCCTTGCCTCGCTTCATCGCTTCGATGGCGATGAGGGCGTGCCAGTGGTCGGGAGTGACGATGGTGACGATGTCAATGTCGTCGCGGTCGAGCAGTTCCCGGAAGTCCCGATAGGTCTGGACGTCGGTGATGTTCTTTTTGCGGAGGGCTTCCAAGCCTTTGTCGATGTGACGTTGATCGACGTCGCAGATCGCCACGCATTCGACCCCCGGTTGCTTCAGGGCGTCCATCATCACCGGAATACCCCGCGAGCCGGTAGCAATGGCTGCCAAACGCAGGTTGTCCATCCGCGAGACGCGGGTGCCGAAGGGGCGAGGTTTGGAACGGGACGCGGCCTGTTGAGCGGCCAGGGTCTCGCGGGCGGCCCACATTGGCAGACCAGCCGCCGTCAGCGCCATCAGCGAGCGTTCCACGAATCCACGACGAGACATAGTTCCACAGGGTTGTAAGTTCATACGAGGGACTCCTAACAGAGAGAGGCGTGGGAGGGACGGAATCCAAGAGGAGGGAAATCGGGGAGGTGGGGATGGTCGAACGGTCTGGTTGTCTCCCGGAGGTGAAGAAGATGGGGAAGGCGGCCTAGGAATGGTCGAGGCGGATATGATCGACCACGCTCCAAGGTTGGTCGTCCTGGTCCAGCCGAGCGGCTTGATCGAGGATCGCTTGGGCTTTCTCCTCACCCAGGATCGGGTCGGCCAGGCCGTGGAACTTGGCGGCGAGTTGCTCGTCGCTGAGCGGGTTTTGGTCGTGGCCGGGGGGAAATTCGTTGAAGGCTTCTAAAGTGGTGCCGTCGTCGAGGGTGAGGGTGATCCGGTTGGGGATACCCTTGGGGTAGCGGGCGGTCAGTTCGGGGTCTTCGACCACCTGGGTTTTGGCGACCAGATCAAGTACCAGTGGGTCGTTCAGCTTGGCGTCGGCAAACTGGGCAGCGGTCACTTGGCCGTCCAAAAGCGCCACGACAAAGCAGTAGGGAAGGCTGTGGTCAGCGGTTTCGCGGGTCTTGGGACGCCACTTCTCGGGATCTTTGGCAATGATCTCGACGGCGGTTTTGAAGGTGTCGATCCGAATTGCCGTGATGCGGCGGGGGTCGTCGAGCCGTTGGCGCAGCTCATAAGCGGCGGCGACTGCCGATTGGCTGTGGTATTCGGCGGGGACGAACTTGATTGAGGTTTTAGGCAGCATCCAATCGTTGTTGTTTGGACCGCCGAGTTGCTCAAGCTCGAAGGGTCCGCCGCAGACTTGTTGCCAGAAGCCCATTTCGCCTTCAAAGAGGGGAGCGGGTCCGGTGATGCCTTCGCGGGCCAGCAGGGCAGCGAAGACGCCGTTGCGGGCGGCGTGGGCGAACGCGCAGCCTTTCCACATCGAGAGTTCGCCGGCGCGGGTCAGCCGCAACGCCGCGGCGGTGGTACCGGCGATACCCAGGGCGTGACGGGTTTGGTCGGCGTCCAGGTTGAGCAGTTTGGCCGCGGCCAAGCAGGAGGAGAGGTTGCCGTAGGTCACGTGGTCCCAGCCTCGGGCGCGGATGGAGAAGGCGTCGGCCAGGCGGCACTGGACTTCGTAGGCGATCGCCGCGGCTTCAATCCAGCGGATACCCGGAGCCTGAACATGCTCGCCCACCGCCATAACAGCGGCGAAGTTGTCCGAGGGGTGGGCCGGTTCCTTAGACAGATAAGTGTCGTTGCAATCGAGATAACGGATGTGGACTCCATTGGAGAAGGCAGCCCAATCCGGGGCCGATCGTCCTCCACCGAAGAGCCGACAGGAAGTGCCGGTGGTCTCCTCACTGGTCCAGCCGATCCGTCCCGCGAGACGACGGGCGAAGGTCGGAGCCGGTTCGCCAAGTGCGCCGATGGCGCAACCCAACGAGTCGATCCAACGGCGGCGGGATTCCACGACGACCGCCGGGGGCAGGGTCTCGAAGCGTGTCGTCCGAGTGAATTCGACCAGTCGGTCGGCCAAGGTGGTTCCCGCCGTCATGGCCATCTCCTCCAACCCAAATCGGCGTGACGCGAGGCAAAAGAGGGGTTGGTGATCACGATCACCGCCACCACATTCGAGTACCCGCGTTGCGAGGTCGTGAGACGTGCCCGGACAACCCCGACCGGTCACGTTGTCGCCAGGCTAAGGCCGCCGCCGAGTGGGAGCAAGGGGGTGGAACGGATCGAGTAGGGTTGGTGGTCGTTTCGAAGCCACGCTTCCCGCTGGTCTTCGAGTTCATCCTTGGGCGGTCGCGGGATGCGATCACCCTCCCTTTCCGGGTAGGACAACTGGAACGATCCTGCTAGGATAAGGGACAGGGTGTGATTCGCCGTCATCACGTTAGGCGAATCGCGTTGAAGGCCGTTCACCGCTCCGAAACGCTGCGACACGATGAGGGGACACCAGGATGACCAAGGTTCACGCCCAGCAACCGGGTCGCTCGACCTATCCCCAGAGCCGATGGTTGTTGTTCGGCGTGGTGGCTCTAGGCGGCGTGGCCTTCGACTTGGCAACCAAAGCATGGATGTTCCGGTTCGTGGGTGAACCTGGGTCGCCCGCCGTTTCGATCGTGCCCAACATGTTGGAACTTCGCACCACCTACAACACCGGAGCGCTTTGGGGCTTCGGTAACGCTTGGCGTTACAGTCCCCTGGTCTTCGCCCTGCTTTCGGTCGCGGTCACCCTTTTCGTCCTCTACTGGTTATTCATCCGGGGCGCGGCACGCGATTTCTGGCTGACCCTGGGACTGGCCCTCATCACGGCCGGGGCCTTGGGCAACTGCTACGACCGTCTGGTATTCGGCAAGGTGCGCGACTTCGTCCACTTCCATATCGACCCCATCGGCTTCGATTGCGCGATTTTCAACTTCGCGGACAATATGTTGCTCCTGGGCGCGGCGATTCTGGTCATCCTGGCCTTGAGACCCGAAGCGCCTCGGGATCAGCCCGTCTCGCAAACCGACGCCGAATCGTCGCGGTCCGCCGAGTCCGCCGAGGCGGCGCGCTCAACCGAACCGGCGGCCGACTCGTCGGCCAGCGCGCGCTCGTAATCCTCCGGGGTATTGAGATTGCGTAGCGTGGCCAACGCGGGGTCCACCCTCCGTAATTCCTCTTCAGGAATCGTCCGCCCGCGCAAGTCCGGTTGGTCGAGCAGAAAGACCGGCCTCATGCGGTCGGCTGCGATGAGGCGCTCCGCCGCCCACGCCACCGAAGCGGCGCAATAGACCGCCGCCAGGGGGTGACGGAACCCCTGGGCTTCGGGCATGACGACATCGAACCCGCCCTCCTCCTCAGCCCGATCGAACAGAAACCGAACCCAGTCGGCGGCCAGAAACGGAACGTCCACGCTGGTGGCATAGACCCGTTGGATCCCCCGCCGAGCGGCCTCGGCCAAACCAACCGCTAACCCAACCAGAGGCCCGCGGTCCGGTCGATCGTCGTGGACCAACCGGATCTCCATGCCACCGAGGCGAAGATGGTCGGCGGTAAGGTCGGGAAGGTTTTGATAGGGCGCAGCGACGACCACGAGGAGTCCCTGGTTTTCCAGAGCGGTCGCTAATCGACGGGCCACCCGGACCAGCAGCGGTTCGCCACCGAAGTCGAGCCACGCCTTAGGCCGTCCCATCCGCCGACTCCGACCGCCGCAGAGGATCAATCCTCCACGGCGGATCGGAGTGGACCTTGGGTTGAGGTCGTCCGGGAGGCTCATGGCGTTCATGCTTCGTATCGCAGCGTGATCCAAGCAAAAGCCGTGCGGATCGGTTCAGTTGGAGCGATTCGCGCCATGATTGTGGGTCACGACGGGATCGGACGCAAGAGCACGACGCGACGTGACCTTGAGACGACGCCGGGAACTCCGAACTTATTTGCGGCTGATCGTCACCTTCGAGGACGACGCGCTGTCGAGGTCGTCGGAGGCAAGGAACGCCCGCGCGGCGGAATTCCCTTTGAGGTAGGCATCCCAAAAGGCCAGGGTCACCGAGCGGCTGATTGAAAGATGATCGGAGTGAGGCGGCCACAAACGACGACCGCTGATGCCGCCGAAACCATGATCGAGTCCTTCGACCCAAACCAGAATCTTGTCGCCTGGTGGGGCGAATTCATAAGCTTTCTTCCGGTCGTCCACCGAACCCAGCTTGGGGCCGACGTCAACAATGTCGCGACTGCCCGACATGAAAAACGTGGGCTTCTTCAGATGGGCGAACGATTGTTCGTTTAAGAGACGGTTTGGTGCTGGACCTGAGAGGACCATGACCGCTTGAACCCGTTCGTCGTCGTACCGCAGGTCCCGGCCCAACAGCCGCGGCCGTGCGCCACCCACCAGAAGCGCCGTGTGCGCGCCGAAGGAGTGACCGGCCACCGCCAGGCGCTGTCGGTCGATTTTACCCTTGAGGACGGGCAGCTCGTTCTCCAGAAGATCAAGCGAGTCGAAGACGAGTTTGACGTCACGTGGTCGATCGTTCCAGAATCGGAACACCGATTCATCGCGGAAGGTGTTACCCAGGGCGATCGAGTCGGCATGGGTGGGCTGAATCACCACATAGCCGTGGCCGACCCAGTGGCGAATCAACGGCTGGTAGCCGTCTTTGGAGCCCCATGCGCCGTGGCAGAACACGATAAGCGGAAACGGTCCCTCGGCGTCGGGGTATGTGATGCGGATGGGGACCTCCTTGTCGGCTCGGGACTGGTCGCGCAGGGTGTGGTTGGGGATGGTCTTGACCGCCAAGGGTCCGGGATCGGCTTGATAGAAGGCGGGTCGGGTTGGCTTGTCGGGCGGTTGTTGGATCGACCCGGTGGATGGATTGGGGAGGAAAACCGCGCCGGCGGCAATCAAAGGGAGCAAGGACGAGGTCATCGCGCGTTCTCGCCAAAAGAGAGTCAAGGGAAGTGAGGAACCATCACGAGCTTGGGGGGTCGCCCTGTGTGTGTCACCAAGCCGCGTGGGACGTCCCAGGGATTTAACCCCAACGCCGTCGTTGTGGTGTCGCAACCTCCGGGACGAAATTTCGCTTTCCCAAGCCCGCTCGAACGCGCGCTCCTCGCCAAGGCAAGAAGCGATCGATTAGAAGTCACAACGATCTTGACCAGGGTGACGGCCGCCACGAAGGCGCACTTGCTCAAGCTCAACCTCCAACACCGGTCCGTTGACCTCAAGAGAATAAGCACGTTCTTCGCCTCACTTCCAAGCCAATCAGCATGTTCCTTTCCACGATGATCGGTCACGGCGCGGGTGAGTTGAAGTGAAACGCCATGCACCAAAGAACGTTGTTAGGTGGAAGCTGATCCGGCTTTCGCGCGATCAAGGCGCGGGCGGAACCGTCACCTTAGTCTCGCCCGCCGGGGGTTGGTAGCGGTAGATCGAAGCCTGGGGATCGTCGGAGACCTTCCAGAGCCAGCCGTTTTTGATGTAAAGCCGATGCAGCTCCTCGCGGTTGAGCGGCCGCGCGCCGATCCGCCCGAAGACGGCGATTTGATGGCCCGATTCGTCCACGGCGCGGTCGCGGTCCAGCCCACGCGAGATGGCCAGGGCGTGACCGCCGTTGGGGATCTCGTGGTGGGCGACAACTTCGGGAGTCGGTCGGGGCGAGAAGCCGTCGTTGCCGGGGGTTTCGGGCGACGTGAGTTGGACAACCACGAAGCCGTTGCGTCCGTCGGCTAGATAGGCGAATTGGCTGTTGTACGTGATGCCGAGTTGCACGTCGTGTAAATCGTTGATCTTGCCGTCGTCGTTGAATACCTGGTCGAGCCGGGGCCGTTCGGGGTTTTCTACGTCGAGGATCACCAGGCCGTGATGTCCGGCGGCAAGGTAAGCGTAGGTGCGGGCGACATAGATGCGGTGGGCGTCGTCGATGGGAAATTCGGCGTCGGGAATCGTCCGAGGATGGGCGAGGTCGGTGACGTCCAAGGTTTGCAGACCGTCGGCGTCCACCACGAAGGCGTAGCGGAACTGCACCGCCACATCGACCGGACGGTGCACTCCTGACTCGTGACCGAGGATCGCGGTGATCTTGGGTTCGGTGGGGGTGTCCAGATCGACGATCACCAGGCCCGCGTCGCAACAGACGTAGGCGTAATGACCCACGATCTTGACCCGTCGCGCCCCGTGGAGCAGCCCGCCAGGGTTGAAGGTCAAGTCGCGCTTCAGGAAGTTATTGGTAGGGTCGCCGTCCAGAAGGGTTCCAGCCCCCACCAGAATCAGCCCTTCCTCGGCGTCGGCCAGATAGAGGTAGGCGTAAACGGGATGAACGGCTTGCTCCATGTTTTCAGGGCGATGGGTTCGCGTTGGGTCAGGCGCGATCGTGGTGGGGGCGGCCACGTCGCGGCAATCCTTGGTGCGAACGAAGAACCGTTGGCCCAACGGGGACACCGGCGCGGTGGTGATCCGCTCGGAGAAACCTTTGTGGTCGATGAAAGCGATGTCGAAGACCCTCATTCCTCCCTCGCCGCAGGCGGCGTAGAGGTATTCACCCCGCGCTTGGACCGACAAGATCTCGGTTTGGCGGAACCGCTTGAGCAACCCATCGATGATATCGACGCCAGGATGCTCATAGGCGTTCTCCAGCTCCTTGCCCTTGGCAAGATGCTTGGCGTAGCGCTGGGGATAAACCATCCTGTGCATGGTGGAGCCGATGACCGTCTGGGGTTCGTCCCGTTCGGTGACGGCAACGGCCAGCAGGCCCTCCTCGCCGGCGGCCACCCAGGCGTAGCGACCGATAAAGTTGAGGGCACCAGTCCCCTGCATCACCAGCTGAGCCATGATCGCGTTGTTGTCATCGTTGATAGATACATGACAATCAGTGCATTGTTTGGTTTCGTTGCGGCCCGGCAGGTAGTTGGCGGGGTTGAGCGCGCGACCGTCGGGACCGGTGGCTGGGCCGCCGCGGACGGTGTGTGGCACATTGGTCGAAAAGGCGATGCCGCTGAGTCCTTCGGCGGAGATGGTTTGCTGCTGGACATAGATCGACTCGCGCTTGTCGTTGTACGAGCCGACGTGAATGGCGCAGCTGGAGCGTGACGGGCCGATTCGGTTGCCGGTGACATGGCCATCGCGGGCCAGCATGTACACGTCGTCGCGTAGAGTCTGCCAGTTGTAGGCGATGCCGTTGCGGCTGACGTCTCCCTCGTTGTGCAGTTCGGGCAGCTTGAGGTTAGCCTTTTGGGGCAGGTGGCAGCCGTAGCAACTGGGGTTCCAGGAGGAGTGGCAGGCGATGCAACTCATCTCCTTGTAGGAGTGGGCGCACTGGTCGTCGTCATAAGGGGCCGGACTGTTGGCGGGGGGCAAGTCGCCCCAGACGATCTCGCCCTGGTCATTGAACCGAACGGTCTTGGCGTGGTGCGACTTCTGGTTGTAGTGTTCATGGCCAGGGGTGATTGAATCTTTGGTCTGGACCACTTCCCATTCCAACCCCTCTGTGACCATCGAACGCTGGTAGAGCTTGCCCTCGATCCACTCAAACCGCAAGCCTCCCCACGGGGAGCGCAACGAGGCCAGGTCCATCCCACCCGGCGGCGAGGCGGGGCCGGAGGTCCTCAAGGTGGTGTAGGCGCGTGAGGTGCCGTGGCAATCGATGCACTGAATTTCAATGGCGTTGCGCACTTCCCCGTAGAGTTTGCCATTACCGTGGCCCGAGATGGCGAAGTGGCAATCGACGCAGTGCATCCCCTTTTCCATGTGGATGTCCATCAGATGTAGCGGCACGCCGTTGCGACATTCCTTGCCGTTGAGAATCTCGTCGGGGGAGGGGGGGACCATCGCCGCATTGAGCAGTTCGGTGGTTTTCTTCTCGATCAGGTTGCCGGCGGCGTCGAGCAATTGACCCTTGCGGTCTTTCTTGAACACTGCGCGATAGACCCAGCCGTGGCCGTGGAAGTCGGCAAACTGGGTATGTTCGAGCATTGGGTTGAGTTCGGCGACTCGCTTGAGGAACTCAGGGTTGGACCACAGACCGCGGGCCGATGCTTCGTTGGGGTCGGACATCTGCGCTTTGATGAATTCCTCGGCGGTGAGTTCTCGCTCAACCGGCGGATACATGAACTTGCCGTCGGTTTCGAGATCCCACCACATGAACCCGACGTAGGAATTCATGACCGTCGTGCCGGGGTGGATGTGGCAGACGTTGCACTGGCTGGTGGGCGGTGCCCAGACGAAGCGGTGTTCGATTGGGTGGCCGGGCTCGTCCTTGGGGATCATCGGATCGACGGAAAAACTCTTGCCCTCGTTGCCGTAAACGGCGAAGGGGCCGGAATGGACCGGCGAGCGGTCGTTGGCGTAGACCACATGGCAGGCGGTACAGCCGCTGGAGCGGTAGTCGCCGGCGTGGTCGTTGGTGCCCAAGAAGTTGAGGGTCGGGTCAAGCAGACGGGTTTTCTGTAAGCCAAGGAAGACCGGGTCGGTGCGGGTGCCGGTTCCCAGACCTCGGGTTGAAAGACGCTGGCGGGGGCGTCCGGTCTCCTCGAGACGTTCGGGGATGCCGATCTCCCCGGCGGCGAATCGCCCACCGCGCTCGAAGATCCGCAGCAAATTCCCTGGTTGCGTCACCTGGAATTTGGGCAACGGGTCGAGGTAGGGCAAAATTCCCTTGTCCCGAATCTCCTCAGGGCTCGGCGACGGCACGGTTTGCAGACGTTGCGGCGTGCCGAACATGCTGTAGCTTT
>Ga0209017_10000664_pt1 | contig 32213 bp, 19 predicted proteins | sample YNPBryunderm2012_FD_185812 | JGI IMG/M metagenome (GOLD analysis project Ga0209017, IMG submission 185812) | Anoxygenic and chlorotrophic microbial mat microbial communities from Yellowstone National Park, USA - YNP Bryant MS undermat 2012... ...
AGGAATGACATCGAAGCCACGGTGACCAAACCGACGAACTGAGGAGAGCAACCATGAAGCGGAGCGGTTGGCTGATACTGATCCTGGCAATCGGGGTGACAGGCCTCGAAGCCGGTCGCGCGGAGGGTCCCGGTCAACCCTCCCCAAAGATCCCCGAGGCCGACTGGGCCCAGGCCGAGGCGCGTTATCTGCGGAACATCCGTCAGGTGACCTTCGATTTCGTCCGCGCGGGTGAAGGCTATTTTTCGCCAGACGGCAGCAAGATCATCTTTCAGGCGGAGGAGAAGGGGACGGGCAACCCATTCTATCAGATGTTCGTCCAGGACCTCGCCACAGGCCGGACCATCCGGGTCAGCCCCGGGGTCGGCAAGACGACGTGCGGCTTTTTCCGTCCCGACGGCAAAAAAATCATTTTTGCTTCCACGCATGAAGACCCGGATGCCCGCAAACATCAGCTCGCGGAAATCCAGCGTCGTCTCGAGGAGCAGAACAAAGGGATCCGGCGACGCTATTCCTGGGACTTCGACCCGCACATGAAAATTTACGAAGCCAACCCGGACGGCACGGAGCTGCGTTGCTTGACACCACAAGCCAAAGTGTACACTGCAGAAGGAAGCTATTCACCGGATGGTCGGTTCATCGTCTTCGCGGCGGGCAAAGCTGGCGATGTCCAGCTTTACATCATGAATGCCGACGGCAGCGGGATCCGTCAGCTGACCCATGCCCCCAATTGCTACAACGGGGGACCCTTCTTCAGCCCGGATGGGAAAAAGGTCATCTTCCGTGCCGACCGACAGGAGAAAGACCGCCTCCAGCTTTATGTCATCAACGTGGACGGCACCGGTGAAAAGCAACTGACCAATAACAGTAAGTGGGTTTACTGGGCACCGTACTGGTACAAGGACAATCAGCACATCATTTTCACCGCAGCGGACCATGCCAACGAGTTCGTCCGGCCCAACTACGACCTGTACTGGATGAACATCGCAACGGGAAAGATGACGCGGATCACCTATGCCCCCGGTCAGGACGTCCTGCCGGTATTCAGCCCCGACTACCGAAAGTTGCTCTGGACCAGCAGCCGAGACGGACGCTCTGCCCCGCAATTGTATCTGGCGGACTTTATTCCACCGGCCGATTGATGAAGGAGGTGGTGTCCCCACCCAGTGGACCAGCCCGATTGAAGGAGGTGGTGTCCCCACCCAGTGACGGGTTCAATCCACTGGACTATGCCAGTCGTCCCCGTTACCCACTCCCATTAGCCGATGATGGGCGGACCCGGCGGCGCGTTGCGGCGGAGTTCCTCCCATTCTTCGCGGACCTTGCGCAAGCCGATGGCACAGAGTTCGAATTGCTCGCTCAGGCGGCGGAACAGGCCTGCCTGTTCGTCGTGATGCTCCGCCTCTTCGAGCCGACTGGTGATGAGGTAACCACGCTTGCCCTGATAGGTGTAACTGACCAGGGCATCCTTGCTGGCCTGACGGCGGTGCTGATCGAGTGCTTCGGGATAAACCCCCGTCCAGAAGAGGGCGAAATCGCCGATGTGGCGATAGTATTCACGCTGGGTTCGACCACCCGAGGGAAGCTGTTCCGCCTCCAGGACCATATCCACCAATTCGGTCAAAGGCCGACCCGCAGCACTGCGTAAACGGTACACGTTATCAAAGTGAATGAACCGCGTCAGCAGCAAGGACAGGTAGTCCGTCAACCGCGGATCAGCCACACCCAGATGAGCAAAGAAAGCGTGTTCCGTCAGTCCCGAAAAGAGGCGGCGAAGGGGATGACCTTCTGGCGGCTCCCAAAGGATCATGGCTTTCGTCCCGTGACAATCTCTCTTGAACGAACATGGACCATAGCTCTATACGCCAGGTTAGCTCGTCTGGTCAATCGAGGGTCCAGCTGAAGTCCAACAGTTTGTTCCATTTTATCCTCGGATCGTGCCCGAAAGCGGTTCGCTTTTCCATTTTCCACCCCCTGCCACCCCCTGAGAGGCACAGAGGGCAGGGAACGTATCGGTTCGACCGGGCCGAAGGAACACTCTGCCAGAAGCGGTCCGCCAGCGGAGACCGACCCCATGCCGCCCAGCCGCCGTCGGAATGCCGGGATACCGGGATAAGGGGAGCAAAGACGGATTTTTCTGCTGCACTCCGGAAAGGGAGAAATATAATGATTGGGATGAGAAAAGATGGGCGTAGTATGCATCCCGCCTGAAAATATGGGACGGCCCTGTGGTCCGGTACGCGGCGATGCTACGTGCCGGGGAGTGGATTCCCGCCGGAGAAAAGCCGTCTCCCCATGTGGCCCGTGGGTGTTTTTCAAGAGAGTGACAACCCATGGGCGTTTGTGCTGCGAAATAAGAACCCCTAGGTGTTTGTCCTGCGAATGAAAAGGAATAAGGAGCGGGGCCATGCGAGGCAAGGGAGTACCCGCCTGGGTAGTGGCAGGTGCAATCGTGATCTGGCTGGCCACTGGTTGGGCGTGGGTGGGGAGTTGGAGTGAGGCAAGGGGGTCCGCGGAGCCAGCAGCAGGGACCACCTCGTCTTCCCCGGCGTCTGTCGCTGCTCCCCGAAAAGTGGACTTTCAGCAACACATTCGCCCCATCCTGGCCAGCCATTGCTACCCCTGCCACGGCCCGGATGCGAACACACGCAAGGCGAATTTGCGCCTGGACCGTCGGGAAGATGCCGTGGCGGCGGGTGCGATTGTCCCGGGCAAACCGGACCAAAGCGAGCTATGGCGGCGGATCACGGCCAGCGACCCGGCCGAGCGAATGCCTCCCACCGGCGCCAAAAAGCCGCCCCTGAGTCCAGAACAACTGGAGCGATTCCGTCAGTGGATCGCGGAAGGGGCGGTGTACACCGAGCATTGGTCGTTTGCCCCGCTGGTCCGACCGGAGGTGCCCCAGGTGGGTGCCGTGCAGGACATCCAAGGAAAGCCCTGGCCGATCCGCAATCCCATCGACGCTTTCCTGGCCTACCGCTGGCAACAAGAAGGGATCAAACCCTCCCCCGAAGCCGATCGGATCACCTTGATCCGCCGCCTGTCGTTCGATTTGCGGGGTCTGCCGCCGACGGTGGAGGAGGTCCGGGCCTTCCTGGCGGACCGTTCCCCGAATGCTTACGAAAAACTAGTCGAGCGTTTCCTGGCATCCCCGCATTATGGAGAGCGGATGGCCGTCTGGTGGCTGGACCTGGTACGCTACGCCGACAGCATCGGCTATCACAGCGATAACCCGATGAACGTGTCGCCGTTTCGGGACTATGTCATCGCGGCGTTCAACAGCAATAAACGCTTCGACCAGTTCACCATCGAACAACTGGCGGGGGACTTGCTACCCAATCCGACGCGGGAGCAACGGGTCGCCACGGCCTACAACCGGTTGTTGCAGACGACCGAAGAAGGTGGGGCCCAGGCCAAGGAATACATCGCCAAGTATGCCGCCGACCGGGTCCGCAATTTCGGTCAGGTGTGGCTGGGCGGCACCTTGATGTGTGCCGAGTGCCACAATCACAAGTATGACCCGTACACCATGGTCGACTTCTACTCCATGGCGGCCTTTTTCGCCGACATTCAGGAAGCTCCCGTGGGACGGCGGGAACCCGGTATGCTGGTACCGGATGCGGACCAGGAACGCCGCCTGGAGGAATTGCGTCACGCCGAGCAGGCAGCCCAGCAAGCGTATCGCAGCCGGTCCGCGGTGATCCCGGTCGCCGCCCTGCGTCAGGAACGGGAAGCAGCCCAGCGTGCCGAACAGGCCCGGCAGCATTTTGAAGACACCATCCCCCGCGTGCTGATCACCATCAGTGGCCCGCCCCGCACGGTACGCCTGCTGCGACGGGGCAACTGGCAGGACGAAGGCGGACCGATCATGCAGCCGAACACACCGGCGTTTCTGCCCCCGTTACCCCCTCTTCCCCCTGGCCAGCAACGCTATACACGCTTGGACCTGGCCCGCTGGGTGGTCGCCCCGCAAAATCCCCTCACCGCCCGTGTCATGGTCAACCGCCTTTGGAAACTGTTCTACGGTCAGGGAATCGCCCGCTCGCTGGAAGAATCCGGCACCCAAGGGGAATGGCCGACCCACCCGGAATTGCTGGACTGGCTGGCCGCGGAATTCCAGAGCACCTGGGATGTCAAACACATCGTCCGGCTGATGGTCACCACGTCGGCTTACCGTCAGAGTGCCCAGGAGCGGGCCGACCTGCGGGAACGCGATCCGCTCAACCGTCTGCTGGCCCGGCAAAGCCGCTTCCGTCTCGATGCGGAGTTCATCCGCGACACGGCGTTGTCGATCAGCGGCCTGCTGGTACCCAAAATCGGCGGACCCAGCGTCAAACCGTACCAACCTCCCGGATACTGGGCCGCCCTCAATTTCCCGCCCCGCGAGTGGATCAAAGATAGTGGAGACAAACAGTACCGCCGCGGACTTTACACGCACTGGCAGCGGACGTTCCCCCATCCGGCTATGATTGCCTTCGATGCTCCTAGCCGGGAAGAATGCACCTGCGAGCGGCCCCGTTCCAACATCCCCCAGCAGGCCCTGGTCCTGTTGAACGACCCGGAATTTGTGGAAGCAGCCCGTGCCCTGGCCCAGAAAGCCTTGAAGGAAGGGGGACCGGACGACACGCAACGGATCCACTGGATGTGGGAACGTGCCACCTCCCGCCTCCCCAACGCGGAAGAAACCCAGGTCCTGCTCCAATTGTTGCAGCGGCATCGCCAGCACTATCGGGACCAACCTGCTGCTGCCCAGCAGTTGCTGAAAGTAGGCGACCATCCGGTACCTTCCGATTGGCCGGCGGCTGAAATTGCGGCTTGGACCAACGTGGCCCGCGCCATCCTCAACCTGCATGAAACGATCACCCGGCCCTAACCCCGGTGCGAACCCGCCAGGCCGACCGTTTCGCTGATCACACCCTGGGAAGGAGGAACCTGCTGATGAACCATCCTCGGGATATGATCCGTCTGCTACAACGGCGGACCTTTCTGGGTCAGAGTTGTCGGGGGGTCGGTGCTTTGGCACTGGCCAGCCTGCTTCAACCCGCGCAGCCAGCCACCGCAGCGTCGGGAGTGCTGCCACGCCCCCATCATCCTCCGAAAGCCAAACGGGTCATCTTCATGGTTATGGCCGGTGGAGCCAGCCACCTGGAATTGTTCGACTACAAGCCGGAACTGGCCCGCCGCAATGGCCAGCCGATGCCCGAATCGATCACCAAGGGCCAGCCGATCGCTCAACTGCAAGGGGCCAGGCTGATTTGCTTCGCACCGCAGTGGGGCTTCAAAAAGCATGGGCAGGCCGGCATCGAAATGAATGAACTGTTCGTACACCTGCCCAAGGTCGCCGATGATCTGTGTATCGTGCGTTCCCTCTACACCGAAGCGATCAACCATGACCCGGCCCACACCTTCATGAATACCGGCAGCACCGTTTCGGGCCGACCCAGCATGGGCAGCTGGATCACCTACGGCCTGGGAAGCGAAGCCAACGACCTGCCGGGGTTTGTGGTGCTCACCTCCAACGGCCGCGGTGGTCAAAATCAACCGATCGCCTCGCGGCAGTGGAGTGCCGGCTTCCTGCCCGGGAAATACCAGGGGGTACACCTGCGCGGCCGAGGCGACCCAGTGCTCTACTTGAGCAATCCCCCCGGGGTCGATCGCCCACGGCAGAAAGACGTAGTGGATGCCGTCACGCAACTGAATCGCCGCTACAACGCGGTGGTGGACGACCCGGAAATCGCCACCCGCATCGAGCAATATGAGCTGGCTTTCCGCATGCAGATGAGCATTCCCCAACTGATGGACCTGCGGGACGAGCCGGCTAACATCCTGGAGCTGTACGGAACCCAGGGAGCCGACGGCTCGTTTGCCGCCAACTGCCTGCTGGCCCGCCGACTGGCCCAACGCGGCGTCCGCTTCATCCAGCTCTACCACCGGGACTGGGATCACCACGGCAACATCAAGCCTGAAATCAAACTGAAAATCGAGGAGGTGGACCGACCCTTGACTGCCCTGATCCTCGACCTGAAGCGCCTGGGGATGTTCGACGACACGTTGCTGGTGTTCACCGGCGAGTTCGGCCGCACACCGATGTCCCAAGGTGGGAGCGGACGTGACCACCACATGAAGGGCTTCTCGGTACTTCTGGCTGGCGGTGGGATCAAACGGGGACTCACCTATGGGGCCACCGACGAATTCGGCTACCACGCTGTCGAAAACCGCATGTCCGTCCACGACCTCCATGCCACCATGCTCCATCTGCTTGGCATCGATCACGAACGCCTGACCTACCGCTTCCAGGGAAGGGACTACCGCCTCACCGATGTCCACGGCCGCGTCGTGCACGAGATTCTCGCCTAAGGGAGCGTAAACCGGGCCGGACCACAAGGGGGGAAACCACGCTACCGGTGGAGATGTTTTTACGAGGCTTCGTGCACAACCTCATACCCGCACCGTGTTGCACGCACCGCCTCCGGAGTACTCCGAACAGAAACAGAACAGAAGGAAGCCCCCCATCGCCTTGGTCCCGATACGCTGGGAATCCACCGCATTCCTCCTACTCGGTCGAAATCCGCCACGTTCGTCCCGATGCGCTCGGAGTCAATCGCGTTCCTTCAGGTGCGGTCGGAGTAAGAAAGGTGAGCCAAGGTGGTACAGGTGCGGTCGGAGTAAGATAAGGTGAGCCAAGGTGGTATGAGACAATCGTAGAGGCCGAAACCTGAGTGCCACGGGGTATCCGACCATGGGGCGACACCGAGCAGTCCTGGCCGCCACTCTGGCAGCAGCTCTGATAGAAAACCTGGGATGTGCGCGACCGCCGGTGGAACCCGCGCCGACACCGCTGCCGGTGGTCACCGTGGTACAACCCCAAGTTCACGTCCTGTGTGACTACGAAGATTTCACCGGTCGGACCGAACCGTACCGCCTGGTGGAAATTCGTTCCCGGGTCACCGGCTATCTGGAACGGGTGTATTTTCAGGACGGGCAGGATGTCGAGGCCGGTGCGCCGTTGTTTCAGATCGATGCCAGTCTTTACAAGGCCGAGTATGAACGGGCGGGGGCGGCTCTGCTCAAGGCCGAGCGGCACCTGGAGACCATGCGACTGAACTATGAGCGGGCCAAATACGCTTATGAGCGGAACGCGACAGCCAAGGAGGCGTATGATCAGGCCGTGGGAGAGCTGGCAGAAGCCGAAGCGGATGTCGCCGCTGCCCGGGCTGCCCGTGATCTTGCTGCTACCCAACTGGCCTTTACCCGCATCCCTGCGCCGTTTGCCGGCCGCCTGAGCCGACGCCTAGTCGATCCAGGCAACCTGGTCCGCGCCGATGACACCATTCTGACCACCCTGGTTGCTCTGGACCGCCTGTACGCCACCTTCGACGTCGATGAGCGAACGGTCTTGCGTTTCCGCACGATGATCGCCAAGGGGGAATACACCTCCTCGCGGGAACGACCGCGACCGGTTTTTATCGGTCTGGCCACGGATGAGGATAACTTCCCCCTGGTGGGACGCATCGTGTTCACCGATAATCAGATCGACAGCAGCACCGGTACCCTACGCGTCCGAGCTGTGCTGGAGAATCCCCGGATTCCTCGTCCGCCGTGGTATATGCTCTCCCCAGGTCAGTTCATACGGGTCCGTCTGCCGCTGGGTCCGCCTCACCCCGCGGTGTTGATACCGGAAAAGGCCATCGGTACAGACCAGGGCCAGAAGTACGTGTTTGTGCTCAACGCCAGCAACGAGGTGCAACGGCGGAATGTCCGTCTGGGTGCTCGCTACGGAGCCTGGCGGGTGATCGAAGACAAGGTGCTGACACCGGCGGACCGGGTCATTGTGGAGGGTCTGCTGCGGGTGCGTCCGGGGATAGTGGTACAACCGAAGCCGGCGGAATTGCCCCCGTTGCCAGAGTTCTTTTTGCCTCCGGAGGAGATGGCCGACGTAGCACCGCCGCCGCGACTGGCCGAGTCGTCCGCTCCGGGCCAGAGCACGCTTTCGAACAACCTGCGTTGAGGGACACTGCCAGCTCACACTCTGGGATGACCGTAATCAACCTCACGTTGAGCAAGATGATGATCCACCTCCGTTGAGGAACACCGCGGGGCTCCCCTTCTGCACGGCCATGATCGCACGCTTTTTCATCGACCGGCCCATTTTCGCCACTGTGCTCTCCTTGATCATCATTCTGGCGGGAGGTCTGGCCGTCCCTACTCTGCCCGTGACCCAATTTCCGGAGATTGCCCCACCGACGATTCAGATCGATTGCAACTATCCTGGTGCCAGTGCCCTGGTGGTGTCCCAGACAGTGGCCGCCCCGATCGAACAGCAGGTCAACGGGGTGGAAGACATGCTCTACATGAGTTCGCAATGCACCAGTGATGGGAGCTACACCTGTACGATCACGTTCCAAAGCGGGACGGACCTGAACCTGGCCCAGGTACGCGTGCAGAACCGGGTGAATCTGGCACTGCCGCAGTTGCCCGAGGTGGTACGGGCCACGGGTGTGACCGTTCGCAAACGCTCGCCGGAATTGCTGCTGACCATCGGCCTGACATCACCGCCGGAGCCGGACTATCCCCAGGGGCGCTACGATCAGTTGTATCTGAGCAATTACGCCCTGTTGTATTTGCGGGACGAGCTGCAACGGCTGCCGGGGATCAGCGATGTGACCATTTTCGGTCAGCGGGACTATGCCATGCGGGTCTGGCTGGACCCGGAGAAGCTGGCCGCGTTGCAATTATGCCCCAGTGATGTAGTGAAGGCGATCCGCCAGCAGAATCTCCCGCTGGCCGCGGGGCAACTGGGTCAACCACCCGCCCGTCCCGATCAGCCGTATCAATTTCCGTTGACCGGTGTGGGGCGTCTGGTCGAGCCAGCGGACTTTGAGCGGATCGTTCTCAAGGTCGGGGAAGGCGGTCAACTGGTCCGTCTGCGGGATGTGGCTCGGGTGGAACTGGGGGCGCGGGCTCAGGATATCAGCAACCGCTTCGATGATCAGCCGACGGTGGGGCTGGCCATCTTCATTCTGCCGGACTGCAACGCCTTGGCGACGGCCGCAGCGGTGCAGCAAACCATGGCCCGCCTCAGCGCCAACTTCCCTCCGGGCCTGCGCTACGAGATCGGCTACGACACCACACCCTTCATCCGCGAGTCGATCCGGGAAGTGTACCGCACGTTGGGACACGCCATTGTGCTGGTCGGCCTGGTGGTCTTGTTGTTCCTCGGATCGTGGCGAGCGGCGTTGGTCCCCCTGGCGGCCGTCCCGACGGCCATCATCGGCACCTTTGCCGTCATGTACGCCATCGGCTTCTCAGTCAACTTGCTGACGCTTTTCGGCTTGATCCTGGCCGTGGGGATCGTCGTGGATGACGCCATTGTGGTCGTGGAAGCGGTGCAGCATCAACTGGAGCTGGGCTATTCCCCGCGGGAAGCCACGCAACGGGCGATGGACCAGGTGACCGGCCCGATCATCGCCATCGGTTTTGTCCTTTCCTTCGTCTTTTTCCCCTGCATTTTCATTTCGGGAGTGGTAGGGGCTTTCTTCAAGCAATTCGCCGTGACGATCGCCGCGGCGACCTTGATATCCACCTTCAATTCGCTGTCGCTCAGTCCGGCCTTATGTGCGTTACTGTTGCGAGGTCCCACGAACCGGTCTCCACGGCGGGGCTGGCAACGTTGGCTGCTGGGGTTGCTGGCACCGTGGCGACTGGTCAACGCTGCCTTCCAGGCCCTGTTCCGGGCGTCCGGCCGCGGCTATGTGCGACTGGTTGGCGGACTGTTGCGTGTGCCCCTGCTGGTCCTAGCTGCTTATCTGGCGATCCTGGGAAGCGGTTATGCCACCTGGTGCTCGCTCCCCCTCGGCTTCATCCCGCAGCAAGACAAAGGCTACCTCATCTGCAGCATTCAGTTGCCGGATACGGCCAGTGCAGAACGGACCCGGCACGTCATTTCGCAGATCAGCCGGATCGCCTTGAACCTGGAACTGGAAGATGACCAGGGGAACAAGGTGAAACCGATCCGCCATGTCAATGCGGTGGCGGGCAACTCGTTCGTTCTCAGCGCTTATGGGTCGAACTTCGGGTCGATGTTCGTGATCCTGGAGAGTTTCGAGCGTCGGCGGTCGGCGCAGTTGAGTGCGGATGCGGTGGCCGCGGCCCTGCGACGGGAGTTTGCCCGTCAGGCTCCGGAAGCGCTTGTGAATGTGTTCGGAGCACCGGCGGTACCCCGACTGGGTCGAGCCGGTGGCTTCCGCATCATGATCGAGGACCGTGGCGATGTCGGCCCGGAAGCCCTCCAGGGGCAAACGGATAATTTCATCGAAAAAGCCAATCAGCAGAAGCAACTGGTGGGACTGTTTACGGTGTTCAAGGCCAACTCGCCGCAGTGGTTTGTCCATGTGGATCGCGATGCCTGTGCCGCCCGTGGGCTGGAGTTGGGGCTGGTCTATGAAACGCTTCAGGCCACGTTGGGAAACCGCTATGTCAATGACTTCAACCGCTTTGGCCGTACCTGGCAAGTGAACGTCCAGGCCGAACCTCACCTGCGAGATCAGATCGAGGACATTCAGCGTCTGCGTGTGCGGAATCGCTGGGGCCAGATGGTACCTCTGGGGGCAGTGCTCCGCGTGGAGGAACGCACCGGTCCGCTGGTGATCACCCGCTACAACATGTATCCGGCTGCGACGGTCAATGGCACGATCGCTCCGGGGGTCAGTACGGGGGAAGCCATCGAACTCGTGGAAAAGCTGGCGCAGCAGGAACTCCCGAGCCGACTGGCTTACGAGTGGACGGAACTGACCTTCCTGGAAAAGCAATCCCGCCATACCGGCCTGGTGGTCTTCGCTCTGTCCGTGGTCTTCGTCTTTCTGGTGCTGGCGGCATTGTATGAGAGTTGGTGGTTTCCTCTGGTGGTAATGCTGGTGGTGCCGGTGGGCGTGGCCAGTTCGCTCTGGGGGGTGTGGCTGACCGATCCGGCTTCGGCGGCGGCCACCGTGCAACAGTGGCAGGTGACGTCGGAATGGTTCCGCCCAGGGGATTGGTTCCTGAGCCTGGCCCGCACGCTGGATGACCAATGCATCGCCCCTCTGCATCGAGGGGTGACCGCTCTGGGCATCCGGAAGCAGGATGTGAACATCTTCACGCAGGTGGGGTTTGTCGTGCTGGTTGGCCTGGCCTGCAAGAACGCCATCCTGTTGGTGGAGTATGCTCGCGCAGCCCGGCAGCGGGGCCAAAGCCGGCGCCAGGCGGTGCTGGAAGCCTGTCAGCTACGCTATCGTCCGATTCTGATGACTTCGGCGGCGTTCATGTTCGGTGTCTTGCCTCTGGCCGCGGCGCAAGGGGCTGGGGCGGAAATCCGTCAGGCCATTGGTGTGGCCGTCCTCGGTGGCATGCTCGGTGTGACCTTTTTCGGCATCCTCTTCACGCCGGTCTGGTTCGTCGTGGTGGATTGGCTCACCTCAGGAGAAGGCCGGCTCCATCGTGCGCTGCACCGACTATCAAAGCTACTCTGGTGGTTCAGCGGTGTGGGTCTGGTTCGCTGGCTGATCCAGCAAGGATACCGCAAGATGATACAACAGTACCCGAGATGGCGACAACGCCTGGCAGGTGTCCGTGCTTTCTCCAGGCAGCGGTCCACCGGTTCGTCTTCGCCGACCATCCCCGGGTCTTCGCCGTGATCTCCTTTCCGGCCCGGCTAAGGGTTTCCGTTGACCCGCGAGAGCAACCATGTTCAGTCGTTTTTTCATTGACCGGCCGATTTTCGCTTCGGTGCTGTCCATCATCGTGACCTTGGCGGGGGCCGTGGCCCTGTGGTCGTTACCGGTGGCGCAGTATCCGCAGATCACGCCGCCGACCATAGAGGTGTCCGCCGTTTTCCCAGGGGCCAATGCCCAGACCGTGGCCGACACCATTGCCGCTCCGATCGAGCAGCAGGTCAACGGCGTGGAGAACATGCTCTACATGGCCTCGACGTCCAGCAACGACGGCACCTACACGCTGACCATCACCTTCCAACCTGGCATGGACCTGAACATCGCCCAGATTCTCGTACAGAATCGGGTGAATCTGGCACTGCCGGTGTTACCGGAGTTGGTTCGCCGCCGTGGTGTGACCGTCAAGAAGAAGTCTCCCAGCCAGTTGATGATCATCAATCTGTATCAGCGCGGGGTGGAAGCCAACAGCGAGAGTCGAACGCGCCAGGAGGCCTTGCTGTATCTGAGCAACTACGCCACGATCCAGTTGCGTGATGAACTGGCCCGACTGGAAGGGGTGGGGGACATCACCTATCTGGGCCAGCGGGATTATTCGATGCGGCTGTGGCTGGACCCGGAGAAGCTGGCGAGCAAAGGTTTGACCACGGCGGACGTGGTGAGTGCGGTGGAACAACAGAATGCCCAGGTGGCAGCAGGTCAGGTGGGTCAACCACCAGCTCCGACAGGTCAGGCGTTCCAGTTTCCCCTCAATGCCGAAGGGCGTCTCTCCTCAGCGGAGCAATTTGCGGAGATGATCGTCAAGGCGGAGGCGGATGGGGGTCGGCTGGTCCGCTTGCGGGATGTGGCCCGGGTGGAACTGGGTGCGCTCAACTACGACCAGACTTGCACATTAGATGGCCGGCCTTCGGTGGCCCTGTCCGTCTATCAGCTCCCTGGCAGCAACGCCCTGGACGTAGCTCGGCGGGTGCGGGCCAAAATGGAGGAATTGCGACCCCGCTTCCCTGAAGGCATCGACTATGCCATTGTCTATGACACCACCCCCTTCATTGAAGAGTCGATCCAGGAAGTGTTCCATACCCTGCGGGATGCTGTAATTCTGGTGGCGCTGGTGATGCTCCTGTTTTTGCGATCCTGGCGTGCCGCCCTTGTGCCTCTGGCAGCGGTGCCGACGGCGATCATCGGGACCTTCGCCGTTATGGCAGTGCTGGGGTACACCATCAACACGCTCACACTTTTTGGCCTGGTGCTAGCCGTAGGCATCGTGGTGGACGACGCCATCGTGGTGGTGGAAGCGGTGCAGCAGCAGATCGAACGGGGGCTAACCGCACGGGAAGCGACGGCTCAAGCGATGGATCAGGTGGCCGGTCCGGTGATCGCTATTGGTCTAGTTCTGACAGCGGTCTTCATCCCGTGTGTATTCATCACCGGCATCATCGGGGAGTTCTACCGTCAATTTGCCGTTACCATTGCCGTCAGTACGCTGCTGTCCGCATTCAATTCGCTCACGCTCAGTCCGGCTCTCTGTGCCTTGCTGCTGCGGGACGAGTCCCACTCTCAGACCCCTCTGCCTCGTATCGCCTTCCCCCTGCTGGGTGCCGCCGTGGGGTGGTGGTGGGTTGTGCCGCAGGTCCCCCAGACCTGGCGTACCCTGCTGGAACACTGGGGATGTCCGCCGCTGGTTCTCAGTAGCAGCGTGGCAGTGAGCGGTGCGATGGTGGCCGGCCTGCTCAGCCGCTGGGGCAATCGGCTGTTGGCGGCCTTCTTCACGGCCTTCCATCACGGCTTTGCACGGGCCACGCAGGTCTATTTGCGGGCGGTGGGGGTGTTGCTCCGTCTGGCCCTGGTGGGGCTTCTTGTCTATGCTGGTCTGGTTTATCTGACGTGGTCCACCTTGCAGCATACACCCAGCGGTTTCATTCCTCCTCAGGACAAAGGCTACTTGCTGGTCAACGTGATCCTGCCGGACGCGGCAGCGCTGGGACGAACCGAAGCAGAAATGGCCCGCCTGGAGCAAATCGCCTTACAAACCGCGGGGGTCAAGCATACCGTCAGCGTGGCCGGTCAATCGGTCCTCCTGGGAACCAACGCACCGAATCTGGGGACGCTTTACGTGATGCTAGAGCCGTTTGAGCAACGTCGCCGGCCGGAGCTGAGAGCGGAGGCGATTGCTCAACGACTGCGAGCGGCATTGGCCGAAGCTGCTGTGGGTGCAGAGATCAGCGTGTTGGGTGCTCCCCCTGTGGATGGTTTGGGGACCGCCGGCGGTTTCAAACTGGTCCTCCTCGATCCCGCCGCTGGTCCGGCCCGCGCTTTGGAAGAGGCGGCCCGCTCAGTGGTCCACCACGCCCGCCAGCAACCCCAGTGGCAAGAGGTCTTCACCGGCTTACGCACCGATACCCCGTGGCTATACCTGGACATCGACCGCGATGCCGCTTACACCCTGGGCGTACCAACTGCCGAAATCCTCCACGCCTTACAAGTGTATTTCGGCTCCTACTACATCAACGATTTCAATCTTTTCGGCCGCACCTGGCAGGTGAATGTCCAGGCGGATGCCCCCTTCCGGGATCGACTCTCCGGATTCCGGACCATCTGGGTGCGCAGCCAGAGTGGGGTCATGGTTCCACTGGCCAATTTTCTGAAGGTGCGAGACAGCAGCGGCCCGGTGATGATCCAGCGCTACAATCTGTACAACAGTGCGGCCATCAATGCCCTGCCGGCGGCGGGGGTCAGCTCGGGGGAAGCCATCGCTGCTCTGGAACAGGCAAGTGCCCAGCTGCCCCAGCAGTATCGCACGGCCTGGACGGAATTGGCCTTGCTCCAACTCCAGACGCAGAACACCGTCGTGCGGGCTTTCGTGCTCAGTGTGGTGCTGGTCTTTCTAGTCCTGGCCGCCCAGTATGAAAGCTGGGCCTTGCCCCTGGCAGTGATTCTTGTGGTCCCGCTCTGCCTTCTGAGCGCGGCCTGGGGAGTCGGCTGGGCTGGTCGGGAAATCAACATCTTCACCCAGGTGGGTCTGATCGTCCTGGTGGGCCTGGCTTCCAAGAATGCCATCCTGATTGTCGAGTTTGCCCGCCGTCATGCCTTGGAGCAACCCGACCACCTGCGTCAAGCCGCCTTAGAAGCCTGCCGACTGCGCCTGCGGCCGATCATCATGACCAGCCTGGCCTTCATCATCGGCGCGCTGCCTCTGGTGCTGGCAGAAGGGGCCGGTGCGGAAATGCGTCGGGACCTGGGTGTGGCTGTCTTTGCTGGTATGCTGGGGGTCACTCTCTTCGGCATCTTTCTTACGCCTTTGTTTTTCCTGGTGATCCAGTACGTGGTCGGCCGGTTCCAACGGTGGCGCAATAACGGCATGGCAACCACCGCAAACCCCGGTTGAAAATCCTCGCATCGCCAGCCCATCTGGCCAATCCCCTGTCCAATTCTGAGTAGTGATAAGGTATGGTTCATCTGTTGGCGGAGTTCAGGGACGACCCAGCCAGGCCGGAACCCCGGCCCAGGTGCGAGAGTTGGTAGTAATCATCCGGGTTCACTGTGGTTGAGACACGTGGAAGAGCCATGGCCAAACTGAGCAATGTTCCCATGCATCCGTCTCTCCCCAAGCCGCCGGTGCGGCGGCTCATGCGACCTTTGCTGCACTTTTTGCAGATTGAGTCGGCCAGCGGAGTGATTCTGCTGGTGTGCACGGTCATCGCCCTGATCCTGGCCAATCTGGAAGCGACGCAACAGTGGTATCACAGCCTCTGGCACACGTACGTGGGTCTGCAACTGGGCAGCTTCACCCTTGGAGGAGAGTTGGGGCACTTTTTCATCAACGACGTGCTCATGACCATCTTCTTCTTCGTGGTGGGTCTGGAGATCAAGCGGGAGCTGGTAGCCGGGGAACTACGGGACCCGAAGAAGGCGGCCTTGCCAGTCGCCGCTGCCCTGGGAGGTATGGTGGTACCGGCAGCGATCTACATGGCTTTGCAATGGGGCCAACCAGGGTTCCGCGGCTGGGGCATTCCCATGGCCACCGATATCGCTTTTGTGGTTGGCATCATGGTTCTGTTAGGCCACCGCATCCCCTTCGGTCTGAAAATCCTGCTCCTATCGCTGGCGATCGTGGATGACATCGGGGCCGTCATCGTTATTGCCGTCTTCTACACCGCGGATTTGAACGGCTTGATGCTGATCCTGGCCGGGGTCGGCTTTTTGGTCACCTACACCCTCAATCGGCTCGGGGTGCGGGCGGTGCCCACATATGTGGTGGTGGGTGCCTTCATCTGGCTGGCCTTTTACAAGTCCGGAGTCCATCCGACGATAGCGGGTGTGCTGCTGGGGCTGCTGACACCGGCGAGCGCCTGGGTGGGGGACGCCACGCTGCGCGAGGTGTTGCAGGATGCCCTGCTGCGAGCGCTGGGACCTGGCCCCGAACGATACCAGGTTCTGCGCGAGGTGGGTTTTACGGCCCGGGAATGCATTTCCCCCCTGGAACGGCTGGAACTGGCCCTGCACCCTTGGGTCGGGTTTGCCATTATGCCGTTGTTTGCTCTGGCTAATGCTGGGGTGCACATCGAGCTGGACGAAATCACCAATTCGATCGCCGTGGCTGTGGCCTTGGGCCTGCTATTCGGTAAACCGATCGGCATTTTCCTGTTCAGCTACCTGGCGGTGCGTGTCGGTTTGGCCCGCTTACCCCAAGGCGTCGATTGGAAGGTTTTGTTGGGAGGGGGGAGTCTGGCCGGCATCGGCTTCACCATGTCGTTGTTTGTCACCGGCCTGGCTTTCGGTAACGACCCCCATCGATTGGCCAGCGGCAAGATCGGCACCTTTATGGGTTCGCTCCTGAGCGTCCTGGCTGGAACCACCTTGCTCCTGCTGTTTCTGCCCTACCGGAATAAACCGTTGCTCGGACTGGGAGACTCGTCGCTTGAACCCGGGGGATCGGGGCAGAACAATAACCTGGCCCCCAACGATTCTTCGTCCCACGAGGTCTTGACCGCCGGTTCCCCTGACATCTCGCACACCAAGAGCGTTTCTCCTCCCCGCGGGTCGGACGGTCGGTAAAGTCCCACCTGCCGACTCTGCTACAATGACGGCATGCCGCAGGTCTTGATCATTGATGATGAGGAGACGATCGCCTGGGCCCTGCGTCGGGCCTTCGAGCGGGAACATTATCAGGTCAGGGTGGCCGCGTCGGCGGAAGCGGGTCTCAAGCTGGTCCAGCAGCAGAAACCGGAAGTGGTCTTTCTGGACGTGCGTCTGCCCGGGATGGACGGCCTGACCGCGCTGGAGCATCTGCGGCGGCTGGCTCCCGAGTCGGCCATCATCGTCATCACCGCGCATGGGGACCTGCCCACGGCGGTCCGGGCCGTGCAAGGCGGCGCTTTCGACTACCTGACCAAACCCTTCGAGCTGCACCAGGCGTTGGAGGCAGCTCGGCGGGCTTTGACCCGATTGGTTCCGACAGCGGTGATCCCCACCGTCGAGCAGCTCTCTGCCGAGGATGACCGAGCGGAGGACACGGGCAGTGGGGAAAGTCTGGTGGGACGCAGCCCGGCCATGCAGACCGTCTTCAAGCGGATCGCTCGGGTCGCTTCCACCTCCACCTGTGTTCTGATCACAGGAGAAAGCGGCACAGGTAAAGAAGTGGTCGCTCGGGTCATTCATGCTCATAGTCCCCGGCGGCATAAGCCTTTTCTGCCCGTCCATATCGCCGCCCTCAATCCGCAACTGGTCGAAAGCGAACTGTTCGGACATGTGCGGGGCGCTTTCACCGGTGCAGACCGCCACCGCGAAGGATTGCTGCAACTGGCTCACGGCGGCACCGTCTTCCTGGATGAACTGGCCGACATTCCCCTGTCCGTTCAGGTCAAATTGCTCCGCGTTCTGGAACGGCAGGAATTGCTGCCGGTGGGGGGCAGCGAACCGGTGCAAGTCGATGTCCGCATCATATCGGCTACCCATGCGGACCTGGCCGCGGAAGTAGCAGCGGGGCGTTTCCGGCACGACTTGTACTACCGCCTGCATGTCTATCCCATCCATCTGCCCCCCTTGCGGGAGCGACGGGAAGACATCCCCCTCCTGGCCGAGTACTTCCTCCGGCGTCTGGGAGTTCGGGACCCGCAACGCCGACTGCCGGATGAAACACTCCACTATCTGCAATCCCGCCCGTGGCCAGGAAATGTGCGGGAATTGCGTAACGCCCTGGAACACGCCGCCATCGAAGCCCGCGGGGGACCAATCCTGCCGGAGCACTTCCCTCCCCCGCTGCTGCTCAACCAGGCCGGCTCCTGGAGCCAGCGGCTGCAAGAGCTGATCGCCCAGTGGGTCCGCCAGCACTTCTCCGCTGGCACCTCCCAGCAGCCCCCGCATGATCTGTACCATCAACTGCTGCAACTGGTGGAACCGGTATTGTTGGACGAAGTGCTTCAGCACACTCAAGGGAACCGTCTGCTCGCCGCCCGCTATCTCGGCCTGGCCCGAGCCACCCTGCGCAAACTCCTGCGGAAATACCATCGCGAACCGACCGACACACCCTCAGACCCCTCCAAGCCCGTGAATCCACCCCACTCTTGAACGCTCCACCACCATCCCACTCCTAAACGCTCCGCCACCATTCTGTGCAGTCCCCTTCGTTAGTGCCCGACCCGGACCGTTTCACCTGGATTTCATACTCTTTTCGCAGCCGGAGCCGTGACGATCCTTATTCCTTTCCTGAGAGGAAGGCTCGCTTCCTCGTGTGTGGTGATTCCATTCACCGACAGACTCTTTGCCAGGGACAAGGGAGTAGAACGATGGGTAGCAGACACATGGGACAGGGCTGGCGGGTTGCCCTCGTTTTCGCCCTGCTGGGAATCCCCGGGGTGATCCTGGGAGGTCGGCCTGAGCCGGCACAAGATGAGGGGCAGCGACCAGGAGCAGTGACCACCAATAACCTGAAAACCGACAGCGGAAAAGCCAACGCCACGGCAGATGGAACAGGACAGAACCTGAAAACCGACAGCGGAAAAGCCAACGGAGCGGGAACTGTGGAAATCGTCGCGCATCGTGGGGCTTCCTGGGATGCCCCCGAGAACACACTGGCGAGCATGCGTCTGGCCTGGGAACAACAGGCGGATGCCATCGAAATGGATTGCTTCCTGAGTCGGGATGGCCAGATCGTCGTGATTCATGATGCCGACACCCGACGGACCGCAGGGGTCCAGGGCAAAGTGGCCGAGCTGACCTTCGAGCAACTCCGGCGGCTGGATGTGGGACGGTGGAAGGATCCACGTTTTGCTGGCGAACGGATTCCGACCCTGGCGGAGGTGCTCCAGACCGTCCCGCCGGGCAAGCGGGCTTTCATCGAGATCAAATGTGGAGTGGAAATCCTGCCGGAATTGGAACGCGTCCTGAAAGCCTCCGACTTGAAACCCGAGCAGACGGTGATCATTTCCTTTTCCGAGGAGGTGATCGCCGCTGCCAAGAAGCGGTTCGCCCATCGTCCGGCGTACTGGATCGCGGTGTTGACTCCGCGGCAGAACCAGGGCCAGCCGCGTAAGGTGGACGAGGTGATTGCCACGGCTCGGCGGATCGGCGCCGATGGAGTGGATCTGTCGGCCGAAGAGCGGGTGTTGACCGCCGAGTATGCCCGTGCCATCCGGCAAGCCGGGTTGTTCCTGTCGGTCTGGACGGTCAACGATGTGAATCTGGCCCGGCAGATGATCCGCGTCGGGGTGCAGAGCATCACCACGGATCGACCGGGTTGGTTACGGGAGCAATTGGGTCTTTCCCGCCGGGTGCCTTGAGCGTCGGACAGGTGGGAATGTCGATCGATGGGATGGTATGTGGCAGCGATTCAATGCTGCAGCATGATGTACCGCCAATGGGTGGGCTGATTGGTGCGGTAGCGGAAGAAGGCGTCCACATAATTGCCGCCGCGAGTTTGTAGCCAGCAGGCCGGTGGTGGATCGGCGAAAACTTCCCCGGTATCTGTCCGGGGCATCAGGCAGCGGACCCAGAACCAGGCCATCAGCCCTCCAGCCGCGATCAGAACCAAACTTCTCCAGCAACGGAGCTTCATGATCTCTCCCGGCATCCCTGGCCTCGGATCGATTCGCCCCTCTCTCATGTCCGGAGCAGAACCGCCGCGGACCTTCCCTGTCCGCCCGATTTCCATACCGTGCTCCGTAGAAGGAAGCAAGGCAAGTCTGCATGCATGTCAACGGGGCGTTTTCCAGGCAAGGCGATTGTCTCACGGGATCAAGCCGCTCACAGGAGGTTCCGGAAAGGGTCGGCTTCCTCCCGACTAGCCCAGATTTGTAGTTGAGGGAAGGCGGCTTGTAAGCGCTGTGCCAGATGTTCGACACCCGGACGTTCCGTGGCGTAGTGGCCGGCGAGGATGAGAGCCACTCCGGCATGCTCGGCCCGTAAGGCTTCGTGGAAACGCACTTCCCCGGTGAGGAAGACGTCCGTCCGCTGCCGCACAGCCTCGCTAAGCAACTCTCCGCCGGCGCCACAGGCCACGGCTACCCGCTGCACCAGTCGATCGGCAGGACCCACGTACTGCACTGGGCCGCCCAACTGGTGCTGAACACGTTCGGCCAACGCCCGCAAGGTGCAGGGAGCGGTCAGCATTCCGATCCGTCCCGATCCGCAACGGGGCAGGACATGAAGGGGGTAGATATCATAGGCGGGTTCTTCGTAACTGTGGGCCGAACGCATCGCTGCCACGACCGCCTCCAGACGATCCGCCGGTACCACGACCTCCCAACGCCACTCCGGAACTTCTTCCCGCCGGCCTTTCTGTCCCACCGTCGGGGATGTGCCTTCCGTACCGAAAAACGTCCCGGTGCCGGCCAGACGGAAGCTGCACTCCCGATATTCACCGATGATTCCCGCACCCGCAGCAAAGACGGCGTCGCTGACCCGCCCCAAATCCCCTTCCGGAACGAAGACGACCAGTTTGTACAACGCCGGGGCCGGACGGAGCCGTAAGGGCTGAGCCCTTTCGATCCCCAGGCGGGCACAAAGCTGCTCGTTGATCCCACCCGCGGCATCATCATAAGCCGTGTGCGGGGAATAGACGGCGATCCCTGCTCGTCCCAGAGAAAGCAGCAGGGCTCCCTCGGAGGTTTCTGCTGTGATCCGCTGAGCCGGACGAAACAGCACCGGATGATGGGACACGATCAGATCAGCGTGTTCGCGGACCGCTTCCTGAATCGTCGCCGTAGTCACGGTCAGACAGGTCATGATCCGCTGCACATCTGCGGCGGGGTCACCGAGGAGCAACCCCACATTGTCCCACTCCGCCGCTTGCTCCAAGGGAGCGATCTGCTCGAGTACCTGGATCACTTCCCGCAGTGTCACCATATCGGCTCCTCCTCGGGATCCATCTGTCGCAACTGCCCGTACAGGTTCCCCAACAAACCCCACGGGGACAGACCCGTTGGACTCAGGGCTGTTCCGTTGGGATTCCACCGCACCGGGCGGGCCTCCCTTCCGACATACCAAGGTGATTCAGACAATGGCAGGGAGGGCTTCCCACCCAGACATAGCTAAGGGGAAGTCCCGTACCGGCCAGAGAGAAAGATCCAGTCGCCGGCCAGGAGAGGGGATCCATCCTAGGGGAGCTGTGGTGCAGGGAGAGCGGGGCGAAGATGCCCGTTAGGCTGCAGCCGGCAGTCGCAGAGCAGCCCGACGCCGGGCGGGGCTGTGCAGGAGAATTTCCAGGCCGTTGACGATCCGATCCGGTCCGCGACCATCGAACATATTGCGGGCACAGCGGGTCATCCCTTTGCGTTCCATCGGGTCCTCCAGAAGCACATCGATGGCGGCCTGGAGTTGCTCCGCTCCGACTTCCGAGGCACCCCCCAGATAGGTTGCCACACCTTCTTCATCCATCTTCCGGCCGTTGAGGGCATGGCGAGGCGTCGTGCTGATGATCAACTGCGGGATGCCGACCACACACAGTTCCGGTGCCCAGGCGTCCCCGGCGGTCAGAGCGAAATGGACCCGTACCAGACGGGTGAGCAGCTCCTTATTCTCCGTGATCACCTCCAGGCGTCCGTGGGACTGCTCCGCCAGTTCCCGAAGGGCATCGTAGCAGGGATGGTGGCTGCGAGTAGCCACGGAAACCTTGGCCAGCCGGTCGATGGCCAGCAACTGCTGAGCACGGCGGAGCACTTCGTCGGAGGCGTCGTGGTCACCCCAGGCCAGTAAGGCCCGGAAAGGAAGCGGTGGTTCGGTCGCTCGCAGGGCCCGCTGTCGGCGGAATACCCCTCGGCACAGAGCAAAGCGTGCCCCCAGCAGACGCTGACAACCCGGTCCGATCCGAAACGCCTTCTTCCCGGGTGCCAGCAGCGGATTGACCAGAATATCCACCGGCAACTCGATGGCCGCCGTCGAGTCGAACACCAGAATCAGCGCGCCGGTTTCCTGCCGCAAGTGCATCAGGTAGTCGCGGGTCATGCCGGCACCGGCGACCACGATCGCCGCTGCTCCCAAGGATCGGGCTTTCGCAATCGTGGCTTCCAGATCTCGGTCGGCACCCAATGGTTGTTCCGCGGCGTGCCACTCATTGTTTCCCCGTTGGATCGTGGTGGCGAGCGAAAGCGGTTCCAGATAGCTGAAGAAATGCGTACCCCGCCGTCGCCGCTGCAACGCTGCTGCTAACGACAGACACTGATACAACGCTTCCCAACCCAGAGCCACTGTCCCATCACAGCGAAACAGAATCGGACCGCGACTCGCATCCATGCGCAGCACTCCTCCGCAAACGGTACTTAGATTCCAGGGGGAACCACCGCCCTGTTCCGGAGCCGCCTCCCAGGCGACGGCAAGGCCCCTCTCCCCGTGGACCAGACCACGAGCGCTCAGAACCTCCGTCCCCCTAGGGGGTGAAGACCGGCCAAGCACCGACCCTCACCACCTCAGCGGACCGAACGCAGGCGATTCACCAACCGGTAGGTGCGAAGAAGGACAGGCGACCGACACGATCTGCCGGCATCCTTGGGACTGCGGTGGACTGCACCGCACTTCGACACCTCTTCTCCGGTGGGGACCGTTCCACCGATCCCCGCTGCTCTGCCATGGGTTCCGGACCATGACAGCTCAGGCGCACTGACGGGTTCCGGACCGTCAGCGTGCGGCCGAATCCTAATCACAAATCCGCGCCGCGCTCAAGCCGACTTTTTTCGACCCACCATGTTCCACGTGGAACGTTGAACCCACTTTGCCTGACCCCATGTTCCACGTGGAACGTTGAACCCGGGAACAAACTCAGCCGACATTTACCCGACCCCACGTCCTACGGGAAACCTCTGCCAGACCTGTACCTGCTCCGGCAGTAACGGGGTGGGTTCGGGTGATTGAGACTCGTGCGTCCCGGCTCTGGCAAAGTGCTCTTTATCTGTCGGGAGCAGACGCTATGGTGCCTCGGCCGTTGCCCACCGGCGAACGCCGCAGATTCGGGGGTGCGTTCCCGGAAACACCCGTTGTCTGAGAGGGGGAATGAGCATGGATGTGCTGACCCGACCACGTCTCGGCCGAGGTTTGGAAGCGTTGCTGGGGGATAGTAGCCAGGTCGCCAGGAGTGCCACAACGTTGATGGTACCCATCGAGCGGATCGCACGCAACCCTTACCAGCCCCGCAAACAGTTCGACGAAGAGCAACTGCAAGCCCTGTCTGAAAGCATTCGCACGCATGGGGTGCTCCAACCCCTGCTGGTGCGAGAACAGGGAGAGGGCTACCAACTCATCGCCGGTGAGCGACGTTTACGAGCCGCTCAGGCGGCTGGACTGCGGGAAGTACCCGTCCATATCGTCCGCCTGGATGACCAGCAACTCTTCGAGGCGGCCCTGGTAGAAAACCTCCATCGCAGCGACCTCAACCCGCTGGAAAAAGCCCACAGCTTCAAAGATTACCTGGAACGCTTCGGCTTGACTCAGGAGCAACTCGCCGCCCGGCTTTGCCTCGATCGCACCACCATCTGCAACCTCCTGGGGCTGCTCCACCTGCCCGCGGAAGTGCAGGAGGCGATCCGGTTGGGTCAGATCAGCCTCGGCCACGCCAAGGTCCTCAAGGGCATCCCGGATCCCCAGCGGCAGATCAGCCTGTGCAAGGAAGTGATCATGAAGAACCTCTCCGTGCATGCCCTGGAGCTGCTCGTGCGTCAGCAGCGGAACGAAGGGATGATTTCCACCTCGCCGGCTGAGGTACGTTCCACCAGTTCCGCGGCAGAAAAGACCCCTCATGTCCAGGCCATCGAGGATGAATTGCGTCAGCGTCTGGCGGTCAAAGTCGAAATCCGGGTCAAGGCCAAGGACAAGGGGCAGATCGTTCTGGCTTTCAACTCCAACGATGACTTCGAGCGGCTCATCGAAGTGCTCCGCCGCTGAAGCAGCTGCTGGTCCTGGCCAATCCCGTCCGTTGCAACAAACAGCAATCCGAACCTGCGGTGGTCCACACCCCTCGGTGACGGGACTGCCGCCTCTTTCCTCGTCGAGACGCTTGTGGTCTCTTTCCTCGTCGAGACGCTTGCGTTCCCTAATCCCGATGCTTAGGCTAAATTTCAGAGAGATTGCCCGATAGGGGGGGCAACCCGCAGAGGGTGCTCCTCCGGGGAGGAAAAAGGGAGGCAGACGATGGCCAGACCTCGGCGACAAAGCGCAACGATCGAGGGACACTTTCCCATCGCTCTGACACGGCGGGAGTGGCTGTTCCAAGCCGGCGGAGGCCTGGGCGGCATTGCTCTGAATTGGCTTCTGGCCCGGGATCGTGCCGCTGCTGGATCAACCACAGCGCAGAAGAACCCCCTGGCGGCCAAACCGCCTCATTTTCCGGCCAAGGCCCAGAGCGTTATCTTCCTGTTCATGGTCGGTGGTCCCAGCCAAATGGACCTGTTCGATCCCAAGCCGGCCTTGCAGCGTTGGGCGGGCAAGCCTTTGCCGGAATCCACCGGCCGGCCCAAGAGCCAGTTTACCACCGGCCAGGAAGTCATCCTCCCCAGTACCCGGAAGTGGAAGAAGTGCGGTCAGAGCGGCATCGAGATATCCGATTTGCTTCCGCATCTGTCCCGCTGTGTGGATGACATCTGCTTTTTGCGGTCCTGCTGGTGTCATTCCACGGTCCACGCACCGGCCATGTATGAATTGCACAGTGGACGGACGCAGATGGGGCATCCCAGTCTGGGCAGCTGGGTCACCTATGGTCTGGGTAGCGTCAGCGACAATTTGCCGGCCTACTGTGTGATGACCCAGCCGGAGGGCGTGCCGGAAGGAGGTGCTCCCTGCTGGGGAGCGGGGTATCTGCCGGCGATCTATCAGGGGACGCTTTTGCGTCGCGGCTCCAGCCCCATCCAGAATTTGCGTCCGCCAGCGGGTGTGGCTGGAGAGGAGAATCGACGCTCCTTCGACCTGGTCCGCCGCCTCAATGCTTTGCAGACGCCTTCCTCTGAGGATTTGGAACTGGAAGCTCGTGCGGCTAGCTATGAATTGGCCTTCCGCATGCAGGCTCATGCTCCGGAAGCGGTCGATCTCTCCCGCGAGACTACGGCAACCCACCGGCTCTACGGCACCGATCAGCCTCATACAGCCGACTTCGGCACGCGACTGCTTCTGGCTCGGCGACTCATCGAGCGGGGCGTCCGCTTCGTCACCGTCTATTCCGGTGGTGGACCCCTCATCACCCAATGGGATGCCCATGATGATGTCAACGCCAATCACGAGAAGATGTGCGGTCATGTGGACCAGCCTATCGCTGCCTTGCTGACCGATCTGAAGCAGCGCGGCCTGTTGCAACAGACCCTGGTCGTCTGGTGCAGCGAATTCGGTCGCACCCCCAACAGCCAGGGTAGTCGGGGACGAGATCACAATCCTTTAGGATATACCATGTGGCTGGCCGGTGGGGGAGTCCGCGGAGGGACCGTCGTTGGGGCCACCGATGAATTCGGTCTGCATGCCGTGGAACGCCCCATCTCCGTGAATGATTTCCATGCTACCATCCTCCACCTGCTCGGTCTGGACCATGAAAAGCTCACCTTCCGCCACAATGGCCGGGACGAACGTCTCACCGATGTGGGAGGAGAAGTCATTGAAGAAGCCCTGGCCTGACCTGACACCACCCCTTGTGTGGGGAACCGTTCGGAGAGCCCTACGGCGGGTCGGACCGGGATCACTTCCCCCGAATGGCAAGGGGAAACTCTTTCTGACACGGTCGTGGAGATGGGGGGTGGGTCTGCTGATCACCGCGGCGCTATTGATCCTGGCTCACGGCTGCCACGGTGAGGAAGTGGATGATGAACCGGCCTTCATAGCGGCACGGGAGGATCAGCGTCCATCCCGGCTCGGCGATGAATGACCCAGCGGCGGAGCAAATCCGTGAGACTCACGCACCGGGGCGGCCTTGGGAATCGGGATCGGGATCATCGTGTCGAAGAGCGAGGGGGCCTGCACAGCCGGTTTGAGTCCCTGCCGATCTTCAGTCACCTTCAGGCTGTTGAGGATGCGCTGCACGCGGAGCAGTTCGGGATCGTTGGGACTGTCGAATTGCCCGACCGTGACGATACTGGACGTGCGGGTATGCAGCACGAAGGCTTCCAGACCCATCGGGCGGCCATCGGGATATTTCAATTCCCGCAGGGTCCGAGCCAGGGACTCGGCTTGCTCCGCTGCCGCCTGGAGCACATCCGCGGCTGAGGCAGACGTGTTCGGTTTGCGCACCACATTGTCGCTGCCTGGGGTGAGGATTTGCACCGGTGCGCTGAATGACTTGATCGCTAAGGTCCACCCCTTGGTAGCTTGCAACAGGTTATACGGCCGGCCGGCATTCAGTTGCACAATGAACGGGTCCAGCCCCCCTGAAACCGCCGGCTTTCGACGTATCGTGGGGTTGGGAGCCACGATCGCTGTCACATACGGATTGAGATATCCCTGCTCCAGCACCGGCTTGCCGTCGGGTCCCGGACGGACGATACTGCCCCAATCCATCAAGGATGTGCCGCGCACTTGGGTCCGGGGAGCCGGCCACTTTTTCACCACAGCCAGAGCCTTGCTGGCGTCCTCTTCCGTCTGGAACGGACCGATAAACACGCCGATCTGATCGTTATACTGGATCGCCGGCAACCGCAACTTACGATCCGGTTCGAGAAACTCCATGCCGTTGAGCAGAGCTTGCTGACGGATCTTGTCCAGGTGCTGGGCGTAAAGCCGCGCCCGTTCGCGGGCGGCAGCGATGGCTTCCATCTGCTGCTTGCGCTCCTCGGAGATGTACTCGAACAGCCAGGTCTGAACTCGGTGCGTCTCGCGGATTTCACGGGCCAGGGCTTCTGCCAGTTCCAACGCCGTCGGTCCATTTTCCCCCGCGGCCTTAGTGTGGCGACTGGGACGGGAGTAGCTCTTGACCAGGATGAACCACGGCCCCGTGCTCGGTTGCAACCGCCAAGGGTGATCAGCAGGCAACGCGGTGTGCAGCTCCAGCTCCGCCAGGGTTGTCGAAGAGGCTGTAGGGGCGGTCGCCGTAGCGGTCCGGGGAGTACTCCCTCCAGGCACTTCTGCCGGTGTAGCCTGATCCCTCGTTCCACCCACACCGGCTGCCGGGAACGGCGTCGGATTCTCTAACGGCGTCGGATTCTGACACCACGCTGGGCCAACAACGAGTCCTCCGAGACCGACAAGCCACCATCTCTTCCGCTTCGCTCTTCTCTCCATAAACCTTCCTCCTCCGGGAACCCTCACCTTCCAACTATTCGCGATGGTCATGCCTCAGATGCGAACCCGAGTGCCCCGACCGCTTTTCGACATAACGTCTGCCCTGCTTCACTTCCAGAGGAACCGACCCAGAGAAACCGACTCAGGCACTCACTCCAAAGCCGAAAACAGACTCACCCTGGGATGGTGGCTCACTTGTCAGGCATGGACACCACCCACCCTGAGGCCCTTCTCTGCTCAGGGACTCTCAAACGTGGTATGTGGAGACGGAGGCGGGAACAGCTACACTCAGATCGGGAAAGGTTCGGGTGTGGATTTTCGTTTCCTCAGGGGTTCGCCGTTTCAAGACCGCCTTGACGACCCGCACGACTTCCTGAGGTCGATACGGCTTTTTGATGAAGCCGGCCATTGCTTGTCGCTCGGTTTCTTCCAGCTGCTCTTCGGCATAACCGCTGGCAAAGATGACCTTGACCTGCGGATCGATCTCCCGTAACCGGCGGAAGGTCTCGTGGCCGGACAATACCGGCATGGTCAGGTCCAGGAGGACGACATCGATCGTCTTCTGGTTTTGGAGGAAAATCTCCACGGCCTGCTGACCATCGGCAGCTTCCAGCACTTGCCAGCCTTGGGCTTGCAAAGCCGCCTTGGCTAAGCTCCGCACCATCTCTTCATCATCGACCACCAGAATCATCGGAGAGTGGCGGGCAGGTGGCAGGGGAGTATCCTCCGTGAGCGACTCGACTTCTTCGGAAGTCGTCGTGGATTCTTCTGTCACAGGAGCACGCGGCAGGTAAATGTCGAAGCGGGTACCTTGGCCTACTTGGGAGTGGCATTCGATCCAGCCCCCATGTTGTCGTACGATGGCGAAGACCATCGCCAGACCCAGTCCCGTCCCTTTGCCCAGCTCCTTCGTGGTGAAGAACGGCTCGAAGATGCGGGCCTGCACCTCCTCGCTCATGCCGCACCCGGTATCGCTGACCGACAGACAGATGAGATCCCCCCCTACCACCTGAAGGCCGGACGCACGGGGCCGTGTGCCCGCGGGCAAGCGCCGGGTTTCAATCCGGATGACCCCCGGCGGTGTGATGGCATCGCGGGCATTCAGACACAGATTCATCAGCACCTGATGCAACTGATTGGGATCGGAGCGGACCAGCCAAAGCTCCGGATCGCAGACCGTTTCGATGCGGATGCGGGGATCGATGGTACGCCGGAGTATCTCCACCACGTCGGCCACAAGGGGATTGAGGGACACCGGCCGCCAGTCCAATTGATGATTACGGGCAAAGGTCAGCAAGCGTTGGGTCAAAGCGGCGGCACGCTTGGCTGCTTGCAAGGCCAACTGCAATTGCTCCTGTCGTTTTTCCTCCGACGAGGGGGTTGCCAAGGCCAGGTCCAAGTTGCCGATGATCACTGTCAGCAAGTTGTTGAAGTCGTGGGCGATTCCGCCGGCCAGTTGCCCGATCGCATCCATTTTGCTGCTCTGACGCAACTGCATTTCCAGCCGGCGTAATTCTGTCACATCCCAACAGATGCCGAGCACTCCACTAGGTGTATTCCCTTCCTCCCGCACCGGTGTCAGCATGCGACGAATCATCCGCCGACCCTGGGGAGTCTCCCAGGCTTCTTCGCTTTCCACTGCTCCTCCTTCCTGAAGGACCTGGCGGAACTCCCGATCAAACCGGCCGGCCCGTTCCTCGGGAAACAGTTGGGCATTGGTCCTCTGGAGGATGGATTCGGGGGATCGACCCAACCAGCGGGCAAAGGTGCCATTGACCGCCACGTACCGCCCCTGCTGATTCTGCAAGAACACCCCCTGCCCCAGGTTCTCAACCAGGGTGCGGTAGGTCCGCTCGCTCCGCTGCAGAGCCGCTTCCGCTATCTGGCGTTGGCCAATCTCGTGCTCCAAGGCCCGCGCCCGCGCACGAGCTGTCAACGCCAGGTGGGTCACCAGGGTCAACAGCAGCGTTCCCAGCAGACCCACTCCCAAAGTCCAAGATGGCAGAGCCAGTTCCTCCTGGGCCAACCGCTCCGCCGTGGGCCAGACCGTCAGCCGCCAACGAGCCTCCCCCCACTGGAGCACCAGGCTCTGTTGCCACTCGGGCCGTGTCTTCCCCCGCCGCCATTGGAACACCACTTTCTCCTCATCCTCTACCACGATCGCAAAACCCTCGGTCACCGAATAAGCTGCCCACTGCTCCAGCAAACCTTCCAAGGAGTAGATGGCCAGGAGATGTCCCAGCTCGGACGGCTCTGGCAGAGGTAATACCAACGCCAGGAGCGTCCGCCGACCGTTCTCCAGGGATCGCGGTATGACCAGTTCCCGTGGCTCCCTCTCTCGCAAAGCTGCTTGGACTTTCTCGCTACTCAGTAACCCAGTCCAATCGATCGCAACCGCTCCCTGAGTCTCCAAGGGGATGATCGACCATTCGCTATCGACCAGCCACACACCGAGACACGACGGTGTCTGGCCGACATACAAACCGACCTCCCGCTGCCGCCGCTCGGGAGAAAGGTGCGGCCAGCGCTGAGCAAACTCCCGCACTTGGTTGCGTTGTTCCTGAGTGTACTGTTGAAAGGCTCGCTGGATTTGAGCTGCCTCGTATTGGACCTGCCGTTGAATCCGCAGGACCTGTTCCCGATCCAGACGCCACCACCAGAACACGGTCAACGCCAGACCTGCTAAAGCGATCAGGGCGGGGAACAGCCCTGTGCGGTATCCGGCCCCTCGGACCTGTTGCCCGGCAGTTGTTGCAGAAGTGTGGCCGACATTCACATCAGCGGATGTTGACACAGTCGCTGGCATTTCTACATCCAGGCATTACGACCAGGGATAGCAACGCGTATCCGCACCGGTCAGAAAGATAAATCCCAGTCGCAGTGGACCATCTTTCGGCCTACCTGCACACTCAAGCCGGATTCCTCCGGGATGGAATACCGCGGTGGCAGGGAAACGAACCGCGAAAGATTCGGCGGCAACCTTCCCGGAGTCACCGGCCCCTCGATAACCGGCGGCAACTGCTGCGACAAATACAAGCCCTCCGGCTGAGGCCAATGGACCTGAATCGCCACACGCGCCGTGCCGTACGGCACATTGACCACCTGATAATGCCCCTGCTGATCGATCATTCCCCGCACGATCTGCCCATCCTCGCAGAATAAGATGATCGATCCCCCCGGTAGGGGCTGACCACCCAGACGCACCTGCCCTTCCACCGTCGCCACCGGTGCTGAACAACCTGCCGCCGCGAAGCAGAAGATCGACAGAATCCCCAGGCAATGCACTCTTGCGGTCACGGTTTCACTCCCTGAGGTTTTCATCTTGTGCGATTTCTCCTGAATTATCGTGGCTATTGTCCCGGCCATTCGGCGAGTTCCATTGCTGCGGTTGTACCTCACAGGTTCAGTAGGCATCTGCCGGGAGGACTTCCCCTCCGGAAGGGGTGCAAAGGTACCACCAGGTGTACATCGTAATGGAGGAGGAAAGAGTCCGGACGCTCCCATCGGCCATGGCTACCTGCATCCCACCGCTGTGGGGGGTACTGGCCAGGGTGGGATCGCAGTTGCCGTTGTAAGGTCGGGGCTGCGTCTGAAATTTGGACATTGGCCCGATACTCCAGCCATTCCACGACACGGCGAACCCCGGATGGTACGGCTGCAGGTTAACTCCGCCGGTGAAGTAGTAGGCCCAGTAGTTCCCCCCATACGGATAGGTGGTGTTGAAACATTGGGCATACTTCTCGGCGAAAAGCAAGGTCTGGGACGTTCCATCGGGAATCGAGGCCGGCAAACGTGCATAGTGCTGTGTGGAGCGGAGCCGACCGTTCCCATCCACCCGGCAGACAACCTGAACATTGACCGCGTAGCTGGCCACACCCCAGGTGTTCCCCATGGAACACAAGGCTTGCTGGGTGCCCGGCACACTAGGATCGGAGGGACAGATGTAAATCCCCACCGGCTGAGAATAGACCCCATAATTACCGGCAAAATAATAGCCCGCGTAAAACGAGCGTTGATACAAAACCTGCTGTTCCAGATAAGGGAGCAGATGAAAGTGAAAGGTACCGTAGGCATTGCTGCCCCAGTATCCTAACCCCGGCGGAAATGAGCTCTGCGCATCATGGGCATTGTGAGCTGCCAACGCTATTTGCTTGAGGTTATTGCTGCAGCGGATTCGAGCTGCCGCCTCCCGCACCTTCTGGACCGCCGGCAGAAGCAGCCCGATCAGAATTGCAATGATCGCAATGACCACCAGCAGCTCGATCAGCGTGAAACCACGACGGTGTCCCGCTGAACTTCTCGCTTCGGACCGCTTCCCGCCCTGACACCGGGCCAAGCCTCTTGGGTGGACCAACATCACCTCTTCAACCCACCCTCTATGTTTTGGGTAATGCACCATGGCTTCTGGGCGATGTATCATGGCTTTCATCCTGGCGTGTTGGTGTCATTGCATCTTCACTTCCGTTTCCCTCAACTCTCCTTATTCTGGATTCCGGTGCCTCCCTGCCCCGAATCATCTCAGCAAGCATCCAATTCTACAATTTTTCCTGACTTCCGAGCTATAAAATAGATGATTTAGAATGGGCCTGATTTTGTTGGGAAGAGAATAATGGCTCTGAGAGATGAAAGAGTTTTTATCTGACAACAATAGTGATGTGATACAGAAATCTACCGCCGTTGAAATTGAGTTGTTGAATGAAATTTGACCGCGAATCCGCGAAGTCTTGAAGCAGGTGATGCGGGACGTAGTGCAGATTCAATGATATATTTGATCATGATGGGGATATTGATCAGGATGGGGATGCTGGTGCTGATGGACAATCCACTGACAGG
>Ga0209017_10000670_pt1 | contig 32041 bp, 27 predicted proteins | sample YNPBryunderm2012_FD_185812 | JGI IMG/M metagenome (GOLD analysis project Ga0209017, IMG submission 185812) | Anoxygenic and chlorotrophic microbial mat microbial communities from Yellowstone National Park, USA - YNP Bryant MS undermat 2012... ...
AACCTGCGGTTGGATCACCTCCTTTCTAAGGATGATTCATCCCGGTCCGCCAGAACTTGCCTCGCCCCAAGCGAGACAAGTCCTGACGCGTACCACACATGTCCCCACTCCAAATCACAAAACCTCCGACACCCACCCCACCTGTCAACGCTCACTCCATGATCTCAATTTCCTCACACATCCATTTACTCAAGTGGACTTGGAGTCACTTTTCTCAAGAGTTACTTTTTATCAAGATTGACTTTTCTCAATTGGATAGCTGTAGTTGACTCTGTGAGTTTTCCGGTCATGGACGAAGCCTTTCTTGCTCAACTTCGTTGCCCTCTCGATCCTCACCATCAAGCCAGGCTTCACCGGGATCATTCAGAGTTGATTTGCCAACGCTGTTCGGTTCGGTTTCCGATTCGCCAAGGATTGCCGATTCTGGTAGCTCATGAAGCAATATTGCCCGGCGGCGGTCGGGATATTGAGCAGCTCCCCTGTCGCCGCAATCAAGGGAAATGACTCCGCTCTCTGTTGAACACCGAAATCGAATAATCATGTTGTTATTTGATTGATCTGAGCAACCGCAGCCACTCATTTCCGGAAAATTCGACTGGTATCTTTTTGGGCAAATGCTATGGCCATCACCATGGTTATCCTCAGTTTCGCTTTCGGGTAACTCAGCACCGGCTTGAAAAACGTGAAATCACGAATTCGCGGTGAAGTCGTGGCTTGGCTCGGACTGCTGGTGACTGGAACAGTCCCAGGAACGGGTTCTGCTGCAGTGCCGCCGATTCCCGCGGGTTTGCCGAAATATGATTTGCAACTCACGATTGATCCAAAATCGCATACCGCGGATTTTCAACTCCTGGTGACCTGGACGAATCGCACCTCAGTTCCAACACAATCGCTAGTTTTGAACTTTTATCCGCATTACGAAATTCCGCCAGAGAACCGGTTGCTTTTAGCGAAAACGCTGGAATTGCTCCGTTTGCATCCTTCCTACGGTATGGATGTGAGGGGTAAACACGGGATTCTCCGCGCCATCAATTTATTGCAGTTACGGGGTCGCCCAGGTCATGGTGGTTTATTGCCTTACCATTATCAGCGGGGAAACTCGACAGCGATTGTCGTGGATTTGCCCGAAGCGATTGCCGGCGGAGAAAGCGTAACCCTGGAATTGCTTGGAAATATCCGCTTGGCGAACAAGCAAGGGCGATGGGGGCACTGGGATGGTGTGACGTATCTGACAAATGCCTTGCCAGTCGTGGCCTACTACGACCGAGACGGTTGGCATGAGACGCCGTTTGTTCCCTGGCATCAACCGTTTTGGAACGAGGCAGGAATTTATACAGCAACAATTCGCTTACCTCGGGATCACTTATTGGCTTGCTCCGCGACAGTCGATTCAGAATCCATCGGCGTGGATGGGTTTCGGGAAGTGCGGATGAAGCCGTTTGTCGGCCGAGATTTTGCCGTGGTTTGCAGTCAGCGATTTCAGCTGTTTGAATCGGCAGTCAAATTGCCGGATGAGCGTACCGTCCAGCTTCGCTGCTTAGCCTTTCCCGAACACGCTTATTACGCCAAAGAGATTTTGCGGATTGCGTCGGAAGCGTTGCCGGTCTACAGCCGATGGTTCGGGGCATATCCTTATGATCAGTTTACGATTGTGGAATCGTTTTTCGGCTGGAACGGAAATGAATGTTCAGGAATGATCCTGATTGACGAGCGTGTGTTTGGGATGCCGCACACGGCGGTGGGGTATGCGGAATACCTCGTTTCTCACGAGACCTGTCATCAGTGGTGGTACAACTTGGTAGGCACGAACGGTTATTCGGAAACATTTATGGATGAAGGGGCGGCAACTTACTTCACCCACCGCTTTCTTGATCGCAAGCTGGGGAAAAACAATGCGTTTCTGAATTGGCCGCGTGGCTTGGCCTGGTTGCCGAACATTCAGCGTGAGAATTATCGCTATGCCTCGTATCAGGGAGCGATACGCCGAGGCGATGCCCCGGCAGCCGCCGGTGACTTGCCGGAATTCGGTCACTTGATCGGGCTTTTCAGTGGAGCGTATGATCGTGGTTCTAAAGTCTTTGGCATGATTGAACATCGCCTGGGGGAAGCCGCCTTTTTCGATTTCATCCAGGGGGTGGTCAAGAAATACTCGTTCGAGGTTTTGACTGCTGCGACATTCCGCCAAGAACTTGAGAGTTATACCGGGCAACCGTGGGTCGATTTTTTTGAACGGTGGGTCTACGGGAAGGATCTGACGGACTGGGCAATCGTTTCAGTGACATCGCATAGACAGTTGCCCTCAGCAGTGCGAGCAGAACCAGCCGGGATACCTCGCCCCCATCCCCGCCGGGTCGAGGTCGTCCTGGAACAGAAACGGGAACTTGATGAAGCGACGGTGGTAGGCTTTCAATTCGCCGAAGGCGACGGTTACCCGGTGCGGATTCCGGTCGGCCCTAGCCATCAAGAAATTCGCCTCGCCGAATATCAGGCTGAGGTGGTTCCACTCGGGCCGGGCAAAGTGCGAGTCCAAGCGACATTGCCCGAGGAACCGATTCAGGTGGCCGTCGATCCGGAAGGCGTGCTGATCGATGCGAACCCGGGGAATAACCGCTGGAAAAACCCGCCCCGGGTGCAACTGGTGCCATTTTATTCGATGTTAAATGAGACTGATCTGACGAATGATTATGATCGTTGGAATTTCGGTGCGGGGCCATGGCTTGGCGGTGCCTTGTATCCCGATCCATGGTATACGCGTTCGACAATGATCGGCGTTCGGGCGGGGGCTTATCGGACACAGGTATTTACCGGCGGCGTGTATGTGGCAGCACGGACGGACTACCGCGATCTGGTGTTTGGCGTGGATGGCTTGCTGGACCACTGGCCATGGCCACGAACGCAGGTGGGATGGAATTTCGAACGCCGGCTGGCAGGGCCGATCGGCATCGCCGAGAAAGATCATTCTCCAAATCGAGCGGTGGTCTTTGGCCGATATGTGTTTGAATACGGATCGAGCCTGTACTTGCCTCCGATCAGCTATGCGGATCTGTACAGCACCTATCAAGACAATTTTCTTCCTGTCACTCGGACGAACGTTCCTGGCGTAATTCGGCCGAATTCATTCTGGGTCACTGGCTTGCATTATCGCCTGAACCTTTATACGCCATACTGGGATCCCGAGCGGGGAATCTGGCTGGATCTTGCCTACGCCGGGGGGGTTGCTGATCTGGAATCGACCGTGGGCACGCATCAACTGCGGGGAGAATTTGCAGCCGTCCGGGCTTTGCCCATCGAGCATCCGTACTTGTCGGCGGTGAAAGCAGCGGGACGGCTGGTTCTCTGGGGTGCGGTTCCGGATCGCGGCCAGTTTTTCGCCCTGGGCGGCGGTACACTGTATCGTGGCTTCGACTTGGCCGAGCGGCAAGGGAGCTTCCTGTGGGTGGTCAACAGTGAAATCCGTTGGCCGTTGGCCATGAATGTCCGCTGGGATGCACTCGATCATTTTGTCGGCGTCCGGGACTTATACCTCGCCAGTTTCTACGATGTTGGTGCCATCTATGCACATGGGAAGTCTGTAGGTGGGGTGGCACACGCACTCGGAATGGGGTTACGAGCAGATCTCGCAATTTTCAGCTTTATCGAACGCGCGGTAGTGCGTTTCGATGTTGGCAAAACAATTAATGCTGCCACCCCGATACAATTCTGGTTTGGCATTCAACATGCTTTTTGATTCCACGATGAGATCATCGTGATTTTGGCTTCGTCGGTTTCGTCGCAGATTTTGCTCGTGTGAGTTGTTCTTGGCCGGTGGGACAATCCGCTTTCAGGGGGCATTGAGCACAGTCGGGCTGGTCGGGAGTGCACACCGACTGAGCGAGTTGAACAAACAGATCAACAAATTCATGTCCTTTGGCCTTCGGAATGTAATGTTCAATGCTGCTGCGAATGGATTCAAGATCGTCGCTATCGCCCTCGAGTATGCCGAGACGGCGGAGAACGGTGAGTGTAGGTTCATCCAGGGGAATCGCGTGACCGCCGAAGGATCGCTGGGTGACCCAGGCGACGACAAAGTCCGTGACACCGCTTTTGTACCGGGCGAGTTGTTTGGCCGCTTGTTTGAGGCCTTTTTTGGCAATATCGTTGAGATCAAATGAGTAGCGTTCTTCAAAGACTTCTTGGAGAAAGCCGACAATCCGCCGGGCTTTCAGTCCCGCTCCGGGCAGATCTCCGAGGGCTTCCGCGACTTCTTGAATGGTACTGACCCGAATCTCGTTCCAGTCAAAAAAACCGTGACATAAGCGGTCGTAGGCTGCATCGGCCTGGGGCGTGCTCGAACCTTCGCGGATGATTGCGTAAAGCACTTCCTCCAGAACGCTCCGTTTTTCGCTAGGTTCGGTCCCGACTGTGAATTTCTTTTTCAGCAACGGTAAGCTTTGCGTCAGCAGCTGTTGTTTGTTGGTGATGGCCGGCATCGTTGTCACCCGCAGTCGTATCCCAGTGATCAGACTCCAGATAATCCACCGATCCGTCGGCGGCTGGTCTGACGGAAGCCATCGATCAATGCCGCGAGTCCGATGATGGCTCGCTGCTGGTATCATTGCTGGTCGGGGCAGATTCGTCTACATCGTCCTGTTCAAGATCATCCTGATCGGCGGAAGTGGCGGTATCTGAATCGGCGTCGGTGGGAGCCGTAGTCGGCATGCCAGCCTTGGCTTCGCGGATTAACCGGGCAATTTCGATCGATTTCTTCACTCCCGGATCGAGCACGAATGTCACGTGGGGGACGTAACGAGAGGTTAATTGCTTGGCCACTTTTGTCTGGATGAAACCGGCGGCACTTTCCAGGCCGTACATCGCCAGTTTCTGTTCTTTTTCCGTGCCCATGATCGACACATAGACTTTCGCATGTTGAAGATCAGCAGAGACTTCCGCGCGGGTCACGGTGACATTTTTCACCCGGGGATCACGGAGCTCGAATAAAATTGTGGTGGCCGCCACTTCACGAACGACTTCCGCAACTCGCGCCAGTCGATGCGCCTTCATGGTGATCCCTTCGTAGATGCGATCGGCCCATGAACCTGGCCGATCGCTCTGCGAGGCATCCCCGGCCACGACCTCGTTCACGGTTCACTGCCGACCCAGGAAAATGCTGCCGACTCCCGGTGATTCTAGCGAACAATTCCACCTCGATATTATTATAGCAGCCCGGGAAATATGATTGTTCCTCCAGCTTTGCAGACTAGGGATCAGCCCTTTGAAGGATGGCAGCCCCGGGCAAGTTGGATTGATCGATCAGCGGCCGTGGAGCCGATCCATGAGCCTTACCAGCAGCCGCCCGGAATGAATGTTGCAACGCTCGTTGTCAGGCACTGGGCACAGACTCAATCCAAGCTCAGCCGACAAAACCAGGCAGATCCGTGTGAAAACTGGCCATTGCTGGTGCTGCTTTCGGATAAGATAATTCAAGGTCTGCTGGGCGAGGCGACGATCACTGCCCTAGCGTCACGCCAGCAACTGAGGTCGGATCATGCCCGAGATTGTGAATCATCGTGAATCGTGGCCCGCCGGGTCGTTACCCCAGCCGGAAGTTGAGTCCGTTGTCGATCGTTTGGCCCAGTTGGAACAATCGCTGGCCTCCCTGCAAAATCCAGAGGTTCTAGAACAAGCCCTGACTCAACGGATTTTACAACGGTTGCAGCAACACCCGCAGTCGGCTGGCTTGGCACCGATGCTGCCGCCGCTCTCCGTTGCCGATCGCTCTTCCACAACATCGTTACCGTTTCTATTCGATGCGAGTTCCGGAATCTGGGCGAAAATCCCGATACTTGCCGAACTTCGACTGATGCTGTTCATGTATTTGGATCCCCGCTACCGCCTGAGTCGAGTCTGCCAGTTCGGGGTACCAATCGTGCTGATGCTGATCGTCATCAACTTTATGATGTTCAATTTCTTTTTTGCGATACCGCTGCTGGGTTTGATTCTGGAACGGGTAGGGCTGGTGATCCTCGCTGTTGTCCTTTATAAGATCCTGGCCCGGGAAGCGGCTCGCTACGCGGCGGTGCTCGATTACATCAAACGTTATGGATTGCATTCCGGCTATGTTGCGGGTACGACCGTCTGACCCGACAGCACCGATGCCCGGAATCCGTTCCCCGGCGAGGACGCCCACATGATCCGTCTTGGTGTGAATATTGACCATGTTGCCACCCTCCGGCAAGCCCGGCTCGGTCGTGACCCCGACCCGGTTTCTGCGGCGGTGCTGGCCACGCTCGGCGGAGCTGATGGCATCACCATCCACCTGCGGGAAGATCGCCGGCATATTCAAGATCGCGATTTGCTGGTCTTAAAAGGAGTCGTGACCACCCGACTGAATCTGGAAATGTCCACGGCCGAGGAGATCGTGCAACTGGCGCTGCGAGCCATCCCCGATGAAGCCACGCTCGTCCCCGAAAAGCGTCAAGAATTGACGACCGAAGGCGGGCTAGATCTGATCACGAATGCCGACAAGGTCCGTTCGGTTGTGACGCGGCTTCGCCAGGCGGGAATCTTCGTCTCAATATTTATCGATCCCGACATCGAACAAGTCGATATGGCTCAGGCCTTGGGCGCGCACGCCATCGAATTGCAAACCGCCCGGTATTCCGAAGCCAGCACTGCTACCGAGATCGCGGCCGAACTGGCAAAACTGACCACGGCTGCCGCCCATGCTCGCAGTCGGGGGCTGAAGGTTCACATGGGTCATGGATTGAATTATGTGAATGTTGCGGCCATCGCGAAAATTCCCGGGGTTGAGGAATTGAACATCGGGCATAGTATCGTCAGCCGGGCGGTGCTCGTAGGGATGGAACGAGCTGTCCGAGAAATGAAGGACGCGATTGTTCGGGCGGCACCCCGGAGTTGATCTCGACAGTGAAACGATAGAGCCTTGGTGTCGGTGGCTAGCACCGATACCAAGGCTCAATGCATCTTCGTGAGAGAACGATGACTCGTCTCTCTTGAACGGCTGGGTTAGTTCAGATTCACCACATCGCCGGCAGCCCGGGTTCCCATCGCCCCCCAGACCCCGTATGGACTTGGGCCGCCAGTAAACGAACCAACCGCGATATTCGGATCACCGGCGTTAATGTTGTTGCGGATGAATTTCACCGAGCCATCGAGGAAGGCACAATTCACCCCATCCGGGTGATAGCTTGTGGGGGGCAGGATTGAAACGTTATCCCCGCCGGGGAAACAACTGGCACGATTCGGGGGCGAGTTCGTAGTGAAAGCCACCCAATGGGTGCCGCCTCGAGCCCAGCGGTTACCAGGACCATCCGTCACCGAGTTCGCCCAGACATTGGTGTGGGTATATTGGTTGTTGTTGTAATTGAAAGTCCCATCGCATTGGCTCGGGCTAAAGAAATTCGGGCCGGGATTAAATCCGTTGGCAACGTTCCCCAAATCACGCTGGGTATTTCCCCGAATCCGTTCGGAAAGGCCAAGCGTGTTGCTGGTGCCGTCTTTAATATTTGACAGTTTGATCTTGGAGTTAACTCCGAAGGCTCCTCGGAATAACCCCATGTTGGTGTTGTTGATGTTGTGATTGTCACCACCATTCACCACATAGTTGGTCTTTCCTGGTTGTCCCGGTGTGTACGGAGCATCCGCAGGACAGAGCAGCGTGGGAATTTGCGTAGTGTAACCGACAAAAATCCAGTCATACACATCAGGTCGTGGGAATGGAGGTAAGGTCACGGTCACGGGTATATTCGGCATCATCGGCATGGTCGCAGTGGCTGTAAATGTGCCACCATTTCTAATCAAATTTGCAATCGCACCTTGTTCCATGAAGTCAAGCAGAAAGACAAAGACCGAAAAATAGTCACCTCCGGTGAAGAGTGTCATATAGCCAAAACTGTAGCCCATTGGTAGCATCGGATCGAAGGGTGTCGAACCAGCGGGTGGTCCAAACTGGCCACGGCGGGGGGGAAGATTGCCGTAGGTATCATTGTAGGCGTGGCAGGCGACCATCAGCTGTTTCAGATTGTTTTGGCACTTCGATCGGTCGGCGGCTTCGCGGACTTTTTGCACCGCAGGCAGCAATAGGCCGATCAGAATGGCAATGATGGCAATAACAACGAGCAATTCGATCAGGGTAAACCCCAAACGTTTCGGGGTCATGTGAGACATGCGAGTCATCACCTTCTCCTTTGAAAGACAGGAAACGTGAATAACACTTCACCGAATGGATAACAAACACACCCCTAGCAGGGTAATTCCATAGCTTCGGCGGAAACTCCGGAAGCCATCGCACCGATTTCTAGCGGCAAATCCCCTTGGTGTTGACCCGGGGTTTACCGACCAGAATTCGTTCAGGCGCTTAACTAAGAAGCCAAGTTCAACTAAAAAGCCAAGTTCAGTTGGATGTTAGCGAGTTCCCCGATGCACTCGGCAACGTTTTTGTCATTGTTATTTAGCGTCATTGATCCGCTTCGGTCAATCCACTTGGCTGTAACAAGGTTCGTGCGAGCGACCTTATTATGCTCCATCCTTGCGGATATCGGATTCCCTCGATTTTTGACTGATCGATCTGCGATCCTTATCTCAAGATGGTTTAGTTCTTCTGCTGATTCTAGTCGTCACAGTCCACCCATGCCAGGCAATCTGAATTTTTGATCTGATCGCTTCAAGAGCTTCACATTAGTGAGATAGGATAACGGGGAATATCTAAATATCTAAGTGAATAAAATCCCTGACTCCACGGTATTCCCCAATTTCCCTCTGGAAATACTATAAACTTTTCATCGAAGTTATCAAGAGAATTTGCCACGATAGGGAAACTCGTGGCAAATTTTATGAGCAACTTCTTGAAATCCCGCTTCCGACAAACCATTCATTCGCCAGTGAAAACACGAAGACCGTTGTTGAATTACAAAAGTTCGGTGACGAGTTCGCGATCGTCGAGGATATGCATGGGTCGGCCACTGCCGCTGGGGAATGTCATGGCGGGGTCGATTCCCATGGCTTTGTAGAGTGTGGCAAGCAAATGCGGCACTTTCAAAGGTCGATCCTTCGGATATTCGCCTCGTGCCGAACTCGCCCCGATGACCTGGCCCATTTTCAGCCCGCCGCCGGCCACCATGGCGCTCATGACCGGGGCCCAGTGATCACGACCGCCATCGTTGTTGTTGACTTTTGGCGTGCGGCCGAATTCCCCCCAGACCACCGTAATCACATCGTTTTCCAGCCCACGATCGCGGAGGTCCTCGAGCAGGTTGGCAATCCCACGATCAAGCATCGGCAATTGTTTACGCAAGGTCTTGAAGTTGCTGGAGTGGGTGTCCCAGCCGCCGTAGCTGAGGGTCACACAGCCGACGCCTGCTTCAACCAGTCGACGGGCCGTGAGGAATTGTTCGATCCCTTTGTAGCGGTCGCGGGTCCGGGGATCTTCCTGGGTGAGATCCAAGGCGTTACGAACGATGCCGGAAGAAATCATCTCAAAGGCCCGCTGCGTGAAGGCATCCAGCCCGTTCATGGTGCCGCTGGCGTCGATTTCCCGGCGAATGGTGTCGAATTGGCTGAGCAGCGTCTGGCGATCGCTCATCCGCGGTGGGGTGACTCCGCTGGGCAGCCGCAAATTGGCCCGCGCGGGGCCATCCGGTGTGAATGGGCGATGCGCGACACCGAGATAGCCGGGCTCGGTCCCGATGCTCATTCCCCTAAGCGAGACAAACGGCGGCACTTCGCTTTGAGTTCGAAGCTTGGAAAGGACCGCCCCGAACGAGGGATGCTGGCCCTGGGTCGCCGCTCGGTTTACCCGTTCGGGATACCCGGTCATGACCAGCGAATCGCTATGTTCATCGACGGAAATTAGCGAACGGACGATCGCGAGCCGATCCATCATCCGCGCTTGCAGGGGCATATGCTCGCTGATCTGGATGCCCGGCACAGCGGTCGGGATCGCCCGGAATTCGCCGCGATATTCCACCGGTGCCTCTGGCTTGGGGTCATACATATCCATGTGGGAGGGACCGCCGGGCAAATAGATCATGATGGCGGATTTGGCCGGCGTGGCGATTGACGGCCGGCTGGTTCGAGCCGCAGCCTGTGCCCGATACATATCAGCCAGCGTCAGCCCCGCGCCGAAGGCACCAAGTTTGAGAAATCCCCGTCGATGAATACCATCGCAGAAATTGTGTGGGCGACCCCAGACGGTGAACATGGAATGTGCTCCAAAAACGAGGGTAAAGGGGCGTGAGTGGTAATGAGCGTAAATTCGTGGCAGAGAGTGACCTGTTCGAAGAATATCTCAAGTCTTTTTTATGAGCAATTCAAATTTGTGAAGAAATTCACGGAGATTCAGGAACCTCAAAACGGCCGGTGGCGAATCGGTTACAATAAGGTCTCGGGTTGGTTATTTCTTCCACCAGCGTGAGGGTTGCCGGTGTCCGCCGATCGTATTTCCGAGTATCTTGCTCAATTTGCCCAGACACGCTCGCAGTTGATGGAGCAACTCCGCCGAGTGCTGGTGGGGCAAACGGAAGTCATCGAGCAAGTCCTGGCAGCGATCTTTACTCGGGGGCATTGTCTGCTGGTGGGGGTGCCAGGGCTCGCCAAGACACTGATGGTGAGCAGCATCGCCCAGTCGCTTGATGTCACTTTTAAGCGGATTCAGTTCACCCCGGATTTGATGCCCTCGGACATTACCGGAACGATGGTGCTGGACGAGAATGAGGAAGGCCGCCGGGAATTTCGCTTCGTCCATGGTCCGCTGTTTGCAAACGTCATTTTGGCCGACGAAATTAACCGGACACCGCCAAAAACCCAGGCAGCGTTGCTCGAGGCCATGCAAGAGCGAACGGTGACCGTCGGTCAAACCACGCACCGCTTGCCTGATCCGTTTTTTGTGATTGCCACGCAAAATCCGATTGAACAGGAAGGCACCTACCCGTTGCCGGAAGCTCAACTCGACCGATTCATGTTTAATGTTCGTGTTGATTATCCGTCGCTCGAAGAAGAGAAACGGATTATCAGTATGACCTCGAAAGATGAAACCCCGGAACTTCAGAAAGTCCTCAGCGGGAAAGCCATTCTCAACTTGCAGAAGCTGGTTCGCTCGGTTCCGGTCTCTGATTTTGTCACGGAATATGTGGTGGCGCTGGTGCGGGCGACTCGTCCGAAGGATCCAAGTGCGCCGGATTTTATTTGCCGCATGGTCGATTACGGTGCCGGTGTCCGAGCGGGACAATATCTGGTTCGCGCCGGTCAGGCTTTTGCCGCGATGGATGGCCGGTTTACCGTGTCTCTGGAGGATATCAAGAAGGCCGCACTGCCGGTGCTTCGACACCGCATCGGGGCGAACTTTCAGGCCCAGGCCGAGGGAAAAACCAGCGATGACATTATTCAGGAACTGCTGGATGTGATCGGCGAACCCGTGCCGGCAAAATACATCAATGCCGGGAAACGCAAGCTGTCATGATCCAGCCCCGACGTTGTCAATCCCTTCCGACTGATAGCACCGGGAAAAGCAGAATCTCAGGTGGTTCGGCGGTCGATGTTCGGCCGGGCGAAATGTCACTGGTGATACGGGAGTTCTGAATGTTCCTCCGGATTTTCGGCTTGAAGGATCGGAATCCCTCGCCAGTCGCTCTCACCGAGTGCCTTCACGCGGCAGGGGTGGCGGTCGTGCCCCACTTTCGGGGCGACGATCTCGGCTGGACCAGCGGGGAATTGCATTTTCCAGCGGGAGGCAGCCCCGTCACGTTGGAACGCTATCTCACGGCCGAAGATGACCTGCGAGACGATTTGAATACCTTTGCCGCCGAACTGGAAACAATGGACTTCAGCCCGAACAGTCCAGACTTAATGCGTCATGTGATTCAGACGCAGCAACTCATTACCATCCGCCGACCGGTGGATCATGCCGACGAAGCGGCGCTGGAAACCGTCCTCCAGGCCGCTTGTCGTCATCTCGCCCAGGTCACGGAAGGCATCTACCAGGTGGATGGCCAAGGCTGGTTCACCGCCGACGGGCAAATCCTTTTGCCCGAGTATTGACGGCAAATTGCCCCAGCACCGAGAGCGACCGGCAAAAAAGCGGACCGAAACACCGACTCGCACGCTCCAACACGGAATTTCCCACAAACGCCAATGAGCACCAGCGAAAAATACCTCCGGCCCGAGGTGATCCACCAGGTCTCGCGGCTGGATCTGCGAGCAAAATTTATTGTGCAGGGGTTCCTGAGCGGACTTCATGCCAGCCCGTATCACGGTTTTTCCGTGGAATTCTCGGAACACCGGAAGTATGTCCCGGGGGACGATCCGAAAGATATCGACTGGAATGTCTATGCCAAGACCGGGCGATATTATGTCAAAAAGTATCGTGCCGAGACGAACATGACGGGCTATCTGGTAATGGATCTTTCGAAGTCGATGGCGTATACCTACCGCCAGGACGTGACAAAGTTCGAGTATGCCATCTGCCTGGCGGCTGCCCTCGCTTATTTAATGGTCCACCAGCAAGATCCGGTCGGGCTAGTCACCTTTGACACCCAAATTCGAACCGTGGTGCCGCCAAAAAGCAAACGCTCCCAGATCGGCACGCTGCTGGGAGTGCTGGCGAATTTACAACCCACGGGAACCACCGATATCGCCCATGCTCTCTCTCAACTGGCTTCCCTGGCTCGGGGCAAATCCCTGATCATCCTGTTCAGCGATTTGCTCACTGATCCCGACCCGGTGATCAAGAGCCTGTATCGGCTACGCCATGCTGGCCATGAAATCATTCTGTTTCATATCCTGGACGAGGCCGAAGTCCAATTTCCCTTCCAGGGGCTTGTCGAATTCGAAGATGTGGAGAATCAGGAAACCCTGGAAGTTGACGCCCGTGGCATCCGTGATGATTACCTGCGAAGTATTCAAGAATTTCAATCGCAGTATCATCGGGAATGCGGACTGGCGAATGTTGATTACGTTCCGATGGACACCAGCGTCGGCTTTGACAAGGCTCTGCTCGAATATCTCGTGCAACGGCAACGCCGATTCGCCTAACCGCGATCACGATTCTCGCCGCCGCTCTGCCGCGCCCCTTGCGATGATCGACTTAAAATTCGGTTTCCCGTAAGGCGCGAGCACCGATCCGCAGTGGCACGACCACCGCCACACCCCCGATCAGCATTCCCACGGGCAAACCGTAATACACCCACGGCGGCGGGATGACCATGCTCTTGTTCCCAGCAAGCCACTGGCTAAACGCGGCGGCAAAAAGCGGCACCGACATCGTCAGAATCATCAGCAGGATGAAGAATAATCCAATCACCATGTTCACCGTCCCGCCGAAGCCGACGACAATCTTCGAAGGATCGCTCTCCCGGAAATTCGGCATATACGCTCCGAGGCCGACGTTCAGTCCGCTCAAGCCGACCGCCACCACGGCGATCGTCAGGGCGTGAATCAGCACCGCGGGCCACGGCATTCGCAACAGCAAATCACTGATAAGAATCAGCGTCTCGGCGATCAGCACCGATCCGGTGGCCGCGAAGGCGAATTTACCCCAGAGAATCTGTTCCCGGCGGATCGGCAACAAGCCGAGAATCCAAAACTTTCGGCCTTCCAGGCTGATCAGCGGGAAGATAAACCGGCTCAGCCCTGCACACAAGAGAACCGAGGTTCCGGCGACATTCACCAGGCTGATGATGTAGCCGTCGTAGCTGCCGCCACCGAGGTCGGATTGATAATACTGGCGGAAATTCGTGGCCCCAAGCAGTAACAGCCCGGCAAAAATGATCAGCAACACCCACTGTGTGGGATCTCGGCGAAAGGTCCGAAAATCCTTGACCACGAGGATCCGTGTCGGTTTGTCGAGATACCAGACGAGCCGTTCCATGCAGGCATCGAGCCAGCCGCCGCGAAAGTGGCGTCGACTGTGCCCGCCGCCGGCGACCCGGTCATAACCGGTGCGATAAATTCGGCTCGCCACCCACGCCGCCAGAAGGTAAGCCACCAGGCCGTTACTCCAGATCAAGGCTAGCTGAATCAGGGCTTCATCCGCTGCGCCACGGGCGGCTGCTCGAACACCTTCGGTCATCCATCGGCTCGGGTTCAGCGGATGCTGGATCATCCCGAACTGGGCGACCAGCCCTTCAACTTCATTGCGTTGCCCGGAAAGCAGCGACCGTTTGGCCGCCGACCCGACCCGATACAACCAGAAGCTGCCAACAATCACCACAGCAATCCCGGCAATCAGCAGGACTTGACGGCGATTCCGGGGCAAATACCGGACAAATAACAGACACGCCAGCGCAGACAGAGAGCCTGGAAGCAAGATAAAGCCAAGGAGATACGCCGGCAACAGCGGGTAAAAATACCACGGCACACCAGCGACCAACCCGTAAGAGACCAGGATCGGAAGGCCCAGGATCAGAAACGCCCACGAGCTAAACAGCAATGCTTGCTGAAATTTTGTGGCGAAAATCTGATCGGCTCGGGCGGGTGTGCACAGCAGATACCGGGCCTCGGGAGCGGTGAACAAGCTCGCATACAGAATGATCCCGGTGCTGAAAATCAGCATCACCCCAAGAGTAAAAAACATCAGATCGAACAATCCGCCGACAATCAGCCCTTTCACCGGCACTTTGAAGCGAAATAACTCATGAAAAGCGTACAGACTGAGCAGGAAAACAAAGAGCGCGACAATCGTGCTGGTTCCTAGCATCGTGAACAGCCGAACTCGACCGCTTTCCAGCATCACCTTGAGGCCATTCCATGCAAGTCGCCACCTCAATTGGCGGAACAATTTCGCCTGATCGACCTGATACGACTCTGACCCGGACATACTCCGCGGAGAAAAATCAGCCGCCATCCGTGAAAGCGGCTCGGCAGCACTTTCTCGGCTCGTGGCGGTCAGCGTCGTGGAGGATCTAGACATCAAATCACCCGGGGAGCTTTGACGGAATCCGACGCGGTGTCCGCCGATCCGTTCACGCTTGACCTTTCCCGCGGACTCACGGTGTTTCTTTCGAGGCTACGCTCGCACTTTCAGCGTTTTCAGCGTTTTCAGCAGCGGCTTCTTCAGTGATTTTCAAGAACAGATCTTCGAGTGTTCCATCGCGGCTGGCCTGACGACGAAGATCATCCATCGTTCCACAAGCAAGCAGCCGGCCATGATCAATGATGCCGATCCGGTCCGCCAGTTCCTGGGCGATATCCAGCGTGTGCGTCGAGAGAAACACGGTCACGCCACTATCCGCCTGCCGCCGTAAAAGCGTTTTCAACTCCCGGATACTCTTCGGATCGAGGCCGACGGTCGGTTCATCCGCGATCAGTAACCGAGGTTCATGCACTAGCGCGGCGGCAAAAACGGTCCGTTGCCGCATGCCGTGAGAATAACGCTCGGTCAGGTCATCGACAAACGGTTCCAAGTGGAACAGTTCGATGACCTCGGAAATGCGTTTTCGGGAATGTTCACGATCCAGGCCGTAAAGATCGGCTGTGAACTGCAAAAATTCACGACCGGTCAATTTCTCGTACAGGAATGGCAAATCCGGCACATAACTGATCAGCCGACGCGCCTCGTCACCATGGCTGCGAAGGTCGTACCCGCCAACTTTCACCGTGCCGGTCGTCGGGAACAAAAGCCCGCAGAGCATTTTAATCGTTGTCGTTTTCCCGGCTCCGTTCGGACCGAGAAAGGCAAAAAGTTCCCCGGCGGGCACCGTCAAATTCAACTGGTCCACAGCCACTTTTGAGCCGTACCGCTTCGAAACATTCATCAATTCGATCACGGCAGACTCCGAAGACCGCGGTGTTAATCGACCCGTTCAAATCGCAGGCGTTCTCCCTGCCAGCTCGCTTCTTGCCGCAAGACTCGGGTCCCCTCGACGCTGACCCAAGTGCTGGCCTCGGCATCGTTCGGGCCACTGCGATAATCGATCACCCAGCAAAGCACTGATTGGCCATTCCGCCGCCTGAGCAGTTCTGGTGCCGAGCGGACCGTCGCCACCAGTTCCGGAGTTGTCCCGCTCCCAAGCGATCCTGAGATGCTGCCCAGTGGGAAATGCTGCTTGGCAAGATCGGTCATTGCTAAACGGAGTGCTTGACCGAGCGGATCGACCCGGCGAATCACCCAGCGTTGTCCAGGGCGTATGTCGCGTAAGCGGCTCACCGGCATCATCGGATTCAGAACCTGACCGCTGGGGACACTCACAGGTTCCAGTTCACGTTCGAGCGGTGCCGTAAAGGAACTGGAGATCCGGCAGAGGCTGTGCAGCCAACCGTCTCGGACCACGCCGCCAATTTCGGCCTTCGCCCGGGCCAAGGTCATTGGGATCCCCCCCTGGCGGAGCCGGATCTCCAGGCTGCCCCGCAACGTTTGTTCACGGAGATCGCCGTGCCGGGTGACACGAACGCCGGTTTCCGCTTCAGGAATCCACACGGTAATTCTGTCAAAATCGAACTTGAGTTCACGATAAGTATTGTCGAACCAGAAAGTGTCATCGGATTCCACATAACGAAGCTCGGTGGTCAAGCTGCCGAGTTTTTCGTTGCCTCGGTAGATCAGCCAGCGAACCGGCACCCGCGATGTGGCTTCATCGACAAGGTCGATTTGCCAAGGTGGCGGTGTGTTGGCAGCAAGCCGGGGCCAGAAATCGCGGTAAAAAATCAGCCCTGTCGTTGCCAGCCAAAAACACACAATCAATCCCGTGGTAAGACGAGAGGGCATTGTCATCCCCAGGACGTTCCCGCATGGTCAAGACATGATTCGCCTAGCGGACTCAAGTATCTATTCAATCTTAGCGCTCGATTTCTCGGAAGGCAACGATTTCTCAGCCAGAGTTTCCAGTATTTCCTGCCGCCCCCGAATTCGCAGGGAACAATTCTGTGGCTGACGGGTTCCCTTCCGGAGCAGGTCAAGAATCATCAAATCTGCAATGAAGAAGAGTTTTACTTTTTATCCGGCGTCAACAACCCCATGAGGCAGGCAGCAAACGTTTCGGCCTGACGCATAAAGCCGAGGTCGGTTGGATGCGAGCCATCAACCGTCCCTTCCCCGTCATCGCCGATGAGCTTGTCGCCCGGTAAGTAGTACAAATGCTTATCCCCCGCCGCGATCAGGCTGTCAAAAGCTCGCTTAAGAGCAGCACGACTAGCACGATTACGCTCATTCATCGCTGGCACTATCGAACTGTTGGCATAACTGCGATCCTCAACCAACAGGATCGGCGTTTGCGGTCGAGCTTTTCTGAGCGTCTGTATAAACGGAACCGCCCGATCGGCTACTTGATCGCCTTGCAGGTTCGGTAAACAATCAATCACATAAACCGCAGCGTCGAGTTCACCAAGAAGCTCCGCCACCGGCAGGTCCAGGGTACCATTTCCTGAAAAACCGAGGTTGATCACGGGTCGGTCGAACTTTCGACCCAGAATTGCCGTATGCACCATCCCTGGTCGAGACGCACAGCCTCCCTGGGTGATCGATGTCCCGTAAAAAACAATCGGTTTTTTGCGCTCGGCGGGACGGTCATCCGCTTTTTTTAGCGGTGTGTCCGGCGGCAAGCCAATTTCCACCGAAGACACACCATTATAGAGAGGAAAATACAACAGAAATTCGCGTTCTCCCTCGGGCAGGCCGCTCACCAGCACTGTTGTGTTGGTCGATTGCGTCGGCCGTGGTGTTGCCAGCCAACGCCATTGTCCGTCAACACGCACATATAAATCCAGACCGCTGACACTCGTCGCCGGCATATGCGGCAGCGCCAAATTCGGGCTGGTTAACGTCCATCGCGCCCACACACGTGTCGCGGGAGTGATAAACCGGACAGCCAAGCCGGCTGAGTGCCGGCTCAAGCTCCAAACTTCGGGACGAACCAGTTGCTCTGCCTTGGCCGGCAGACGATCAAAGGGAGCTTTTGTGTCCGTCCAACCTTGCCCTTCAATTCCCAGCGGACGAACATCGTACCAGAGAATATCCCCCTTCTCCGATGGCTTGGCTGTGGCCGGGTCAATCACCGGCCCAGCACCGAAGAGAACCGCTGAACAATTCGAGAGTAAAAAAACAAAGAAAGCAAGGACGGTACGTCGCATGGCAAGTGAATCCCACGGCGGATAAAAACTCTTCTTCCGCCCAAGATAACCAGGATTTTCGCTACGGCAACCTGATAACTGCCGGCTTCCCTGGGAAATCCCGCCACACATCAAAAATCACAGAAATGGAAATAAAATCCGTCGCACTCGCTAGGCGATGTCAACGACGGCTTAACTGATTTATGGCTATCATTATGAACAGACCCACTCCGCGTAAGTTAACTTCCCCCGACCAGCGGCTCCCGTGTCACCTTGTGTGTCAACGGCAAAAGGAACATTCCGGATGATCCGATCATCGTTTTGATCCGCGATGACGGGAGTTGACGGGATCGGTGCCGATGTTAACGGCTTTTAGGGAATCATGACCTCTCCGATCCGCAGACTCGATGATTGTGACTAAAATTATACGATGTGAACAGCAATGCAGCTCATCGCAGCAGAGATCGTCAGTTCCGGTGTGGAAGCCGTATTCGCCGAGGCGGATGAAACCGCGAAAAAAGGACCCGGGGAAAAACTCTTCGTTACCTACGAGATCGCTCGCCAGTTCCCGGGATACTCCGAAAAGGACGGTGTCACTAGCAGCGACTTTGCTGATCGAATCATTCAAAAAATGCGTAGTGTTTGACTCGGTCGTTTATCCCGGGCCAGAAGAGCTGTCGGTTCAGAGGTTCAAGTCAAAGGGTTTAAATCCACGAGCACGGTTGCACCCTGGCAACTCGACCCGTTGCCGGCGGTACAACCGTAACAATGTTGTCCCGTGACAATAGCTCGCGTCGACATGAGCGGCAGGTTCCAGTCGCGGATGTGCTGAGGCAACCCCGGAGCGAGCCGAAGTTCAAGCATTTGATTAAAGTCACAATCGGACAACGTTCCGTCCCAGTTGACGGAAATCATTGTCCGACACATCACGGCTTCGGCTGCAGCGGGATTGAAGGCATCGATCAACTTCTGCATATATTCATGATAACGTCCAGATCTTACCAAATCGTCAAGGAATCGGTTGATTGGCATGTTCGTGATCGTGTATAACCGTGAAAATCTGACGCCAAAACGTTCACCGAGCTCCCGACGATACGCGGCTTCCAAAGAAGGCTGTGCTGGCGGCAGGCTCGGTCCGATCGGGTTGTAAACAAGAGACACGGTCAGACCGCTGCCCGGGTCACCGTAACCGAGGGCATTCAGTCGGCGAAGCGCCTCAATCGACTTGTTGAAGACCCCGTTTCCCCGTTGTCGATCGGTATTTCCCGGATTGTAGCACGGTAACGATGCCACCACCTCGACTTGATGCTCCGCCAGAAACTCGGGCAGATCTGTGTATCCCGGAGCCAGCAGTATCGTGAGATTGCAGCGGTCGATGACATGCCGGCCCAGCTGACGAATCTCAGATACCAACCAGCGGAAATGCGGGTTCATCTCCGGCGCTCCCCCGGTGAGATCGACGGTGACAATCGAGCTTGTTCTGATGGCATCCAAGCAGTGGTGCATGATTTCACGGCTCATCAATTCCCGGCGATCTGGCCCGGCATCGACATGACAGTGCCGGCACGCCTGATTGCAGAGCTTCCCAAGGTTCAGCTGTAAAACCTTCACAGTCGTAGCCCGGAGCTCGCTGATCCCGATTTGTTGGAGCCGATCATGAAATGGTCGATCCTGCTCTGCAGTATTGATCAACTGGAGCTGAAACGCAGAGCGTGTTAGCGGGCTTCCTTGATGGTGTAAGGTGGATCGAGTCATCGCTCACCCTGGTGCCAATCTCAGAGTCAAACAGTTGTCCAGATCGATATCTTCCCCGCGAATGATGAGGACTCGGGTGAGCTTCCCCGGGTAGGTGAGAACGCCGATGTGAGTCATGAAGCTCAAAAGGCCGTAAGAACCGCGTAAGATTGAAGTCACTCCTAGTTTCAGTCTTTTTATAGCATCACTAACCTCAATTACCCGCTACCCCTGGAAAACATTAACAATCGGTACGTCGTTTTCGTGTGTTCAGCGATTGATTTTCGCTGGTAGCAACCATTTCCGGACGTACCGGGGCGGGTTCTGCGGTTCTTCTAGCGACGGGGTTATTGCGGTGGTTGCGAACCACTCGTGAGAATCAGTTCCGCTGACTGAGTCGTGAATTGCTGACGAACGGAATCCAGCACAGCAAGCATTTGTGGGGTCGATTGATAGCCTTCGATCACCCGGATGATGCGGCCGTTCGGCGCGGCGATAACGAGGGTCGGATAGGCATTGATTCTCAAAGTCCGCACCAAGGCGGGATATTCTTCGGCATTGATCTTGCCCGTCACAAACTCCCGATCGAGTATCTCAGCCACCCGGGGATCGCGAAAGGTTGTTGCGTGCAGCTTGGTGCACCACCCGCAGGAGGACGTTCCGAACGAGAGGAGAATCGGGCGATTGCAGGCTTTTGCATGGTTTCGAATCCGGGCATAGTCTGAATCCCAGGCAATTGGCGGTCCCTCCTGTGCCATCACCGGAACGCTGGTAAGAAAGACAAGCATTCCCGTCAGCAAAAACTGTCGGCAGTTGTGCATGCGAGGATTACCTGAATGGTGACGGTCCGGGTTTATCGACGAGCCGAGTCCTTTTCGAGCCCTGTTTCCCAGACGATTCGTGGGTTCAAAAACGGTCACCCCCCGAATCGGTGAGGTCAATCACCGAACTGACCGGCCGGACAATAGCCAAGTTTCCTCGACAATTCAATGCCGATCATCGAAGATTCGACATGCGTGAACGTTGCCAGGATACCGTAGCCGAGATTTCTCCGACGCTGGCTTTCTGGATAAGAACCCTGCACCAGACGAAGAAATTCCGTCGCATCGGGGAGAACAGGAGAAATCAACGATTTAAGCGACCTACGATCAACTGACAGCAACGGAAGACGATGCGAGGACGCGTTGATGGTGCCGGTCATTGTGGGAAAACTGCTGTTACCTGTGCTGGTGATAAGCATGGCCGATGAATCTTCACGAATCTTGTTCGACTTTGCTAGCCGTGAAGCCGCCAAGGACTGGCAAACGGTCAACGATGATGTGATGGGAGGCGTATCCCGCAGCCGTTTTGAAATAACCGAAAACAAGACTTTGCTGTTTACGGGCACACTTTCCCTGGAAAACAACGGTGGCTTTGCTTCCGTTCGAAGTCGAGCGAAACCACTGGGATTACAACCTGGGGATCTTTTGCTCGTCAGAGTGCGTGGGGATGGCCGGAACTATTCGCTGAACTTGTACTCGGCACAACGGACGTTGGCATTTTCGTATCGCGCTAATCTCCCGACCCGGAAAGCAGAATGGCTGGAGGTAGAATTACCGCTCACAGCTTTCCGGGCAACTTCGTTCGGGCGGACAATTCCGAACGCGGCGGTTGTAAAACCCGAGGAGATTACCGCCGTTGGCGTTATGATCAGTGACAAACAAGCAGGACCATTTCACCTCGAAATTGCTGAGATTCGGGTCAAACGACGGCCGCAATAATCAGTCGTCGTCCAGTCCACCCGAATGTCAGCCTGCATGATCGGAGAATCGTGGCGATTGCCGATAAGTCGGAAGGAATCATTTGCTTATTGACTCCAGGTGATCGCGACTGCTTCGAGCGGCTGTGGCTACCGCTGGGTCTGATTTCTCGGCGGATTTCAGAGCCTGCAACACTACCTCTGATCGATCCTCAATCCGTCCAAGAGCGATCGCAGCCGCTCGACGAACATCCGCATCGATATCTGATTTCAACAGTTGAACCAGTTCTGACACAGCAGGTTTTGCGTCGTGGCCGAGTTCGCCGAGCGTCTGTGCGACTGTGCGGCGAAGTTCCGGCGAGCGGTCGCGGCACAAGGCTTTGACTGCCGTCACATCCGCGGCACTGGGGCGACCGAGCAGCGGTAACGCTTCCACTGCCGCTTGACGTTCTCCCGGGTTTTTGGCTGTCAGCCCGGCTCGGACTGCTGGGATGGCGGCTTCTGGATTATCGTCGATTCTGGCAAGGACGACTTTTGCCCACAGAATTTGATTCGGCGACCCGGATTTGACGATCGGCTCGATTTCGTTGCGGATGGCCAGCGCCGCCGTGCCCAGTTTTGCCAGAGATCGCAGTGCTGCAGTCCGAATCGAGAAACTCGGATCGGATTTCGCCATGCTGGCGAGACGATTGAGGATTGCGGCAGTCGGCGGAGACAAACGTGACAAGGCGTTCGCCGCCGCTTCCCGGATGCTTGGCGACGACTCCTCGGTTTCTTTCAAAACCGTGGCAATGACCTCCGGATGACTCGGAGCGATAATCGCCAGCACCGTGACAGTTCGCGCTCGGAGGTCATCGCTGGCTTTCGTGTCGGCAAGGAAGCGGATCAGTTCCGGAATCGCAGCGGAACCGTCTGGCCCGATACTGGCGAGGGCGGCCAGTGCTGCTTCGCGAACCGGTACGGCTTCATCCGTTGTCGCCGCTTTTGCCAGAGCCGCTGCTGCCGGGGCCGCCGCTGATCCGAGTTTTTCTAGCATTTCCGCGATCTGTTTTCGGACCGTTTCATCCCGTTCTCGGCTCAGACGTTCTGCCAAGGTCGGCAGACTTGCTTTCGCTCGTTCCAAGGGGAGCTTGCTCACATAGGCGATTGCCAGGCGACGAACTTCCGGAGACGGATCGTCGAGCAAAGGAACCACTAGCGGGGAGAGCTCGAAGCCGGCTTCTTCCATCCGAAGCACTGTATGTAAGCCGTAAAGACGGGTGTTAGGCTCGGCATGGCTGAGGGCGAGTTTCATCAACGCCGCCGTCTTGGACCCGTCGCGGCTAATCACTGCGATGGCGCGGGCGGCTTCCAGGACGACTTCCCCGGACGGATCGCGAAGCAGTTTCTCCAGTTCCGGGAGTGAGCGTTTGGCATCCGGACCGATTTCTCCGAGAACATACGCCGCCTGGTAGCGAATCAGCGGGTTCGGATCGCTTAACAACTTCATCGTCGGTACCACCGCAGGTTCGCCAATCGCTGCCAGGGCTCTGATCGGTGCGAGTTCCAGCGGCTCGGCTTTCTGCAAATCGCTGAGTTGCGTTTTTTTCATCGCTTCGAGCAACGGTGAGATGGCCGGTGCGGCTTTCGAGCCGAAGCGGAGCAACGCCTGGGCACTCATGTTACGAATGAAACTATCCTCGTCCTTGAGCGCTTGCATCAGTGTCGGAATACATTCTTCCGTAAGATTCCCGAACTGGCTTAACATCTCGGCCGCATGATTCCGGACATCCGCTACGGGGTGCAGTAAGAGCGCTGTGAGGGGCTGCAAATCCTGAGGCGAGAGACCGAGGAGGGTCTTGTACGCGGCCGCCCGGACCGAGACCGAGGGATCTTCGGCCAGTTTCCATAGAGTTGCGGTGGCTGGCCGCGCCAAATCGCCCGCCCGGCCCAGCGCAACCGCTGTGTGTTCCCGAACGGCCGGATCAGGATCGTTCAATCCTGTGATCAAGATCTGGATGCCTTTCTCAGCAAGAACTGTTTCACCCGCGGCACCGGCTTTCAGCAACGCGACAACCGCCGCTTCACGGGTACTGTTGAGTTCATTCGGGAATACCGACCCGGGCCCGCGATTACCCGTATCGTTCAAAGCATTCAAAAGCCCCGGAATCACGGACGGATCACTGGCCGCGGCTTCCGCCAAGGCAGTGGCAGCATCCGCTCGGGAGGTCGGACTCGGGCTCCGCAGCTTCCGTAATAAACTGGCCGTGTCCATCGTCTTAACCGGGGGCGGCTGATACATCGGCTGCGGCAAAGCTTCGTTCTCGGAATTCGAATCTGCCTCCGGTTTCCCGCCACCGCAGCCCCCGGCGAGCCCCAAGATCAAGCAAACCAGCCCTGCGATGACATAATAGCGCGACATGGTCGTTCCCCCGGTGCGGCGTCTCGACTACAGATGTAGTGTACCGAGTTCAGGCCGACTGGGGGACGGTCAACCACCAGATTTGGCTTCCGCGCGGTGTGCAGCTTTGGAAGACGCATCATGAAAAGTCCGATCGACTCGGAAACGTCATCGATGTCGACAATTCATTGCATCAATCCTCTGCGTCGCTGGGGATTGATCGGGGCTGGATTAGTTTGCGTGGGTCTGGCTTATCTGGGGGCGTTGTTGCCCGGATTGCCGACCACCCCCTGGATTTTGCTAGCCAGTTACTGCTTTGCTCGCTCGTCACCACGGTTACAACGCTGGTTGCTCCGCTCGCCGATGTTTGGCCGCTTGTTGCGTGATTGGCACGAACACCGAGGCATTCGCGCCCCGGTCAAGGTCACCGCCTTAGTCATGGTGACAGGAGCATTAACCATCAGCCTTGGCTTTACGGCCCTGCCACTCTGGCTGAAAGGGGGAATTGCCGCCTGCGGCCTGATCGGAATCAGCATCATCCTCTTTCTGATTCCGACGATTCGCGGCAATTCCAGTGAGCTCGGCAAAAGCTCGGAGAAAAAAACCACCTTCGCTTTTTTCACCGTCTCATTTGAACCAGCCGAAGATCCGCGAATTCATGACTGACCAGGAATCATTGTCGGACTGACGTAAATCCGAAGATTGGGTCCCTTCCCTTCACCTACGAGGAAGGCAGAATTCTCGGCGTTCGCCGCCGCTTTCGGCAGATTGAGCTTTTCTTCATGCCTGAAGCATGATATCACACTGCCCCTCAAGTATCGACTGAGTCTGCCGTCGCCCCGGTTTTAAACACTCGTGGGGATCGATTCGGTTGTTGATGTCGTTGTCGAATGATTCAAAAAGGTTGAGATGGATGTGTCGGCTGAGTCTGATCCTGGGGCTGCTGCTGGGAGTGGCCTCCGGCCAGGGATTGACACAGCCGCTGCGACCCCCGCCGGGATGGAACGACTTTATGGGGCCCGCGGAAACGCAGCCGTTCACACCGAATACGGTGTTTAACAAACCCCTGGTAACGCCACCGCCAACCGATCAAAATCATTCGGATTCGGAGACATTAGGGGCGGGTGCCGACGGGGGGTTATTGCAAAAACTGCCGCTTCCGCTACCACCGTTGCCGAAGTTGCCACAACCCTGGTCCGGGGGTATCGATGTTGGCTTGACCGGGGCAACAGGAAATACGGAATTAACAAACTTCAGCGGCACCTGGAACTTGCGTCGAAAAACCGAGCGGTCTTCCTTCTATTCCGACTTGTTTTACACCTATTCCATGCAAGACGGCGACATCAGAGCCAATCAAGCCCTGTTCAATACCCGCAGCGAATTGCCATTCCAAGGGTATGATGTGTCACTGTTCTCCGCCAGCCAACTGGAATACGACGCTTTGCGGTCTTACCGCTTTCGAGTGGGGACTTATCTGGGCAGTGGCTACACCATCATTGACGGGGAGCAAAGCACCTTCAAAATACGCAGCGGTGGCGGAGCGACTCGGGAACTTGGCGTCAATGGTTCACCCGATCGCTGGGTGGCAGAGCTGGTGTTCGGCTACGACTTCCGCCACCGGGTCAGCGACCGCAGTGCCATGATCACCGTTCTCGATTGTTATCCGCGGCTCGGGGATCAGATCGGGCAATTTCGGATTCGCGCGCGGGCCGCCTACGAAATCATTATCGATCCGCAAACCAGCACGGTCCTGCGTCTCGGTGTGCAAGACCGTTACGACAGCAATCCCGGGGATAATACGGTACGGAATGATTTGACTTACTTCACCACCCTGGGCATCAAGTTTTGACGCGGTCATCCGCATCACATAGGCCTCACGGATTTCCGCATGGCCAGAGACTTTCGCCGTCTTTCGGGATCACCGGACCAGCGTGAAACCGAAGGATAGCCCGGAAGAATAGCCTGGAAAACCGTAGACTGGGAAAGCGGGGCGGTAAAACGGTGGACCGTAGGCAGGATACGGTGGCACGCCCCAGTGTGGACGATGATAATGAAAGTATGGTGGCGGGCAATACCGTGGCGGCGGAGGATTGCAACACCGGGGAGCACCGGCATAATTCGGATAAGCGAAGGGATAGCCAGCACCGAAACCGGGCGGACCCGCTGACGCTAAATTGGCGAATGCCATCACTCCCAGTAACGCCAGTAACGGTGGGATCATCCGTGTGTTCATCATCATTATCCTTTGTTAAGTGAGAATGGGAAATGGCCTGTGACGGGTGCTGTCGCGGCCGTGTTCTGCACTCCAGGAACGCATCGATGGATCGGATTTGCGCCGAGACCCGAAAAACTTGAGTCAAAATTCGAAAAACTGTAACCGTGCTTTCGCCGCTGTTTCCGGGTGGTCGGGAATGTTGCCGGGTTAATCACCGGATCATGTCGTCACGATCGATTCTGGCGAATAAGTCGCTTGCTGGGGTGCTGAAGACTTGCTGGGGTGCTGGAAAAATTACGGACGACGGAGGCTGCCCTGCCGGCTTTGTCCAGACAGATTTGTTTGCCAAAATTGTCCCGTGACAACGTCGAGGCAAGTGAGCCAGCCGCCGCGGTACAGCCCGGTGTCAATGGCGATGGTGTCACCGTAATCCACGGGCCATCCGTCACGCTGGACGGTATGACCGACAATGACCGTTTTGCCGGAACAGTGCCGGATCGGACCGGTCAAGAAATTCCAGAAGAGCCAGTCTTCGCTTTGCCGATCGAGCGGTTGTGTGGGATCAAGATTGGCATGCACGAAAATATGCGAGGCGGTTTCGAACCAGTCGCTCAGACCCTGTTCCAGAAATGCCCAGTGCGAATCCGGGACATCTTCGAGGCGGCCGATCAGGCGATCGCCGGCGTAGGATTGCAGGGCCGCTTTCCCACCCACGGAAAGCCATTCGCGTTGAGTCTGGGGATGTCGCTTGGCTGTCACCATCATGATTTCATGATTGCCCCGCAGGAAGATCGATCGGGGATGCTGTTCGCGAAGCCAGAGTAAACGTTCAATCACCCCGCGGGAATCGGGTCCACGATCGACATAATCGCCAAGGAAAATCAGTTGCTCCTCCGCCTGCGGCTGCACCTGATCAAGCAAACAGTCCAGTGCGAATAAACACCCGTGGATATCACCGATGGCCAGCGTTCGCATTTTCGGGTACCATGCCAGTCTATCCGACCAGGTGTAGCCTTTCCTCCCATGATATTGTAGATCCCGGAGTCATCATGCCACCGCCTGACCGTCGACAAGCTCTGACCGCCCTGGCTGCAACTACGGCGCTCGCAGGGACAAACCCCCAGTTTGGAGCCGGTTCCCCCCGCCAATCCGAGCGCATTCGAACGGAAAATGACCATCCAGGTACGACCGACTGGCAACTGACGTATGTAAAATTCGACCGCAGCCAGCGGTTTCGCTCGCCGTTGATCGAGGGCTATTGTGATCGAACCAGTATCAGGGCCGGTGAGAAACTCCAGATTTATGTCAGTACCTCCGAGCCGACCCCCGTGCACATCGATATTTATCGGCTTGGCTATTATCAGGGCACAGGCGGCCGGCATCGGCTGAGAATCGGCCCCGTCACCGCGAAACCGCAACCGGTGCCTGCGCCAGCGGCGATGCGGCTGCGGGAATGTCGCTGGGAACCGACCGCGACGCTAACAATTCCGGACGACTGGACGAGCGGTGTCTACGTCGGGAAACTCAGCGCGAACAAGCACCGTTATCAAAGTTATGTGATTTTTATTGTGATTGACGATCGGCCCGCGGACTTTCTTTTTCAGTGCAGTACAAACACCTGGCAGGCATATAACAAGTGGCCCGACGCCTACTCGCTATACGACAATGACCGCCCTGACAAGAAACCGCTTGTATCCGGTGTGCGGGTAAGCTTTGACCGGCCATATTCCCGCTGCCCGCAGGTCAGTGACAATCCCCTGTCGCTTGGCTCCGGCGAGTTTATCCTCTTTGAATTTCCATTTGCTTACTGGATCGAGCAAAATGGTTACGACGTGACTTATTGCTCGAACTGGGATGTGCATGAGAAAGGGTTGCCGTTTCTGACCCGGGTGAAGGCGTTTCTTTCAGTTGGGCATGATGAGTACTGGAGTCGGCAGCAATTCGACACCTGCCTGGAAGCTGTCAAGCACGGCGTCAATTTCGGGTTCTTCAGCGGCAACTCGGTCTGCTTCGTAACACCGTTTTTCCCATCATCAGATGGTCGCCCGGGTCGGATTATTGAACGCCGGGGCCGTTACGGCGGCTTAAAACCGGAAGAACTCAAGTGGATGGACGATCTGCCGGAACCTGGCCCGAACGAGGCGATGCTGATCGGCGCTCGCTCGGTGATCCCGTTCAACGGTTCGGGCGATTGGATTTGCCGGAAGCCGGGCCACTGGATCTTTGAAGGAACTGGGATGAAGGCAGGCGAAGGGATTCCTGGCCTGGTCGGCTGGGAACACCACGGCGACCCGGCGGATATTCCCGGGTTGGAAGTGGTTGCCTCGGGTAAGACTTGGAACAGCGGCGAACAGGAATCGCATTACGAAGCAACAATTTACCCTGGGCCGAAGGGGAACACGGTCTTTAACGCCGCCACGATTTTTTGGTGCCAGGGGCTAAGCAGCCCGCCGGGTCACTGGGTGCCGTATGTTCACTACGGCAAAGGCCACGGCCCGGATCCACGTGTCCAGCGGATTACGAAAAATCTCTTCGATCGCTGGCGGGGTGCCTGACCCAGCCCAGTTACTGCGACGGCTGACATCGAGCCGTCATTTCAACGGTTTTTCCCCGAAATGAGTCCGAATCTGATTCACCGTTTGCCAGAGTTTTGGATCGCAGCGGAAGAACTCGACAAGGTTGGCAGTGGAGACGCCAAGCAGGCTAGCCACGGTGCTGACACGAGCTTCCGTGGCGTGCAGTAGATCCAGGAGAAAGGCAGCGGCGGGCCAGAATCGCTCGTTCCTCGGAGAACACTGCAGTCGGCGATTCGAGTCAAGGATCGCCGCTATCTCAGGACGTTGCGGAATCGCATCGGCGATGCCCGGAGAATCAAGAGAGATCGGTTCCCGGACTTCGAGACTGAGTGCCCGACGAAGCCGCTTGAGCGCTTTGAGTTTATTTTCGTGTTGCGAGCGGCTTTCCTCGGCGATTACGATCAACCCGCTCGGCAGGTGCCGGAGACGGACGGCGGAACTGGTTTTGTTCCGTTTCTGGCCACCGGGCCCACTGGCCCGGTAAGTATCCACTTCACATTGGCCGAGCAACTGTGGATCACTCAGGCGAAGCCAGGCACTGCGGCTTTGCGGCGAGGGAAGCAATGACTTCGCCGGATCATCGACTGCCGTCATTGCACTCGCCTCGCCTTCTGAGAGTAGCACGATCTCTGAGAAGTAGCCGGAAACTGTTACGCTTCCAGTTTCCAAGGAGCTCGCATTTCTCGGGCGATCATCGCGTTGCCGGCTTCGGCGTTTTCCCCGATGAAGCGGTTCGCTTTCGCGTCCCAGGTCAACTTTTTCCCGGTCAGAAGAGCGATGACCCCGAGGTGGCAAACGATGACCGAGCCAGCACCAATCTGTTGATTGCAGATCGGCTTTTCCCGGCTTTTAATGCAGTCGAGGAAATTGCCAAGGTGATCGGTGTGCCGTGTCGGATACAACATCGGATCGTTCTTCAGCGGTTCGGTGAGAATCGCTTGTTCGGAAGCAAGGAGTTTATTCCGGCCGACGAACAGGGTGCCATTCTCGGCGAGAACGAGGACGCCGTTGTCGCTACCACCAAGTTTCTGTTCCTTGCCCTGAGCGTCGAACATTTTTGCAACTTCGGTGCCACGGCCGTCCATGGCAATGACCTTCGTTCCATTCGGATATGTATACTGGACCTTGAAAGTTGGATGGCAGTTGAAACCGTCCGTGCCCTTGTATGGCTCGGCAGCTTCCAGGACTTCGATTTCACGGGGGCCGCTGCCATCTGCATTCAGCATCCATTGAGCAATATCGAGGTGGTGAGCACCCCAGTCGGTCATTTTGCCGCCACTGTATTCATAGAACCAGCGGAATTGATAGTGACAATTCGTTTTGTTCGGATTTTCATACAGGTAGGGAACTTTGCGGGTTGGGCCGAGCCAGAAATCCCAGTCGAGGCCTTCTGGAATCGGGGCTTCCTTGATTGGACCACTTTGGGGATTGGCACCGATCCGGCACTCGATGACCTTCGGTTGGCCGATCCGACCGGAACGGACAAGTTCCGTGGCCAGGCGAAACATTCCATTATATTCCGAGCGTTGTTGATTCCCAGTCTGAAAGATTCGCCCGGTTTCGTCCGCCACTTTTTTCAAGGCGATGGCTTCTTCGATGGTCAAGGTCAGCGGCTTTTCGCAATAAACGTCTTTCCCTTTCCGCAGGGCGTCGATGGCAATTAATGCATGCCAGTGATCGGGGGTGGCAACGACGACGACATCAACATCTTTGCGATCGGTCAGTTTGCGGAAGTCGCTGTAAGCTTCGACATCGTAGCCATCTTTTTTGAGGACTTCTTGAGCTCGGAGAACATGCCGGCGATCGACATCGCAAACGGCGACATGCGCGATGCGCTCGACATTGCCTTTCGCCTTGGCCCGGCCGTAAATCTGCAAAGCTCGGCTGCTCGGACTGCCGATGCCGACCCAACCGAAATTGAGCTTGCCGTTAATGCCGACGGCTTTGACCGCGCGGGCGGCTTGCTCGGCGGCATGAACTTCCCGGGCATACCACAATGGCAGGCCGGCCGCTGTCAGTGTTGCCAGCGATCCTTCGAGAAAGCCACGGCGGGAAAGTTGACCTCGTTGCAACATGATTACCTCTGGCTCATTCAAGGGCAGGGAAAGGTTAGGAATCAAGTTAGGTATAATAACAAATGTGTAATCTTACGTGTAGCAAGAAGTGTCAGGAATTCAGTATGCCGAGGGGTTTTCTTGAGCGATTTCTAGCAATACCTGCGACCGGGGAACCACGGGCGTTTCAACTGCTGTATGCGGAACAGCCACGGCGGACTGTCGCAGACATGCTAGAGGTTCTCCGAGGGTATCACCCCGAGATGGCGTCGGCGACGGTGGAATGGCACGATGTGACCGATCCTGCGGAAGGTTATGCCGCTGTGTCGGGGGAAGGCCCGCCGGCTTGTGCATACGGTCTGATTGGCTGGGGTCGACATCGCTTTCGGGTCTATGAATTTGCCGCGGCAATGCCTTACGGACCGGTGGAAACCTGCGTGGTGCCGGCGATGATGCCTCCGGAAGTGAAGGCTGCAGCTCGGCAACATCAGGCTCACTCTCTTCTGGAATATGTGGGTGATCATCCGGAACCGCTCGAGCACTATGTTGCACTGGCAGCAACGGCGGGAGCTCTGTGCCGATTCGGGGGAATCACCGTGCTTCATGAGGAAGCCCGCGCGGCAGTTCCCTGGTATGATTTGCTCCCGGACGATGAGGAAGATGGACTCGAAACGCTGCGGGCGTTACCGATTCCGTATCTCTGGGGTGGCTTTGTCAAACTGGATGTCGGGGAGTCAATGCGGCCCTGGGTCCGGACCTTTGCCTGTCACCGGCTCCGATTGCCGAATCTGGCGTACCACTTGTCGAGTCATGCCGAAACAAGCCGAATCTTCCAGGTGTTTTCGGCGTTGCTCGGTTATCTCCGAGAAACCGGCTCGGAATTGCATGCCGGTGACGAACTCGACTTCGGTGAGTTTCGCGGATATGTCCGCACGCCGCACGATGCCGAGTGGTATCTGGACAAGGCGATGTTTGTCCTGGAAGCCGTGGAGCATGATGGTGCTTTCCCGGCTGAGTACGGAGGCGATCCGTCATGAGGTCTTGGATTTTCGCCGGAGTTCTTTGCCTGATCCTGCCGGGAACCTTAACGGCCGGTGTGCATATCTCTGTGTTGGCGTTTCGGGAATTGCCGGCCGACTGGCGAGGATTTTTACCGGATCATCGGGCATTACGGCTCGCCGCGGCTGCGAATGCTCGGCCAGAGTTGCCTGTGCCCCCGTTGCGGGAGACACTTGCGGATGTCGCCTTGAAACTGGAAGCCAAGCAACGGCTTCAACCGTTATCGGCGGATGAACTCGCAGAACTGGG
>Ga0209017_10000673_pt1 | contig 31916 bp, 22 predicted proteins | sample YNPBryunderm2012_FD_185812 | JGI IMG/M metagenome (GOLD analysis project Ga0209017, IMG submission 185812) | Anoxygenic and chlorotrophic microbial mat microbial communities from Yellowstone National Park, USA - YNP Bryant MS undermat 2012... ...
TGGCGGGGCGGCTGTACAGGAAGATCGGGGGCCGAGGCTTGTTGCGCCAGAAGGTCTCCAAACCCAACAGACCAGCCTCCTGGGCCAGAGCCCAAACTGGCCAGTCCGCTGGAACGGACACGGATCCTTCCAGCAGCTCGCATCCATCGCCCTACGTCCGCCTTCCGCAAACGACCGGATTCTCTGTGGACCCGAGGGCGTTCCGTGGGAAGGCCGGGCCCCATCCCAGCCCAGACCACAACCCAGGCCACGCCGTCCGAAAGCCGAGGCGCCGGACGGCATGAAAGCCGTCCCTCCATGGGGAGGAACGGCGGTTTTGGTGGGATTCGTCCGCCGCACCATGCTTTTTCGAGGGCCGGGTTCCTTCCCGGCCCGCCTTACATGGCGGCGGCAAGCCGCCGCAGTCCATGCGCTACCGCGACTCCCAACGGCGCCTCCAAACTCGCGCAGCGTTTGGAGTGCGTCTGATTTGCGTTGGAAAGCACATGCGAGCTTGACGACTCTGCAGCGGAGCGCCATACAGGAGTCAGCCTACCGGTCTCGTGCCTCAAAGTTGATTGGGGATTTCAGGGCCGGCTTGGGTGGGGGCGCAGGCTGTACCAAGGGGCCGAGGCACGGCATCCCAGGGCTCCCAGGACGGCCGCGGGTGTCGGCATCACGCACGGGTCTGCAGACACGATGCCGTTCCGAGCCCGGGCCTGTGGAATGCAAGGCTTGGGGCACGAACGACGTCCAAAAGGACGTTGGACTGATTCGATGTCGGACTTTTTTCAAACCGGAGCCATTGCCACTTTGCACCGCCTAGGGGTGCCGGACATCCGGCGGCTGGAGCGGGAGTTGATGGTTTACGCGCAGGAGACGCCCATCAGCTTAGTCCTGCCGTGCCACGTGCGGGAATTGGGCACCAAGGCGATCCGACTGATCCTCCGGGAGCTGAAGGAGGTACCGTATTTGCGCCAAATCATCGTGGGTTTGGACGGTGCCGTGCGCACCCGGGATTTCCTGCGGGCCCGTCGATTTTTCGGGCAACTACCTCAGAAACCCGTTCTGGTCTGGAACGACGGGCCGCGGGTCAGCGCCCTGTATCGAAAGCTGGAGGAAAACGATCTGTATCCGGGGCCCTCGGGCAAGGGTCGCAATGTCTGGATGTGTTTTGGTTACGTATTGGCCAGCGAGGAGGCACGGATGGTAGTTCTGCACGACTGTGACATCCTCACCTACAACCGGGAGTTGCTGGCACGGCTGTGCTATCCGGTGGCGCATCCGAGTCTGGGATTTGACTTTTGCAAAGGGTACTACGCCCGGGTGACCGATCGGCTCAATGGGCGCGTCATGCGTCTCCTGGTCACCCCGCTGTTACGGGCGCTGAAGAGCATTTTGGGCCCGCATCCGTATCTGGTGTACATGGATACGTTCCGTTATCCCCTGGCGGGAGAAGTGGCGTTGGACGTGGACCTGGTGCGGCGGGTGCGCATTCCTCACGATTGGGCGCTGGAAATTGGGATGCTGGCGGAGGTGTACCGAAACTGCTCGCCGCGGGCCATTTGTCAGTCTGAACTGTGCGAAAACTACGATCACAAGCACCGTGAATTGTCGCCTCGCGACCCGGACAAGGGACTGAATCGGATGGCGGTGGACATCGTAAAATCCCTGTTACATCGCATGGCGGCCGAGGGAATCAAGCTGGATGCCGGCCTTTTCGACACGATGCTCAGCGCCTATAGTCGCCAGGCGGAGGACACCCTGCGCTTTTATGCGGCCGACGCAGCGATCAATGGGCTGGTCTACCCCCGGCACGAAGAGGAAAGCGCCGTGAGCACCTTTGTTCGCAGCATCCGGGTCGCTTGTCGGGCCTACCAGGAAGATCCCCTGTCCTCGCCCCTGATCCCGAACTGGAACCGGGTGGAAAGTGCGCTGCCGAATTTTCTGGAGGAGCTGCGCGAGGCGGTTCACGCGGACAATGCCATGGCCGAAAAGTGAGGCAAGGGATGCAACAGCAGACTCGTGCAGAGGGGCCGGTTGCCAGGGGCATCCCTTGGCGCTTGCCCGGTCCGGCCGCGCAGCGGACTGGAATGGTCTTTTCCAAAAGGCTTTGCTGAGGGCAGCCGGGCAACAGCCTTGAGCGCGGCATGGCACCGTGGCTGGTGCACAGAAGCCTTGGCACGTCACTGCACCGGATGCACTGGCGCACGGAAGATGGCAAGTCCTCCGGCCCTACCGCTGCTACCGACGGCCTCAGCAAGCGGGCCTGCCTGGGCCGGGCAAAGCGCGCAGGCAGGCGAGCTCCAAACGCTTGGCCAAGTCCGGGCACACCTCCCGTGCGCCGGCCGTTTGTAAGGCGCAGCGATTGGCCGGTCCTGTCCCTCTAGTCTCTTAGCACCTGTGCGCCTCCTCCCCATGCTCCCTGCAAAGAGCCGCATTCAGCACCGCTTTTTTCTCAAACCTGTCCTTGGCCGGCTCCCGCGCCAAGGTACCGGCGGCCGACGGAGCCAATCTTCGGGAGATGCCAAACTTGGACGCTGCCGGCCGTGACGCTTCTCACACGCTGGAGACGGAAGCCGGCAGACCAGGTGGATCGTTTGCCGAAGCCCAAAATGGCGGGCCCAGGTTGGTGAGGTCTCCCGCCTTGCAGGAAAGATCCACTCAGGGGTGAGCCGAACTTCAGTGTGAGCCGGATCCCCCGGTCATGAGTCAGAGGCAACGCCCCGCCTGCTCCGGTGGAAAGGGCCCTCGTCATACCCGCCAAACATTCGCCCGATCGAGCCGAGAGGAGTGATTCGGAATGCTTTGCCAATAGACCGGCGTGCCGCCTGCTGGCTTGCCCCGTTGCGTTTGACGCCACTACTCTGTGCGATATGCGGAATTGCTGGATTTGGCCGAAATGCATCTGGACAGCGGTCCTGGTATGGTCAGCAACGCTGGCCCTGGCGGCTCAAACCACCGAGGTGGCCCAGACCCAGGGCCCCGCCAGCGGATCGGGACTGTTGAGCAGCCTGGTGGAGGCCAGGACCGTCGTAACCAACAGCTATCTCACCTTCGGGCTGGATCGCGTCGAATTTTTGCGGGAGCGCTCGCTGCTGGGGCAACCGTTGTGGAAGTACGTGGCCTCCCTGATGTACCTGTTCCTGGCCTTTTACGGGTCCCGTTTTCTGGATTATCTGGTGGGCGTTCGCGTCCGCCGGTGGGCCGAAAAAACCCACAGCCAGTTCGACGATTTGGTGGTGGACACCATCCGCGGGCCCGTCCGGGTGGTGGCCTTTGTCATTTTCCTCCACATTGGGCTGACCCTGTTCGATTGGCCGGAGCGGGCCCGTTTCTGGATCTCCAAAGGGTTGCTCTGTTTGGTGGCCTATTCGATCACTTACATGGTCATCAAGCTGGTGGATCTGGGCCTGAACCTGTGGCGGATGCGCGTGGCTGCCACCCAAGAAAAGGTCTTTACCGAAACGTTGTTCCCGGCGATTCGCAGGACGCTGCGCATTCTCATCGTTTTGGGGGCCGTGCTCTTGACCGCGGACAACCTCGGCATCGAAATCAAAACCGTGCTGGCCGGGCTGTCCGTGGGCGGGTTAGCCCTCGGTTTGGCCGGTCAGGAAACCGTGGCCAATCTCATCGGCGCCATCGTGATCCTACTGGACAAGCCGTTTCGGATCGGGGACCGGATCCAGTTGGATGGGGTGGACGGGGTGGTCGAGTCCATTGGCCTGCGCAGCACCCGGATTCGCAATCTGGACGGGCATGTGGTCACCGTGCCCAACAAGACGCTGACCAATGCCACGATCACAAACATCACCTTGCGGCCCAACATCCGCACGCTCATGAACATCACCATCACCTACGACACCCCGGCCGAGAAGATCCAGCGCGCGGTGGACATCCTCTACGAGATCTATCGGGCCCATCCGATGACGCACGATGTCTGGATCAGCTTCAACAAGTTCAACGACGCCTCGCTCAACATTTTCGTGGTCCACTGGTGGAACGGCACTGTGTTCAAGGATTACCTGCAGGGCATGCAGGAGTTGAACCTGCAAATCAAGCGGCGGTTCGATGAGGAAAACATCGAGTTCGCCTTCCCCACCCAGACCCTCTACGTCAAACAGGGATCGGACTGGCGCTTGCACGGGCCTTCGGATCCGGTGCCCAACTTCAGCGCAGCAGGATCAGACGCAAACCCACGAGGATGAGGAATCCGCCGAAGGCGCGTTTGAGGTCCTCGGCGGGAATGCGAGTGGTCAGCCAGGCTCCCAGGTATCCTCCCACCAGGGCCAGAGGCACTAGCGCCAGGGCAGTGCGCCACTCCACGTTGCCGTGGCTCCAGTGCTTGGCCGCCCCCACCAGGGCCGTGGGAATGATCACCAGCAGCGAGGTGCCGACCGCTTGTTTGATGTCGCGGATCGGCGGACTCAAAAAGTACAGCATGGCCGGCACCATCACAATGCCGCCGCCCACTCCGAACATTCCGCTGGTGATGCCGCTCACCAGCCCGATCAACGCCGCCCAGGCATAATGCATGCCTCCTGCATGGCGGGAAACCCGGGCCCACCGCAATTTCAATCTGGCCCGGCGCTACGCCGGCAGGGGCTGCGTGGATTCGGCCAGCCGCTAGGTCGGTGCCGGCCTGAGGGCGCCCCAAGGCAACCGGCCACAAAAGCCCGCAGAGCAGGTGATGTTGCCGAGTAGTACGGCGCCCCGATCCTTGGACACCTCTCGACAACACCTGCTGGTTGCGCCCCGGAAGGAGTACCGAACATGGACCGTTTACCATCCGGAACCGGCCCGAGGAAATCCTCCACCGGGAACGCCGACGATCCCGGCCGGTCGAGGGGGGCCGGTCCGCCCCACTTCTACTGCAGCTGTTCGCGATTCCGACTCGGTTCTCTCTGCCATCCCCGGCCCGGGTGTGGGGATCGGTCGGACAGTCGGTGGTCGCCCCGTGTGATGGGAAGTCTCGCCTTCCTGCGTTTGGGCGCTTGCGGCCTCGACTTGCGGGAAATGGGGAGGTGGGCGACAAGGCAAATTTGTGCCTGCCAGTTTGCTGCTGCGCCGGAGTCCATGGGGGGCCGAGCCATGGAAACGTGCATGTGCGGGCGATCTGGCCGTGGATGTCTCGATTCGCTCCGCTTCGGCCGACTCCGGGTTTGCTGATGAGGCATGGAAGGTCCAACCGGCGGAAAACCTTTCCCAACCTGCGAGGGCAAGAGCAGTAAGATCCTTCTGCCAAGCTGCCCGCTCAAGGCCACCCCTGGGACGCTTCGCATGCCCATGGGCTCGAGTCGCCGCAGAACCTGCTTGACCGGGTGCCGACTCGGCAGCCAAGCTGCCGCGCATGAACCAGTCGGACGCCTCTCGGACCAGTCGCCGCGAATTCCTTCTGCAATCCACTCGCTGGGCTGCAGCCTCGACCTTGGCTGGATTGGCATTACCGGCGGTACATGCAGCCGAAAATAATACACTGCAGGTGGCGTTGGTGGGCTGCGGCGGCCGTGGCACCGGTGCCGCAGCCAACGCACTGTCCGTCCGCAACGGACCGATCCGGTTGGTGGCCATGGCCGATGTGTTCCCGGACCGGCTCCAGGGGAGCCTGACCCAGTTCCAGAAACAGTTTGCTCGGCAGGTGAACGTGCCCAAGGATCGCCAGTTCATCGGGTTCGAGGCCTATCGCCAGGCCATGGCCTGTCTGCGGCCCGGGGACATTGTCATCCTGGCCACGTCACCTGCGTTTCGATGGGTGCATTTGCAAGAGGCCATCGAGCGCAGTTTGCACGTGTTCATGGAAAAGCCCGTGACCGTGGACGGCCCCACCAGCCGGAAGATGTTTGCAGTGGCCGAGAAAACCCGGCAGAAAAACCTCAAGATCGGAGTCGGCCTCATGGTCCGGCATTGTCGGGGACGGCAAGAGCTGGAGAAGCGCATCCGCGACGGTCAGATCGGGGAACTTTTTATGATGCGGGCTTACCGAACCGGCGGACGGGCCGGGGCCGTGGGACCTGCGCCCGTAGGCACCAGCGAGCTCCTTCACCAGGTCCGCCATTTCCACGGGTTTCTCTGGGCCAGTGGGGGACTCTTCAGCGATTTCAACATCCACCAAATCGACGAGTGTTGCTGGATGAAAGGGGCCTGGCCGATTCAAGCTCACGGCGTGGGAGGACGTCATTACCGGGGCAACTTTGTGGACCAGAACTTCGACAGTTACGCGGTGGAATATGTGTTTGCCGATGGCGCTCGTCTGTGGTTCACGTCTCGGTACATGCCGCGGTGCCACAACGAATTCGCCAGCTACGTGCACGGCACCAAGGGTTCGGCGATTGTTTCTACTTCCGCACATACGCCGGGACGCGTGCGCCTCTTCCGGGGACAGAACCTCCGGCGGGAAGACCTTCTCTGGGCGTTTCCTCAACCCGAGCCGGATCCGTACCAGCTGGAATGGGACGACTTGGTGGAGGCCATTCGCAACGACCTGCCCTACAACGAACTGGAACGAGGTGTCCAAGCCAGTCTGGTCACGGCCATGGGCCGAATGGCGGCCCACACGGGTCAGGTGGTGAAGTACGAGGACATCCTCAACAGCGACCACGAGTTTGCGCCAGAGGTGGACCGGCTGACCTTTGAATCGCCGGCACCGCTGCAGGCCGGCCCGGATGGCAGTTATCCCCAGCCAATGCCGGGAGAGAAAGGCATGCAGGAATACTGATCGACAGTGCAAGATGCCCTTGGGAAACGCTCCCGCCGCGACGCGGCTTGAGCTTCAATTGATATCGAGGGACCTGGCACAGCCGCAAGGAACCGCCGTACCACCGTGGGCAGCGATGCTCCGTCCTAGGCGGCAGAAGCAGGCGTGCGCATCGAGCCAGTAGCGGCATCCAGCACGGGCAGCCAGTGCCCGCGTCCAGTGGAAGACGGCGAGAACCGGGCGGTGCAAAAGCGTCTGCGTGCGTCCGGGAATCGCGTGGAAATCGGACCCGAACGGCATCGCGGCCGCCGCTGGCTTCGGAGCTGTGGAATCAGAACTCATTCGTCCAGCTTCGTAGGGCGAGCCCGCGTTTCATCGCCGGTTTCCTCGCCGGTGCTGCGCGGCGGTAGAGATAGCCCTCCCCAAGGCGCGTGCGCCGGTTGCCGTGCGCGGACATACCGGGGGTGCGCAGGACTGGAACCAGCGACAGGCAGACGAGCTTTTCGGGCCCAGAATTCCGGCCAAACGCCGCGGAAAGCCAGCCGTGAAGGACTTTGCCGGCGAGGGCCAGCCTGCCGTGGCCCTTTTCACCGCCTCACCATGAGGTTCGACCCTTCCCCTGCGTCCCCGGTCGATCGCGTTGGGCTCGGTACTCCTCCCATCGCGACCCGTGGATGCCTGGTCGAAACCTTCGATTTTCTCAGCCGAGGCCATCCCCCCACCATGTTTGGAGTGATTGGGCGTCGGAGCCACGCCCCGAGGTCTCTAGTCCCATGCCCATGAAGGCTCCGTTTTCGCACGGCGGAAATCCGCTGTCTACGGGAGAGAATGAGGCCGAAGGGCGATGCCGCCCCGGGCGGCGTTGTGGCGTTTCGAGCCAGCGGAGGTCAACCTCCCGTGCACTTTTCTGGCCAAGCCATCAAGGGTTGGAGACGCTGGTCGTTGGCGTCGCATTCCCTGGAAACCCACGGCACTTGGTTTCTGCGGCGCGGCAGACATGGCAGGGGCCCGCCAGCGTTGTTTCCTCTCGACGCAGCCAGGCGCCTCACCTAAGAGAGGTGCATGCGACGTCTGACGCTTTGGGTGTTGACGGGTCTTGTGGGAGGCATGGCTGCCCTGGCCGCACAGGCCGAGCGACAGACCGGAGCGATCCGCTACGAACCCCGTTGGGAATCGCTGGACCGTCGGCCCACGCCCGATTGGTTTCGAGATGCGAAGTTCGGCATTTTCATACACTGGGGGATCTACTCCGTTCCAGGTTGGGGTGTGAAAGGACAGTACGCTGAATGGTATTGGCACCACATCGCCAAAAAAGGGGACAACAACCCGTGGTGGAACCATCACAGGCGCGTCTGGGGCGAAGGGTTTGAATATGCGGATTTTGCGCCCTTGTTTCGCTGTGAGCATTTTGCCCCGGAGCAATGGGCCGAGCTCTTCGCCCGGGCCGGCGCCCGTTATGTGGTACCCACTTCCAAGCACCACGACGGCTTCTGTCTGTGGCCCAGCGCGGAGGCCAATCGCTCCTGGGGCCGTCCCTGGAACGCGGCGGACACCGGGCCACGACGGGATCTACTCGGAGGGCTGGCCGAGGCAGTACGGAAGCGGGGGCTGCGATTTGGTTTTTACTACTCGTTGTATGAGTGGTTCAACCCGCTCTGGCGCACGGACCGTCAGCGGTACGTGTACGAGCACATGCTTCCCCAGCTCAAAGATGCCGTCACGCGCTATCGACCAGCCCTCATTTTCAGCGACGGGGAATGGGAAATGCCCTCGAAGGAATGGCGATCGGAAGAGTTCCTGGCCTGGCTTTTCAATGAGTCGCCCTGCCGGGACGAGGTGGTGGTGAACGATCGATGGGGCAAGGAGACGCGTCACAAACACGGCGGCTACTTCACCACTGAGTATGCCGCCGGCCTGCCGGATGCCGCGCATCCCTGGGAGGAAAACCGCGGCATGGCCCATTCCTATGGTTGGAACCGCATCGAGACGGTGGACGACTACAAGTCGGCACGCGAGCTGATCCTGCTCTTGTGTGACCTGGTAAGCCGCGGGGGCAATCTGTTGCTGAACGTGGGGCCCACGGCGGACGGCCGCATCCCGGTCATCATGCAGCAACGCCTGGTGGAAATGGGCGATTGGCTCCGGGTCAACGGAGAGGCCATCTACGGCACATGTTTCGCCGGCCGGGCCTGTCAGTGGTCCGAGGGCAGAATCCCCGAACAGAAATACGGCGATTACAACATCGAGTACAAATTGCTGGAACAGGTGGGCCAGCACCCGCGACCGGACGGTCAGGCGGTCAAACAGGTGTTCTTTACACGCAAGGGAGACACGCTCTATGCCATCACCGCTGGGTGGCCGGGGCGGCATCTGGTATTGCGCGATGTCGAGGCTCCGAACCATGCGGAGGTCACAATGTTGGGGGTGCCTGGTGCGTTGAAATGGACGCAGCAAGGGCATCGCCTGATCATCGAGACACCGCCCTTGGAGCCCGAAGGAGCTCCCTGTCGTTATGCCTACGTGTTCAAAATCCCGGGTGCACGCTGGTTGACAGCCACGGCAGTTGAAGGATCCGCCTTGGCCCCATGATTGCCGCAGACCCAAGCACCCCCCGCGTGCCCATATCGCCACAGGCAAGTATGCTCCTGTCCCGCGAGGGACGCTTCGTTAACCGGAGAGGGAAGGGCAGGCGAGGCGTTCCAACCCGCTCGAATCTTTGTGACTCCGGGAGACCGATCTCAATAGCGCGGACTTTCGAGCATGCGAGTCACGAGAAGGGCCGGCAACCGGTAGACATGAGAAAACTCGCGCACCTTTTCGCGTGGCTGGTCTTGGCGGTGAGATCCCCGGCGGTTGCGCAAAAGCCCGAGGGGGAAGCCCGCGAGATTCGGGCCGACGCCGTGGTTGCCCTGGACGGCAGTGGCCAGTTCCGGAGCATCGAAGAGGCCATCTATGCGGCGCCCTCTCGAGAGCCCGGACACGAGTGGGTGATCCGTGTGAAGCCCGGAATCTACAGGGAACGGGTTTACGTGCAGCGGGAGCGCGGCTACATCCGCCTTGTCGGAGACGATCCGGCCACCACGGTTCTGGTGTTCGGCTTGCACGCCAACCGGGTCGACGCAGACGGACAACGCCTGGGTACTTTTCGGACCGCCACTTTACATGTCGACGGCGACGGTTTTCAGGCGGAAAACCTGACGGTCGCCAACGACGCCGGGCCTGTGGGCCAGGCCCTGGCCCTCCGTGTCGATGGCGACCGGGTGCGGTTCCGGCGTTGCCGGTTTTTGGGTTGGCAGGATACGGTGTTGGTCAACCGCGGTCGGCACTATTTCGAGGACTGTTACATTGAAGGACATGTGGATTTCATCTTCGGCGGCGCGACAGCCTACTTTGAAAGATGTCATCTTCACTGCCTTCGGGATGGCTACATCACCGCCGCCTCGACGCCCCCTGCCCAGCCCTATGGACTGATCTTCCGGCACTGCCGCATCACGGGCGAACCCGGGGTGCGGACTTATCTGGGACGCCCCTGGCGTCCTCACGCCATGACCGTCTTTTTGAACACCTTCATGAGCGAAGTGGTACGGCCGGAGGGTTGGCACAACTGGGGGGATCCGGCCCGCGAAAAGACGGTCCGTTACGCCGAACATGGAAACCATGGTCCGGGAGCCAATCGAGCCCTGCGGGTGCCCTGGGCCCGATGGTTGAGCGCAGAAGAAGCAGCCTCTCTCACCCCGACGCACGTTTTGAGCGGATCGGATGGATGGGCCCCGGCGGCCTCTGCAACGCGGAGTCCTTGAGACCGTACGCTGACGTCCTTACTGAAGCGGACACGCGTCGGTTCTGCCCCGGACCCCAGCGGGAAACCGGGCGCACTGCGAACAAAGAGAGCGATGATGCGGGTGGGCCCCAAGCGCTGCGGGCATGGTTGCGATGCGCTGATCCAAACGCCGGAAACTCGAAGCCAGTCCCCCAGGCCAAAAAACTCGAGACTTTCACCCCGCCCTAACCGGTTTCGATTCGACCGGCTCGATCTCCACGCCTCAAATTAGCTGGACGGGCAGAAGGGTCAGCACCCCACAAACGAAGAGGCATTCGACCAGAGGGGCCGGAGTTGCCCACCCTTCCGCCGAGCATCCGGACGCCTAAAATGGCATTGCCGCAAGCAAGCGTTGGCTTACCTTGGGCTCCATGCTGAGGGTGGAGGACCTTTTCGACCTGAGCCAGACCGAACATGGGGAGCTGTTCCGCGACCTGGCGCATCCCTGGGATGCCCTGCGGCGGTTGGCCGAATACATCGAGGCCACGGTTCGCCCCGTACTGAAGAACCGCTGCGACGGCGTCGCCTACATCGGAGACAAAGTCTTCATTGGCGAGGGAACAGTGGTGGAAGACGGGGCCATGATCAAGGGACCGGCCATGATTGGCCGGAACTGCCGCATCCGGCACAACGCTTACATCCGCGAGCATGTCATCGTGGGCGATGATTGCGTAGTGGGTAACGCCTGCGAACTGAAGCACAGCATCCTGTTTAACGGTGCGCAGGTGCCGCATTTCAACTACGTGGGCGATTCCATCCTGGGCCACCGCGCCCATCTCGGGGCCGGTGTGATTCTGTCCAATTTTCGCTCGTTGCCGGGCAGCATCTGGGTGGAGGTGGACGGGCAACGGGTCGATACGGGTTTGCGCAAGTTGGGTGCGCTGGTGGGCGACTTCGCCGAGGTGGGGTGTCAGGCGGTGCTGAATCCGGGAAGCATCCTGGGGCGGCGGGCAGTGGTTTACCCGTGCGTCAATTGGCGGGGTTACCTCCCTGCGGATCGGATTGCCAAGAACCGCGCCCCGGTCGAGGTGGTGGAGCGGCGCTCTGCGGGGAGCTGATGGCAAAGCAGCCGCGCTTGCCCGGGCATCCGTCTTTCCAAACTTTACTGAGCCACGGGCCCAAGAGCTGGATCAAGTTTTGCGAGCCACTGGTGGCCCACCGGCCCCCAAGGTGGCGACCGGCTGTTGGCAAGCGTGGCCGCTTCGAATTCGGAGCCCCCCCGGGCCAACCTCTGCAACAGGGTTCTCAACCTACCGATGTACCAGGGGAGTCCAGGGTGTGTCCGGATTGTTGCTCAGGGGCCGCCCCCGCGCCGTCGTCCCATAACACTTCATACACCGCCACCGGTTCGCGGATCCCCTTGACCGACACGGGCGGCAGCGACCGACATCGATGCGCCCAGGACGGATCGCTCCGGATCAGATGTTCGTAGGTGACGTGGCTGATAAGGATTCGGCCACGCCCGGAAATATTCTCCAGGCGACTGGCCAGGTTCACGTCCCGGCCAAACACGGTGTAATTTAGCAGGTGCTGATCCGAACCCATCAAGCCCACTGTTACGATTCCGGTGTGAATGCCTGTGCCGAGGTGGAGCGGTGGGTGAAGCGGCCGTGGGGGCAGGCCTGCCCGGCGCCGCTTTTCATTCTCCCGTTCGCGAAGTCGAATTTCGGCGGTTCGACGCTGGTTCAGAGCGCGCACGGCGCGCTGGGCTTCGATGGCGGCCCGGACGCAGGCCGCGGCGTGATCAGGACGCCATGCCGGCGCGCCCCAGAATGCCATCACACAGTCGCCGATGTATTTGTCCAGGGTCCCCTCGTGGCGCTTGATGACATCCGCCACACAGGCCAGGTACTCGTTGACCGTGGTTAGCGTGGCTTGGGCAAACTCCGCATAGCAGGCCTCGGCTGCCGGCCCGTTCAGGCTGCGTTCCCGGACCAACGCCTCGGCTTCCGCTTGTGCACGGTCCGTCAACTCCGTAAAGCCACGGATATCCGCGAAAAAAACGGTCACCTCGCGACGTTGGCCGCCCAGCGAGAGCTCGCGCGCCTGGAGCAATTCTTGCACCACGTCCGGGGAGACGATCCTGCTGAAGATGGACCTGACCCGCCGTTTCTCGCGCTGTTCGAACAAGGCCTGGTAAGCGAGCAGGACCCCGTGGGTCAAACCGAGCCCACCTACCACGGGAGCCACTACCGGTAACCACCAGCGGTACTGCTCATAGACTAATGTCGCAGCCACCACGTAACCGGCTCCACAGGCCGAGACGGCCAGCGGCGACCAGGTCGGTCGTCCCAGCAGGGTCAGGATCGTGGCCACAGCCCCTGCCAAGGCCAGACAGAGCACGTCGACCCCCCGGGAGGTGCGGCGGACAAAACGCCCTGTCAGCAAGGAGTTGGCAACGTTCCAGTGCTTGCTCAGCAGAAAGGTTTCCCGCGCCAGCGGCGTCGCCCCCAGATCAGTGAGGTCGTTGCCGGTGGCAGTGGACCCGATGACCACGAGGCGGCCCTTCCACAGCGCGGGTGGTTCCACCAGTTGGCCGGCTTCGCGCCGCAGGTCCTGGGCCAGAAGTTCCACGAAATTTCGCGCCAACAAACTCGGATGGTTCGGCTGGACGGTCCAGTCGATCAGGAAAAAGCCGTCCTGATCCACGGGAATCACCCGGGTGACACCGGGTCCGCGCAGAACGATCCGGCCCGCGTTCAGATCCACCTCGGCTTTATCCAGGTCCAGTTGCAGTGCGCGCGCAGCCAGCACGATGCCCATGTGCCACACCCTGCGTTCCTCGAACGGCCGCGCCCGCTCCGGCCAACCCGGCGGCAGGCTGTCCCCAACCAGATCGGACAACGCAAACCGGCCCTCGCCATCCAGAACAATCGGTGGCAGTTCCGTGCCATCCGGCAGCCGCAGCAGAATGCGGTCGGGCTCGACCCGGGCCTGTTGGAGGTCCACCCCGAACTCGTCCGCCGCCTTCTGAAAGAGCGGATGCCAGACTCGGTACACTTGAAACGCCCGCGCACGCCGTAACACACCGTCCAGGTCTTTTTCCGCCGAAATATCCCCAACGGCGGCGGCGTTGGTGGCCAACAACGGAAACGGTAACACGCCGCGGTCGGCCGCCAGAATGCCGATACCGGTCCGCTGCAGTTGCCAGGCGAAGAAGGCGTCGGACTCGACCAAGGCCAGCTCCTGCCCGTTGTCGCGGAACACGGTAGGACGAATCGCATCGGGCATCCCACGCCAAAACGGATCGCCTTCCCGCACCGTATCGGCCGGAAGCTTGACCGGCGCGTGATCGTCCCGCGAGTCCGCAAACAGGATGTCGAAGGCCACCGCCTGTGCGCCTTGGGCATGCAGTTCACGCAGCACACGGCCGTGGAGATGACGCGGCCAATAAAGGCCGAATCGCAGTCGTGGATCCACCGCCCCGGTCTTGAGCAATCGAAGGCTTTCGTCGCTGATGTCCACGAACCCCAGATTCGTGACCGCAACCGGGGCCGAGCGCGCCGCCCAGCGCACACGCCAGTCGTAGGTCAAGGCCTCCACCCGCTCCAAGGGTGCCCATCGATGCAGGACAGGCACCGCCGCCAGCGTCAGCACCACAGCGGCCAGTCCCGGCCCCACGCCATGTCGCCACTCGATCTTCACCGACCCAAAGGGCGAAGGCCAGGGCAACATTCACTGCCGCCCTGGCCCTCGCGGGAAAGCCCTGCCGATCAGCCGCGCAGGTCAGTAACCGCCACCACCGCCCGGGCCAGACCGGCTACCTGTGGTGGGGGAAACATAGATGGTCGTCTGATCCTGGGTGTAAACCGTCGGGGGCGCCATCTCGCCCGTGCCAATGAGCTGGGCCGCCGAGCTCATCTCCTGTGCCAGGCTCTCCGGCAACGGCGTCAACTGGCCCGTCCGCACGTCGTATTGGTACCCGGCGCTGATGACCTGGGTGATCACACGCCCATCCTGGCCGACCACCGAAAGCACCACCGTCCCTACCAACACGCTGACGACGCCCTGAGCGTTGATGTGATAAATGGTGCCGCGGATTCCTGCCACGCCGTTGGGAATCTTGACCTCGTAGCGCGAAGCGGCAGTCATGCGCTTGACCTTGCCAAAGATGGCCCCTGCGCGCAGATCCAGCATGGTCTCGCGCACCTCATCCATGCCCGTGGCCGTGGACGTCAACCGATCGATCGCCAGCGTAGTGTCCGAGTACAGCCGAACAGTGTCCGGACCTGTAATGGGTTGGAAGATGACCTCAGCCGGAGGCAGGACAGTGAAATTTTCCGTCACTTGCGGCGCCAACCGGATGGTGTCTTCAGGCCCCAAAACAAGGTCCACCATCGAATTGGCCGCCGTTTGAATCACGGTACCGGGTGGCAAGCTCTGACCGGTCTTGAGCGTTTTCCAGGTGCTTCCGTCCGTGGTGTAACGCGCGGCGCCTTTGATGCGAGTGACCTTGGCAGTGAGATTCCTGGTTTCCGCTACGGCGGAACTGGCAATGGCGACGGCGGCAACGGCAACAAGGAAGCTTTTCATCCACGCGGCTGTTGTTTTCATAGGCTCTCCGAGACTGTGCGACTCCACGTCTGTCAGACGCGGCCACTTTAGCCCTAAGCGACGATTTGTCAACAGCATAATTCGCTGATCCCCCGAAAAATTTTGAACTGCCCAACGCCTGCTGCCGCCCGCCCACCCGCCAACGGCTCCCCCGGAGGTCTTTGGCTGAGCCGAACCCCGGATCGGCATCCAACCCCGGTCCCGCTCGGCTCAAGACCGATCGAAAACCGACCGGGTGAAATAGTTCCGCTGCCGCTCCGAAATGGGCCGGCCGAGTCGCTCCAAAACCTGCAGCATGTCCTCCCAAACCTTGCGCTTTTCGGCCAGGGATTGGTTCCGCAGCAGGTAAGCGGGATGATAGGTGGGCATGACGGGGATGCCCTCCCACTGCTGCCACTGGCCCCGCAACCGGGTAATACCGAGCTCGGTCTTGCCCAGAAGGCCTTCGACGGCCGTGGCACCCAGCGCCACGATGACCTTGGGCCGAATGATCCGCAACTGCTCCTGCAAATAGGGAAAACAAGTGGCCATTTCACTGGGTGTAGGCTTGCGATTGCCGCTGGTCCGGCCGGGCGTGTCGGGGCGGCATTTGAGAATGTTGGCAATGTAGACCTCCTCGCGTGTGAATCCCATGGCCTGAATGATGCGGGTCAGCAACTGCCCCGCTGCCCCAACGAAGGGCTCCCCCTGCTCGTCTTCTTCCATGCCCGGTGCTTCCCCGACGAACATCAGCTCGGCAAAGGGCGAACCCACGCCGAATACAACGTTCCGGCGGCTGGCCACCAGATGCGGGCATTTGACGCACTGCAGCACCCGCTGGCGCAGCTCTGCCAGGGCGGCAATGCGGGCCTCAGGACTCAGCCCAGCCCCCACGGCACCAGCCACCGCCCCTGCCGGCCACGGACCGGAAGCAGACTCCGCCCCCCCCGGAGCCGGCACATCGGCTCGAGCCGCAACAAGATCCGGCTTGCCCGAAGGGGCCGCGGCGGTGGCCGGCTGCCGGCTTGGCTCCATCCAGCCAAGTTTGGCCCCTGGCCGGATCAGAGGCGCGGGGCGCTGCGCCTGCCTGTCCTGTGCCCCACGTGAGCCCACCACCTCCCGGAGCAGCGCTTCTTCCCGAGCCGTCAGGGGAACAAAACGCACTCCCAAAGCCTGACGACGTTCCAACTCCCCAATCAACCCGTCCAGCAACGCAATCCATCCGCTTCGCATGGGTGAGGACCATGCTACCGGGTGGCGCCCCGGCGTACAGACTGAAAAGCGCCTCTGCCCAGAAGTCGCACGGGATCCACCGTTGCATTGCTTGGTGTGTTCTGGGCAGAACAAGTCGTGCCAGCTCCACTCCCAGCGCTCCGAGAACCACCCCCCCCACGCCCCGCGCGGTGTTAACCCGGATCCTGCACATTTCGCCAGTCTCCGATCGTTTCGCCGGCCGGGTGTTTCCACCCACCGCAGGCCACGGATGCAGAATGCGCGTGACCCCATTTGGCCTTCCCCTGGCGTGCTCCGCCGCGCCCGGGCTAGTTTCCTGTCACTCCTTACCCATGGCCCACAGCCAAAACGACCAGACCCATACCCGTTGTGGCTCTGCCAACGGCCCGCCCTGGCCGCAATCGCGGCCACCAACGCCCACGGCCCATTCCAGCAAACCCCACACCGTGCCAACACCGTGCACTCCCTCCCCAAGCCGCACTGGTGATCGCCCCCAGCGTCACGAGCGCCCGCACCCCCAGTGCCTGTTACCCCAGGCTCCACCCATCCGTCCCCATAGACCAGCCGATTCATGTTCCGGCGCTCTACCGCCCCCGCAAAGCAGGCTGCCGCTTCAGCAGCCGGAGCGGAACCGATACCCTCCAGCTCAGCGTTGCAAGCTTGGCGCGCTGGGTACCGAGGTCCAAGCCTCAAAGGCTCTCTCGAAAGCCGAGGGCAGGTCCGGGCCTTCTGATACTGGACCCACCGCTCTTGCAGTTGCCTTGGTGGTGGCCGTGCTAGGCCATCACCAAGCGGTCCTTCCCGGAGCAGGAAGCCCAGCGCACCCCACCCCATCCGTACGCCGGTCATATTAGGAAGCTCACGAAACGCCTCGCTCCGGTTGAGACGTGGTTCGAGCCGCGCCACGGCTGCCGGACGTGTTGGCCCAGCGTCAAGCAACCCGAATCGGCGTTAGCCAGGCTGCGGATCCAACAGCACCAGATCTTGCCGCAATTCCGCTTGTCGCCCGGTCTTGCTCTGCAACGACCGCGCACCCAGCCTCAGGACGGATGACGGACGCGGGGTCCCGGACTCGGGATAAGCGATAGTGTTTGGCGCCCCTCGGTCGTCCGAAAACCAAACCCACCATGGGCGGTCGCGCGCAACTCGGGCCCCTCGGGGCCGGGCTGGTGAAAGTTGTGGCGGTGTGGCGGGGAGCGGGTTTCGGGATTGACAGCCGCGGGCGGAGCATGTGAACTGAGGCAGTCATTACTGTGGAAAGCTTAGAAATAGCGTTCCGGCCGGTGAGGACCGTTCCGGGCAAGCACGGCCCGGCAGGGCGTTGGACCTGTCCTGCGTGTTTGGAACGCTTGTCCCTGGCGCGGTGGGGCGGGCGAGTTGGCCAGACGGCGGCGCTCCACTCCTCGGAGGTGCAACCCTGCAATCGGAGTTCTCGTCATGCACTGGATTGATTGGATTGTCATTGCGCTGTATTTCGTGCTGATCGGTTGGTTGGCCTGGTGGTACGGTCGGCATCAGCGGGACACAACCGATTATTTTTTGGCCGGGCGCAACGCGGGGTGGGTGGTGATTGGCGCCTCCATTTTCACTTCCAACATCGGTTCGGAACACATCGTGGGCTTGGCCGGCCAAGGCGCCTCCACAGGTATGGCAATGGCGCACTGGGAACTGCACGCTTGGTGTTTGATCGTTTTGGCGGGGTTGTTCGTGCCCTTCTACTACAAGAGCGGGGTGGCCACCATTCCGGAATTTCTCGAGAAACGGTTCAGCGCCCGAACGCGCTGGATTCTGTCGTGCGTGTCCCTGGTCGCCTACGTGTTCACCAAGGTCAGTGTGACCGTGTATGCGGGAGCAATCGTGTTTCAGGCCCTCTTACCGGACACGTTCGGCAGTCCGCAAAATGCGTTTTGGGTGGGCGCATTCACCACCGTGGTCATCACGGGTATTTACACGGTCTTTGGGGGCATTCGGGCCATTTTGCACACGGCCACGCCCCAGGCGGTGGTCATTCTGCTGGGATCTTTCATCATCACGGCCATTGGATTGCACAAGTTAGGCGGCTGGGGGGAACTGGTGGCCACCTGCAAAACCAACGCCGCCAACTTTGCGCTGTGGCGTCCGCTCAGTGATCCGGATTTTCCGTGGTTGGGGGTGGTAATTGCCTCGCCCATTATTGGACTGTGGTACTGGTGCACGGACCAATACATCGTGCAACGGGTGTTGTCGGCCCGGGATCTGCCCACGGCCCGCCGGGGCGCGCTGTTTGGCGGGTTGCTGAAGGTGTGGCCGGTGTTGATCTTCCTGATTCCGGGCATGATCGGCTGGGCGTTGCACCAGAAGGGCATCATCCAACTGCCGCCCAAGATCGTGGGCGGGGAGATTGTGGCGCCGATTGACGGGGATCAGGTGTTTCCGTCGCTGGTGAAGATGCTCTTGCCTCCGGGGATTCGCGGCTTGATTGTGGCCTGTTTGCTGGCGGCCCTGATGAGTTCGCTGGCCTCGCTGTTCAATTCCAGCGCCTCCCTCTTTACGGTGGACATTTACGAGAAATTACGGCCGGGCCAGTCGGAACAGCACCTGCTAACGGTGGGGCGCATTGCCACGGCCACGGTGGTGGTGTTGGGGATCATTTGGATTCCGGTGATGGCCAAGGTCTCAGGGGGCGGTTTGTATCAGTATCTACAAAGCGTGCAGGGTTATCTGGCGCCACCGATCACAGCGGTGTTTTTCCTGGGGTTGTTTTGGAAACGCCTCAACAGCGCTGGGGCCACGTGGGCCTTGGCCACCGGGTTCGTGCTGGGCATGTTGAAGCTGACCATTCAGGTGTTGTTCGGCGAGGGCAAGACCTTCCAGGAACCCGCTTGGCTGGTCTGGATCGGCGAGTTGAATTTCCTGTATGCCACCGGGATCCTGTTCGCCATTGCGGCGATCGTGATGGTGGTGGCCTCACTGCTGACCCCGCCGCCACCGGAGGAGAAGATCCGGGGATTGACCTACGGTTCGATTCACAAGGAGGCTGCCGACGAGATCCGCAAGAGCTGGGATGCGGGTAACATCCTCATGGCCACGGTCATTTTGCTGGCCGTGGGCGGGATGTATCTGTACTTCAGCTTCTGGTTGAGCTAACCAGAGATTCGGCAGCGGACGTTTCGCCGGTCACGCGGACCAGCACCTTGCCCAGGGCTTGCCGGTCCCGCAACCGGGCCAAACCCTCCGGAGCTCGGTCCAGAGGCACAACGGAATCGATCACAGGACGCAAACGACCGGCCGCCGCCCACTCGAAGGTGCGGAGCAGAGAGGCACGGTTGCGACCGTAACTGCCCACCAATCGCTGCTGTTTCACGAAAAACGGCCAGAGCGGCAAGGTCGGCTCACGTCCCAGAGTGGCACCGCAGCTCACGATGGTCCCGTTGCGGGCCAAACACTGGAACACCTGTTGCAGGACCGGACCGCCAAGGTGCTCCACCACCACGTCAACCCCCCGGTTGCCGGTGTGCTTGCGCACCAAGCGTGGCCAGTCGACGTCGCCGGTATCCACCGCCAACTCGGCACCCAAACGCAGGCCCAGCGTTCGCTTGGCAGCGGTGGAACCAGTGGTGATGACCCGCGCGCCCAAGCTGCGTGCGATCTGGATGGCCGCGGAGCCCACTCCGCTGGCGGCGGCCATGACCAGGACCCATTGCCCGGGCTGAACGCTGATCCGGTGGGTGAGCATGTGCATGGCGGTGCTGGCGGCCAGGGTGAGTGCCGCTCCGTCCAGGAAGGAGAGCGATTCCGGCAACGCAACCAGGGCGCGAGCCGGCACGCGAACCTGCTCGGCCAGGCCCCCATCCCATCCAGATCCACTCCTAACAGCCGGCCGTGGAGGCAGATCGATTCCTCGCCGATCTGGCAGAACTCGCACTGGCCACAAAACAGGTTCGATTGGATCGCAACCCGTTGGCCGGGTTGCCAACCGGTGACCTGAACGCCTACCGCTTCGACCACGCCGGCAACTTCCGCTCCGGGGATGCGCGGTAACGTGACTGGGACGGGTAACCCTCCCCGTTCCAGCCACAGGTCAAGATGGTTGAGCCCACAAGCCTGCACCCGCACCACCACCTCGTCCGGTCCGGGTTCCAGCGAGGCGCGCTCGGCCCAGTGATATCGCCCTGGCTGTCCGTGCTCGATCAACTCCCAGGCCTTCATGGGTTGGATCGCCCCGGAGGTTGGACCTGGGCGCGCCATTGCGTCAAGGGCTGGGCAGCATCCACGTTCGCTCAGTGCGATACCGAAGCCAGGAGAGCATGGACGAATGGGAGCCAAGACGACAACCGCGTCGCCCACAATCGGCTCATGTCGGTCCACGCCTGCCGCCGCGCAGGAGGTCGGATGGGGCGGCTGCTAGCCCCAGCTTGATGCTCGCAGCCCGTGCCTGCATGTCCAGAAGTGATCAGATCCCGCGCAGGCCATACCCCCGGCGTTCACCCGGTTGCGGTGGGCATTATCTCTAGAACTAGCAATGGCCAGGATTCCATGAGCCGACGGACTCCTACCATTGTCGAAGCACGGATGAGCGCAGCCTCTGCCAGCACACGCAACCGGAAGACAATCCGAGGCCTTCGCCCGCGGGCGGCCAACTCGAGCACCAGCAACAAGCCACCCCTTTGTTTCCGGCAGGTCGGCTAGGTGGCAACGGTAGGGGCCAAGCTGGCGTGGCCGCGTAGCTGAGCCACAATAGCCCCCTAATCCGACGAACCGGCCGGCCCCAGGGTCGAATCTTCCGGCTCAGCGCGCTGGTGCAGCGCCAGGGTTCCCGGCCTTGCGCAGGCGGGCTTGGATTTTTAGGTTGGGTCTTTCCGGCCAGGCAAGCAATCGGCAGGTCATGGCAGAGAGAGTCATACGGATCGGCGGTGCGCGGGAGCACAATCTGAAGAATCTGACCCTGGAGATCCCCCGTGACCGGCTGGTGGTGATCACGGGCCTCAGCGGCAGTGGGAAGTCCTCGCTGGCGTTTGACACCCTGTACGCCGAGGGCCAGCGCAAGTATGTGGAGAGTCTCTCGACCTATGCGCGGCAGTTCCTGGGCCAGTTGCAAAAGCCGGACGTGGACTACATTGAGGGACTTTCTCCGGCCATTGCCATCGAGCAGCGCAGTTCCGGGGGCAACCCCCGTTCCATCATCGCCACGACCACGGAGATCTACGATTACTTGCGCTTGCTCTATGCGCACGTGGGACAGCCGCATTGCCCGGAAACGGGCGGCCCGATCATCACACAGACCACCACCGACATTGTGGATCGGCTGTTGGCCCTGCCACGAGGGACGCGACTGCAGTTGCTGGCACCGGTAGTGACAGGGCAGAAGGGGGAGTTTCGGGACGTGCTGGAACGACTGGCGCGCGAGGGATTTGTGCGGGCGCGGGTGGACGGCCAGATGATCGAGCTGGGTGATCCGCAGCATCGGGTGCGTTTGGATCCCCGCCAAGCCCATACCATCGAGGTGGTGGTGGACCGGTTGGTGGTGGACGAGCGGGTGCGGGTCCGTCTTCAGGATTCGGTGGAGACAGCGCTCCACTGGGGGGAGGGCCGGATGCGGACGTTGCACCAGTTGCCGGGGGCGCCGGCCGGCCCCGGCAGGGACGATTCATGGATCGAGACGCTGCATTCGAATCGCCGCTTTTCGCCGGCCACGGGCAAGAGTTACGAGCCCTTGACGCCCAAACATTTCTCGTTCAACGCGCCGGTGGGCGCCTGCCCGGTCTGCCACGGTCTGGGCCAAAAAATGGTGTTTGACGAGGGCCTGGTGGTGCCGGATCCGGACAAGTCTCTGGAGGCGGGCGCCATTCAACCTTGGCGGCGGGGCGGCAAACGCATGATCACCTACTACAAGGCCCTACTGCGGGGTGTGGCCGCCCACTACGGGCAGAGCATGGAAACGCCTTACAAGGACCTGCCGCCAGATTTCCGACGGATCCTCCTTTACGGATCGGGCTCAGAGGAGATCGAATTCCGTTTCTGGCGGGCCGGCTCTCCGCAGGTGATCCGTCGACCGTTCGAGGGTGTGCTGCCGAATCTGGAACGGCTGTATGCGGAGACGCAGAGCGAATTTACGCGCAACCGGCTCAAGGCCTACATGAGCCCGCGCTTTTGTGATGCCTGCCAGGGCAAGCGGCTCAAGCCGGAAGTGCTGGCGGTGACGCTGACGGATGGGCGGCCGGAACGCCGAACCCGGCTAGGACCGAACGGGCCGGAAATTCCCGGGCTGTCGATCATGGACTTTTGCGCGCTGACCGTAGAAGAAGCTGACGCTTTTTTGGCGCGATTGCAGTTGAGCGACTTCCAATGGAAGATCGCCCGGGAAATCGTGCGCGAAATCCGGGCCCGCCTGGAGTTCTTGCAGAATGTGGGTCTGGGTTATCTGACGCTGAACCGCGAAAGTGGCACGTTGAGCGGCGGGGAGGCGCAACGGATCCGGCTGGCCACGCAAATCGGAGCAGGGCTGGTCGGAGTTTTGTACATTTTGGACGAGCCCAGCATCGGCTTGCATCCGCGAGACAACGAGAAGCTGCTTCGGACACTGGAGCGGCTGCGGGACCTGGGCAATTCGGTCATTGTGGTGGAACACGATGCCGAGACCATCCGGCGGGCCGATTACATCATCGACATGGGGCCGGGGGCGGGGGTGCACGGCGGCGAAGTGGTGGCGGCCGGGCCCTTGGCGGAGGTCCTGGCGCATCCGCGCTCCCTGACGGCGAAGTACCTGCGGGGGGAGCTTTCCATTCCGGTCCCGAAGCAACGGGTCCAGCCCAGCCCCGAACGTGGCTGGCTGGAGGTTCTTGGGGCCTGCGAAAACAACCTCAAAAACCTCGATGTCCGCTTTCCGTTGGGCACGCTGACCTGTGTGACCGGGGTCAGTGGTTCGGGCAAAAGCACGCTGGTGGACGATGTGTTGCGCCGGGCGCTGATGCGCCGTTTTTACGGGGCGAAGGATCCCCCTGGGGCCCATCGGGAAATTCGCGGTTACGAACGGCTGGAAAAGGTGGTGGTGATCGACCAGGCCCCCATCGGTCGAACGCCTCGAAGCAATCCGGCCACCTACACTGGCATCTTCAACGACATCCGTGAGCTTTTCGCCCGGCTGCCGGCGGCGCGGGTGCGCGGGTATGGGCCGGGTCGGTTCAGCTTCAACGTGAAGGGAGGACGCTGCGAGAAGTGTCAGGGCGACGGGGTGCTGGCCATCGAGATGCACTTTCTGCCGCCGGTCTACGTGACCTGCGAGGCGTGTGGGGGCAAACGATACAACCGCGAAACGCTGGAGATCACCTACAAGGGCCGCAACATTGCCGATGTGCTGGCCATGACGGTGGATGAGGCGGTCACCTTTTTCCGGGCCATTCCGTCCATTCACGAGGGGTGCCTGACCTTGTCGCAGGTGGGGCTGGGGTACCTGTGTTTGGGGCAGCCGGCCACCACGCTCAGCGGCGGAGAGGCGCAGCGGGTCAAACTGGCGGCCGAACTGGCCCGCCGCTCCACCGGTCGGACGTTGTACATCTTGGACGAACCGACCACGGGACTGCACTTCCATGACGTGGCCAAGCTGCTGGAGGTGCTGTTTAAGCTGCGCGACGCCGGCAACACGCTGATCGTCATCGAGCACAATCTGGACGTGATCAAGGCAGCCGATTGGGTCATTGACCTCGGACCGGAAGGCGGGGCCGGCGGCGGCCACCTGGTGGCCGAGGGGCCGCCGGAACTCATCGCGGCTTGTCCCCGGAGTCACACCGGACGGTTTTTGCGGCCCCTGCTGGGCCTGCCGCCGACCTAAACGGGCGGGTCGGCGGTGCGGCCGTCCAAAGCCTTGGATTCCGGATTTGGGTTGGCTGTGGTCGGAGATTTCTGCTACCGGTCAGCCGGGGAACATCGGAACGCGCGGCGGTTCATGAAACAGTACCACGATTTACTGCGATACGTGTTGGAACACGGCCGATACAAGGCCGATCGCACGGGCACGGGCACCTATTCGGTCTTTGGGGCCCAGGCCCGGTTCTGTCTCGACGAGGGGTTCCCCCTGGTGACCACCAAGAAGGTGCATTTCAAGTCGGTGGTCTACGAGCTGCTGTGGTTCTTGCGCGGGGAAACCAACGTGCGCTGGTTGCAGCAGCACGGGGTGACCATCTGGGACGAATGGGCCGGGCCGGACGGCAGTCTCGGGCGCATTTATGGGGCCCAATGGCGGGACTGGCGCACCGCGGACGGGCGGTCCATTGACCAGTTGGCCTGGGTGGTGGAGGAGATCCGGCGCAACCCGGACAGCCGGCGCCTGATCGTGACGGCGTGGAACCCGGGCGAACTGGATCAGATGGCCCTGCCACCCTGTCACACGCTCTTCCAATTTTACGTGCAGGACGGGCGCCTGAGCTGTCAGCTCTACCAACGCAGCGCGGACATCTTCCTGGGCGTGCCCTTTAACATCGCCAGTTACGCACTGTTGACCTTGATGGTGGCGCAGGTCTGTGACCTGCGGCCCGGGGAGTTCATCCACACCTTTGGAGATCTCCATCTCTACGCCAATCATGTCGAGCAGGCCCGACTGCAACTGAGTCGCACGCCGCGGCCTTTGCCCCGGGTTCAATTGAACCCGGCTGTGCGGCGGCTGGAGGACTTTCGTTACGAGGACATCGAGTTGATCGGGTACGATCCCTGGCCGGCCATCAAGGCCCCTGTGGCGGTCTAGGGCCCAGAGGGCCTTTTACCCATGTGCCTACCGACTGTTTCCAGTTCCCCCCAGCGCACCACGAGCGAGGACCACGCATGGCTGCTCCGGCGGTTCGGCGGCCCTGAGTTCTGGGCTCTGGAACCGGACATCACGTTTCTGAACCACGGCGCTTTCGGCAGTTGCCCGCGCCCCGTGTTGGCCCAGCAACGAGCGCTGCAGGACCGGCTGGAACAGCAGCCGGTACGGTTTTTCGTGGATGAATTCGAGGCGCTGTGGGATGCGGCCCGCGCAGAGGTGGCGCGGTTTGTGGGAGCCCGCATGGAGGACGTGGTTTTCGTCCGCAACGCCACCGAGGGCGTCAACATCCTGTTGCGCGCATTCCCGCTGGCAGCCGCGGACGAGGTGCTCGTGACCGACCACGAATACAACGCGTGCCGCAACGCCTTGGAGGCGGTTTGCGCCGAGCGCGCGGCGCGTGTCCGAGTGGTGTCGATCCCGTTTCCCCTGACGGAAGCCGCGGTTCTCATGGAGCGGTTTTTGGACGCAATCGGTCCGCGAACGCGGCTGGCGCTTCTGGACCATGTGACCAGCCCCACTGGGCTGGTGTTGCCGGTGGCGGAGTTGGGACGGGCCCTGGCAGCCCGGGGCGTGGAGGTGATCGTAGATGGCGCGCACGGCCCCGGGCTGGTCCCGGTGGAACTGGAACGCCTGGGCGTGCTGGGTTACGCGGGCAACTGCCATAAATGGCTCTGCGCGCCGAAAGGGGCCGGGTTGTTGTACGTTCGATCGGATTTTCAAGGGCGGGTGCGCCCGCTCATCATCAGCCACGGGGCCAACAGCACGCGCACGGATCGCAGCCGGTTCCTGCTCGAGTTCGGTTGGATGGGTACGATGGACCCGACGCCGTGGTTGTGTGTGCCAGAGGCCATCCGCGCGTTGGAACCACTGTTGCCGGGTGGCTGGAGCGAGATCCGAAAACGGAACCGCGAATTAGCAGTTCGGGCCCGGCGCTTCTTGTGCGGGGTGTTGGAGTTGGATCCACCGGCGCCGGAACCCATGCTGGCGGCCATGGCGGCCCTGCCCCTGCCGGCCGGGACGCCTACGGAGGCAGAACAGATTCGCAACGCGCTGGATCCATTGCGCAACTGGCTGTGGGAGCGCTACCGCATCGAGGTCCCCGTATTCCCCTGGCCACGGCCACCCCATCGCCTGTTACGAATTTCCGCGCATTTATACAATGCGTGGGCGGACTACGAACGCCTGGCGGAGGCACTGCAGCAATGGCGGAAGGAACAGCCAGTACGGACCGGATGGTAGCCTCACCCGGGCCGGCGGTCAGCCCCCATGAGCTGATGGGCCGACCCTTCACGGCAATTGCCGCCATGGCCCTGAACCGGGTGATCGGAGCGGGCAACCGACTGCCCTGGCATCTGCCGGAGGATTTTCGGTGGTTCCGCCGAACCACGCTGGGCCATGTCCTGGTCATGGGTCGGCGCACCTTTGAGTCCATCGGGCGCCCCCTGCCCGGTCGGGAAACCATCGTCCTGAGTCGTCAGGCGGCCGGATGGCCGGGAGTTCGAGTGGCCCGCAGTTGGGAGGAAGTACGGGCGTGGACCAGAGGGCGTCGGGTCTTTGTCTGTGGCGGGGCGGAGGTGTACCGGCAGGGCCTACCTTTCTGCTCGGACCTGTATTTGACGCTGGTACTGCGGGAAGTACCCGGCGATACGTTCTTCCCGGTTTTCGAGGACCAGTTCCAACTGGTGGGCGAGGTTCTGGCCACACAGGCCTTTCGCATCCTACATTATCGCGCGTACTCACCGGAAACCGGGCCTTGACCGGTCCTCGGCCCGGAGCAGCGGCAGACTCGCGGACCGAAAAGGAGCCGCCGCCCGGGAGAAGCAATTCCCCGGCGGCAGCCACGTCAGACGGTTGCCCAGGTTACTTGGTCGCCTCGGCAAGCGGTCCACTCAGCGGGATTACGGACGTCTGCAGCCCGGCCTTGGCCGCTGCAAAGTAGACCACCAACCCCACCACAAAGGCCAGCACCGGAGCGGCAGGCACGGCCACGCCGAAATTGCGCAAAATGCCCACGATGAAGCCCAGAGCCCACGCCAGCCACCCGGCCGGATTGAAACCGGCGCGCGGCCCCGTCCAACGACCCTTGTTGAGCAGATAATCCGCCACCATGGCACCGCAGATCGGTCCAAAGGAGGCCCCGATGATGACGAACACCGGCACCACCTTGCCCGCCCAGCCGAACATCGCAAGCACGATACTGACGATGGTCCCGATGCCCACCGACACAAATGGGTTTACCTTGGGCAAGGTGGTCTTGAAGCTGTTGGCAGCAATGAAGGAGGAGAAACACGCCGGCGGGAAGGCCGCCAGGGCCAACAGCAACCAGAAGATCTTGGCCGTCTGAGCGCCCATGATGGACTCCATCAAACCGGTGGCCGTCACCGCAGAAGGTGGATTGGCTCCGGCCTGGCCGTAAGCCCCGGCCACAATCATCAGACTCAGCCCGGCAGTCAGAAGAATGGCCAGCCCGATCCCGATCAGGCCACCCAGCTGCACGTCTTTCTTGTCTCGGTTATTCAGCCCGAAGTCCACGCCCGCCGCCCCGGCCGTGGCAAAGAACCCCACCACATAGGTCAGCATCAGGGCAATCACCCCCGCCGCACCCAAGGGCTGCGCAATCTTCTGCGAGGCGATGACCGCTTGCAGATCGAACTGCCCCACACCGCCAACTGTCCGGAAGAACAAGATCAACAAAATGGCCAACGGCAGCAGCGGTAGATAGGTGGCCACGCGCGCCACATATTGGATGCCCTTTAATCCCATGAACGCCGCCAAGGCCGCCCAAACAATGACCAGCACGGCATGGCCAGGCACGGGATAGGCGGATTGCGGCGACAGGGCCGTACCGGCAAACGTGTTGTACAGCAGCATGGAAGAGAAAAAGGCGTTGACCCCCAACCAGCCAAATTGTAGCACCCCCATGAGGAACCCCGGCATAATAAAGCCGCCCTGCGCCCCAAAGGTCGAGGTCCCAACAATGTACAGCGGCAGTCCCGTTCGCATGCCGAACAAGCCAGGCACCAGATAGAACAGGAAATGACAGGCCAGCGCCGCCAGTACCAGACCAAGCAACGCTGTCCCCAGTCCCGCTGCCAAAGCCTGTCCCCCACTGGTTACGGGATCCCAGAACACAAACCAGAGGAAGATGCCCGCGTAGGTAGGCGCGGTGTTCTTGTACCATGGAGCCCGTTTCTCGGGTGGATTGGGCGTGGCACTGGTGATGTAGTTGGGCAACGAGCCCACAGAGGGAGGTGTGGTTGCGTTCATGGGATGCTTGTCAGGTTTGCGTCAGTTTGCCCACAGGCTCCGTCAACGGCCAGGGTGCGGGTTCTGCGGCAAAACGGATGCCCACGGTCGTTTCCATGCCTTTGCGGTTCCATCGGGGCGCGGTCGAACCTGGGGAAACGCCCGCGCCCGGTACGGTCTTTCTAATGAACGCGCCCGGCTTCTGTCAACTGCAAGAATTGGACACCCGGACCAATCGCCGAGCCTCAAGGGCCCAAAGCAGCCCGGGGTGGCACCGGCTTGCTTGGGAACGCCCGTTCACCAGCGGGAATGGTCCGGCGCAGTATCGGGCCAAGTTGCGTTCGCAGGGTCAACACTGACCCGTGCCCTAGAAGCGCAACAGGGCTCTACCCAAGCTGGCAGACCGCCTTGGTGACCGGCCGGATGGCGGAGCAGCCTACACAGCAGGAGCGCTACCTGGCCTGGCCCTTGGGGCGGCTCCTGATCCCGTGCCCAGCCGGGTCTCGAAGTGGCTGAGGGCGCGCCAAGGCACGCGGGTTGGTCGGCCAGAGATGTGCTGGTCGCTGGTGAGGGTTCCTCGCAGAGAAGGCGCTTCAAATTGCTTGGCTCACGCCGTTGAGCCGCCACACTCGGTCGTAGTCCCCCCACGAGGGAGAGGCTGGCAGGGCCAGACCACCCGGCACACAGCACCGGAGACCGACGGCTCCCCTCGAGGCTCTGCACCGCAGGGCTTCTCAACCCCGAGCTTCGTCCATTTGCCGGACAGGCTCGGCAGGCCGGTCCGGCATCTCGACGCGGCCAATCAAATCCCGCACGTCTTGGATACCGTGCCGCCGCATATAGTCCTTGAGCCCCTCGATGACCTCCAGGGCCGTGCGCGGCGCGTAAAAGTTCGCGGTGCCCACCGCCACTGCGGTTGCCCCTGCCAAGAGGAACTCGATGGCATCGGCGGCGTTCTGAATGCCGCCCATGCCAATGATGGGGATGCGCACCGCCGCGGCGGCGTCGTACACCAGTTTGAGCGCAATGGGCTTGATGCAGGGGCCGGTCAACCCTCCCACACCGTTGGCCAGGCGCGGGCGCCGGGTTTCGACGTCAATGGCCATCGCCGGGTAGCTGTTCATAATGCTCAGCGCATCGCTACCTTCCTGTTCAGCGGCACGGGCGTAGGGGACGATGCTTACCACATTGGGGCTGAGCTTGGTGATCAACGGCAGCCGCGTGGCCTTCCGACAAGCGGCCACCACCCGACCCAACAACCGACAGTCGGTGCCAAATTGGGCTCCCCCCTCCTTGATGTTCGGACAGGAGACGTTCAACTCCAAAGCCCCCACCCCCTCCAATTCATCGAAACGTCGCGCCACTTCCGCATATTCTTCTATGGTCGTGCCCCAAATGTTGATGATCGTCGGCACCCGCAACTGCCGTAAAAAAGGCCAATACTGCCGGATAAAACCGTCCACGCCGGGGCCCTGCAAACCAATGGCATTGAGCAAGCCACTGGTAACCTCGGCAGTTCGCGGGGTGGGATTGCCGCGGACCGGCCGTAAACAGATCCCCTTGACCGTCACGGCGCCCAACTGGTTGAGGTCCAGGATCCGGGCATACTCAACTCCGTAGCCGAACGTGCCGGAGGCAACGGTGACCGGGTTCTGCAGGCGCAACGGCCCCATCTGCACGGAGAGATTCATGCCGGCACCTCCCAGAGCAACTGACGGGCCTCGAACACCGGACCTTCGGTGCAGGTGCGCTGGTATTCCCACCCTGCCTCGGTGCGGATAGGCACGACGCAGGTGAGGCAAACACCCATGCCACAACACATGTGTTCGTCGAGCGACAGCTCGGCCGGCACGGAAAATTCCTCAGCCAGCCGCGCCACCGCCCGGAGCATGGGCGTGGGCCCGCAGGCGTAAAGCTTCCGTTGGCTGGCAGACCGCTCCAGCTCGGCGCGCAGTGGGTCGGTGACCCGTCCGTGCACTCCGTAGCTTCCGTCCTCGGTGGCCGGCCGAACCTCCCAGCCCAGAGCACGAAACTCGGGCTCACACAGGATGTCCGCGCGACGTCGGCCTCCCACAAAAACAATCCCCCGCCGGGGGGACCGCTCGGCCAGCAGATACAGGGCGGCCATGCCATAACCCCCGGCCACCAGCAAGGGCTCCGGCCCGTCGTCCGACGGCAGGGTAAACCCATGTCCTAAAGGCCCCAGCGCATCAAGGCACTCCCCGGGTTGCATCCGTGCCAACGCCGCGGTCGCCTTCCCTACCACCTTGTACAAAAAGGAAAGCGTGTCCTTGCCGACCTGGTAAATACTGAACGGCCGACGCAGGATCGCATCCGGTCGTGACCAGATTCGCAGATGGGCGAACTGACCCGGCTGAACCTTGGGGGCAATCTGGGGCGCGCGAACGATCAGCAGATGATACGCCTCGGTGACCCGGCGATGAACCAGGATCTCCACCGATTCTTCGACCATTGTGGCCGGCAACATGAAAAGCGGCCCCTAGAGCCTTCAAAGCCCCCCCACAAGATCGAGGGATCGCAGGGGGACCGGACCGGAACGCCCCCCTCGAAACAAGGCGCAAAACCCACGACCTCGCCCCCATCCCCTGGCCCCGGCCCAACCCGGCAGCCCGGCAATGTCAAGCCCTTCCGCCAAAAGAGGTTGGATCAAGTGGCTGCGGGTTGCGTTTTTTGCCAATTCCGCTTGGGTGGTTTGACGACCAAACCCTTCTTGATGGCACTGGCGGCCACGCGGATGTAACGAACCTGACCGTTCACCACGGCCTTGACCCGCTGGAGGTTCGGAAAGAACCGCCGCTTCGTGATGGCCGTTACGTGCGTGCCAATGCCACCGGCCTTTTTCGGCTTACCGCTTCGCCAGATGATGCTGCCCTTGCGAGGCCGCTTGCCCGTCAATTCGCAAATCCGTGCCATAGCGTTGTCTCCACTGCCCTGCGTTTCAGAGCACCGCATCTTAACCGACTGGAGCCTCGGAGCAAGTCCCAATTCGGCTCTTGAACCGTCATGGGTATATTTCAGTTTCTACACCCCTTGGCGGGGTGGCTGTCGGGAACAGCAGGGGCCGGGACTCGTTGCGCCGGAAAGTCTCCCAACCTCACGCACCTTCCTCCCTGGCCGGGGCCCCCAACTGGCCGCTTCACTGGAATGGACACCGATCCTGCCCGCAGCTCGCCTCCGCCGCCCCACGGCCCAGCCCTCCTTCCGCCGATGCGCGCTCGGATCGTCCCTCCGCTGCCAGTGTTCCCCCAGATCGCCCCCCTGCCGGACGACCACTCCCCTCGCGCAGCGGCCTGCTCCCGCTCGATCCCCGAACGCCCCTGCTTCCACCCGTGGTGATAGCATCCCGTGAGAAGGCCGGGTTCCACCCCGGCCCGGGTCTCGTAGCAGCAGCGAGCCACCGAACTGCATGCGCTGCCGCGACCCCGAACGGCGCCTCCGAATTCGCGAAGCGTTTGGAGTGCGCCGGCTTGCTGGCGCTGTCGAAGAGCAACACCCCGTCCGAAGACTTGCCGCCGCGCCCCTAACTTCCAAGGCCGTTCCACGCCCGGCCCTATTCGTGGCTCACCACACGAAATTTAGCCTCAGATAGCCGGCCTTCACCCCAGCCGTGGCCG
>Ga0209017_10000677_pt1 | contig 31823 bp, 28 predicted proteins | sample YNPBryunderm2012_FD_185812 | JGI IMG/M metagenome (GOLD analysis project Ga0209017, IMG submission 185812) | Anoxygenic and chlorotrophic microbial mat microbial communities from Yellowstone National Park, USA - YNP Bryant MS undermat 2012... ...
ATCCGGTTCGCCGTGTAGTTGGCCAGATACGCCACCCCCCGCCGCTCATCCAGCACCACATCCGCCAGATGCCCCTGCACCGGCACAATGCGGCCGAAGGGGGCGGGCCAGGCGCAGACCGCCGCGATCAAACCAAACAACCAACGTGTTGTTCTCATGACGCTCTACTCCTTCGCGGCCCGGTTCCGCACATCGGCGGTTGCCGCCGGCGCCCGCAGGCGCGCTTGCATCATTCTCCCACGTAATCTTGCCGCAGGGAGCCCCTGAAATCAAGCCCCGGGCCCGTTGTCCGGCCCCCGGCGCCGATCAAGCGTTGCGGCGTCGCCTGAGAACGATGACCGCCAGCAGCAAAAACGCCAGCACTGCCGCGATGATCCGAATCGTCGTCGTATCCATGTTTGCCTCCCTCGATTACATCTGGTTGATGACCGGCATCAACTCCCGCACCACGCGGACCATGATCGGCCCCACCGTCACCACGAACAATGACGGCAGGATGCAGAAGAAAATCGGGAACACCAGCTTGACGCCCAGCTTGGCCGCCTTCTCCTCGGCCAGTTGCCGGGCTTGCACGCGCATGAAATCCGAGTGCGAGCGCAGCGTCTGCGAGATGCTGGTGCCGAAACGATCGGCCTGGATCAGTACCGCCGTCAATTTGCGCAGCTCCTCGACGTCGGTTCGTTCGGCCAGATTGCGCAGCGCCTCCACCCGCCGCTTGCCCGCGCGCAGCTCGAAGTTCACCAGCGCCAGCTCCTCGCTGATTTCGGGGTGGGCGTGTTCCAGCTCCTTGGCGGTTTGTACGATCGCCTGATCCAGGCCCAGCCCCGATTCCACGCACACCACCAGCAGGTCCAGCGCATTGGGCAAGCCGCGCCGGATCTGTCGCTGCCGCCGTCGCGCCCGCCGGCGCACGTATTCGTTGGGCGCAAAAAAGCCCGCGGCGCAAGAGCCGGCGATGAGCATGAACTTGTTGTCGGCCGTGCGCGAGGACGAGCCCGCAACGGCGATCGTGGTCAGCACCGGCAGCAACGCCGCCAACAGGACCTTGGCCCCGTAAAGGTAGCGTAGCGCGTGCGGACCGCGATAGCCCGCCCGCATCAGCCGTTGCTGCATCACATTGACGTCCTTGGGCGAGGCCGGCAACACACTGCCCAGCTTGCTCAGCAACTCGCGGAAAGCCAGGCTGGGGTGCTTCTGCGCCCGCTCCATCGTGCCGCTGTCGGTTCCGGTGATCCGCTCGATGGCGGCTCGGGGCCGAACCCACAGCCGCGCCCCCAGCCAGGTAAGGCCTCCCGCGACCGCCACGAACACTGCGATGCTCAACAGCAGCGGCATGGCTCACACCTCGATGGCCACGATCTTGCGGATGATCAAATAGCCCAACACCTGCAAGCCCAGCGCCGCTCCCAGCATGAGCTTGCCCAGCTCGTCGGAGAAGAAAAACATGATCAGGTCGCGGTTGATCCACGACATGATCAGCCCGACCGCCACCGGGATGAGCGAAAGCACCGTGCCGGTCATGCGCCCGTGGGCGCTGATGGCCCGGATCCGCCCGCGGAGCTTGAACCTCTCCCGGATCAGGTAGGCCAGCTTGTCCAGCAACTCCGCCAGGTTGCCCCCCGTCCGCTTCTGCAACAAAACGGCGGAAACAAAAAAGCGCACGTCCATCAGCGGCACCCGCTCGGCAAACTTCTGGAAGGCGACATCGAGGGGCAAGCCCAGATTCTGCTCGTCGAAAACGCGGCGAAACTCGCCCGCCAACGGCTCCTTGAACTCGCTGTGAATCAGCTCCAAGGCCACCGTGAAGGCGTGCCCGGCGCGCATCGAGCGGGCCAGAAACTCCAGGCCTTCGGGGAACATCTCTTCGAACTTGCGCAACCGATCGCGCCGCACCCGCAGGATGTAGACGATGGGCATCAGCCCGCAAGCCAGCCCGAACAACGCGGCCAGACTGCGAAAGGCCGGGGCCAGATACCACACGAAGGCGAAACCGGCCAGAAACAGAGCCAGGCAGCCGTGCAGGGTGCGCGCCACGTCCCACTTCAGGCCGGCCTGCTCGATCAGCAGCCGCAAACGCTCGATCAGGCGGAGCCGCGCCGCCAGTTGCATGACCAGCCGGCCCCGGTCCGGCGTGTCCGGAGTGATGATGCTCGGTCCCTTGCGCGAGCGTTCCGCCGTCGCGCCCCCGCCCGTCAGCCGGCGCGTCACCCTCTCGATGCGGGCGCTGTGCTGCGCTCGCCACAGCAGCCACACCAGGCCCATGCTCACCAGCCAGGCCAGCACGAAGACGATCGCCGCCAGCACCATGGCGCCCTACAACTCCACGACCTCGTCGAACAGCTCCGGGGGCAGATGGATGCCCGCCGCCAGCAGCCGCTCATAGAATTTGGGCCGGATGCCCGTGGCCGCAAACCTCCCCAGAACCTTGCCGTCCGGCCCCACGCCGCGCTTTTCCAGGACGAAAATGTCTTGCAGCGTCACCACCTCGCCTTCCATGCCCGTCACTTCCGTGATCGAGGTCACCCGGCGAGAGCCGTCGCTCAGCCGCGCCGCCTGGATGATCACCTGGATGGCGCTGGCGATCTGCTGGCGAATCGAGACCAGCGGCATGTTCGTCGCCGCCCACGTCACCATGACTTCCAGGCGGCTGATGGCGTCGCGGGGCGAGTTGGCGTGAATCGTCGTCAGTGAACCCTCATGGCCGGTGTTCATGGCCTGGAGCATGTCCAGGGCTTCCTCGCCGCGCACCTCGCCCACGATGATGCGGTCCGGGCGCATGCGCAGACTGTTGATGAGCAGCTCGCGCTGGCGAACCGCGCCCTGGCCTTCCAGGTTCGGCGGCCGCGTCTCCAGTCGCGCCACGTGCGGCTGCTTGAGCTGCAACTCGGCCGCATCCTCGATGGTCACGATGCGTTCCTTGGGCGAGATGAAGGCCGACAGAGCGTTCAGCAGCGTGGTCTTGCCGGCGCCGGTGCCGCCCGAGATGATCATGTTCAGCCGCGCTTTCACGCACCCTTCCAGCAGCTCCATCATGCCGCGCGTCAGAGCCTTGCGCTCCACCAGATCCGCCGGCATCAACCGGTCCCGGCTGAAACGGCGGATGGAAAGCAGCGGCCCGTCCACCGCCAGCGGCGGAATGATGGCGTTGACGCGCGAGCCGTCGGCCAGCCGCGCGTCCACCATCGGATTGGCCTCGTCAATGCGGCGACCCACCTGCGAGACGATCTTGTCAATGATCCGCATCAGGTGCGTGTCGTCGCGGAACGCTACGTTGGTCAGCTCCAGCACGCCCCCGCGCTCCACATAGACCTGCTTGTGCGTGTTGACCAGAATGTCGGAAATCGTGGGATCCTCCAGCAACGGCTCCAGAGGCCCCAAACCGAATACCTCGTCCAGCACCTCATCGCAGATCTGCTGCTTTTCCAGGGAGCTCAGCAGCGTGGATTCCCCGTCAATGAGGCTCATCAGCGCCTGGCGCACTTCGGCCCTCATGCGCTGGTTGTCAATGGAGGCCAGAGCCTCCAGGTTGATCCGGTCCACCAGCTTGCGGTGCAAGGTGAACTTCAGCTCCTGGTACTCGGGGCGCAGCGACCCCCGAGGCCGGGCCGCGTGCTGGAGCAACCGCTGATCCCAGCTCAGCGGGCGTCGTGCGTCGGAATCCGTCACCGAGAGCATCGGCTTGCCTCCTGCCTGGAACCTTTCTCAAACCCTCACGAACTCTCCGAAAAGACCGGCAAGGCGTTCAGCAGCAGCCCGGTCCGTTTCTTATCCGGTGGGGCCACGCCCGCCAGTCTCCCCGCAAATTCCTCGATCGAGCCCCCCAGCTCCGAGCTTGCGTCCAGCGGCTGGCCCATCGTCCACATCCGCTGAATCGAGATTTCGTCCTCGGGAAAGCTGGCGCGAGCCGCGCAGCCGATCACCTTCTCCATATCGGACAATCGAAGCCCGTCTCCTTTGCCCGCACGGTTGATCAGCACCTGGTAGCGGTCCGGACCCAGGCCCAAGTGGCCGAGCATCCGGACCGCCTTGCGCGCCAGATGAAGACTGGCCAAATCCATCGTGCTCACCAGAAACCCCAGGTCGCACTCGGCCAGTCCGAGCAGGCTCAGGCGATGAAAGATGGCGGGCAAATCCAGGAGCACGAAGTCGTAGCTGCGTCGCGCGTACTCGCAGAACTCGTGGAACCGCCCGGGCTCGACCGAATCCAATCCCGGGGCTGCCGGCGCAGGCAACACTTCCAGCCCCTGAACGTGCTCGACCAGCGACACCCAGCGCCCCGGCTCCAGCCGCTCCCCTTCGACCAGCAGCTCGACCAGCGCCGTGCTGGCCGGCGCCTTGACGTAAAAGCTCGCCGTGCCGCTCATGACGTCCAGGTCCGCCAGCAACACGCGCTGCCGGGTGAGGCGCTGCAAGGCGAAGGCGGTTTGCGAGGCCAGCGTCGAAGCGCCCGAACCCGGTTTCACGCTGGCGAACAGGAAGACTTTGCCCGGCTGCCGCGTCGCCGCCGGCTCGGGTTGGCGGAGCCGCCGGATGCGGGCCGCCGCTTCGCGCTGCGCACTCGCCTCGAAGGGCGCGTAGAGAAACTCGCTGGCGCCGGCGCGCAACGCGCCGACCAGGGCTTCCGGGTCATTGCGCGCGTGCAGCCCGATGACGTGAACCGGCGGGCGCGCCCGGGCCAGCGTCCGGATCAATTCCGCCGCCCGGGAGAAATCCGTGGCCACATCGAGCAAGACCACGTCCGGCGCGCACTGCCGCACGCGGATTTGCAGCGTTTGCAGCGGGGGATAACTGCGCAAGTCCGCAATCACCTGAAATACGCGCGCCTGGCGCAGGCCGGCCAGCGCCGCCTCCGCCAGGCTGCGGTCCGGCGCAATCAACAGAGCGGTCAGTTCGGCGCCTTCAGCCGTGGCCCTCACCTCTTGCCTTTCTTCTGCCCCCTCGCTGCGGGGCCCGCCGCCGAGCCGGGTGCGTTCTGGCCGACGGGCGGGAGGAACTCCCTCGGCATGGCCGGTCCGGGCAACGGCCGGCCCGCCTCCAGCGGCTGCGTGATCTCCGGGCTGACGATCACCACCAGTTCGGTCTTGGCGCGGCTGCGCTGGCGGCTCTTGAACAACGCGCCCAGCACCGGGATGTCGGCCAGGCCCGGCACCTTGGCCAAGGTCTCCGTGACGCGGTCATCGAGCAGCCCGGCAATGACGAAGCTCTGCCCCGGCGCCAGCTCCACGTGGGTTTCCATGCGGCGCGTGGCCAAAGCCGGGATCGTGAAGCCGGAAAAGACCAGCGCGTTGGCCATGTCAATGGTCGAGACCTCGGGCCGCACCATCATCTTGATGGTCTTGAGCGGCGTGATCTGGGGCAGGAAAGTCAGTCGGATGCCGAATTCGCGGAACTGGATCGTCACCGCCCCCACGTTGGCCCCGCCCTGCACCACAGGGATCGGGAATTCCCCACCCACCAGAAAGCTCGCTTCCTTGCCGTTGGCGGCCACCAGATTCGGCTCGGCCAGGATCTGCAACAGTCCCTGACTTTCCAGGGCCCGGATGAAGGCCGCCAGGTTCAGGTCGGGGCGGAAGGCGAACACGTTGAGCGCCTCGGAGATACTGAAACGGCTTTGGGTCCCTTCGATCCGCCCGGGAATGACCCCCTCGAGCTGGGAAGGCCGGGGGCTGGGGAACTGGCCCGTCGTCACCGTGCCGGGCGTGTTCAAGGCGCCGGTGGAAACCAGATTGGCGCCCAGCGCGTCCAGCGCGTTCCGGTTGAGCTCGGCGAACCGCACGCGCAGCAGCACTTGCGGGTCAGGCGCCCTGGGGGCAACCTCGAGGTTGTTCACCACGCTCTTGCTCAAGGGCGCCACCAGCGCCGCCGCCCGCTCGGCCACGGCCTGCGAGGAAACCCGTCCCACCAGCGACACCGAGTCGCGGGCAGCCTCGACGCCGATCTCCTCGCCCGGAAAGGTCTTCCTCAACAATTCGCGAATGGGATCCAGGTTGGGCTCGACCGAAACCTGATAGAAAACGCGCTGCCCGTTCCTGGACCAGACGACCACCGTCGCCGTGCCCATGTTCTTGGCGTGGAGCAGCACCTCGCGCAGGGACACCGCCACCGCGTCCGCCACTTCCGGATTGCTCGTCGAGATGCGAGCGACGTCGCTGGGAAAGTCAATTACGGCGCTGCGGCCCACCGCAAGGCGCAGCTCGCGCGCCGTGACGGTCGCCTCCTGGTCTTGGGAGACCGCCGGCGCCGCCAGGCCCAGGCAAAGCATGAGGGGAGCGATCGAGCGTCTCATGGCTTACTCCCGCCGGTCGTGGGCCTCAGGGATCCCACCACCTCGACGCTGCGCTGCGAACCGCGGAAGACCACGATTTCCTCCGGCGGCGGCGCCGCGGCAGGCGCAGGCGGCGCCTCGAGTCTGGTTTCCGCGCGCGCCAGGCGCGGCGGCGCTGGCGCCGCGGCTTCGGCGGGCGGCCTCCGCACAGGGTACAGCTCGGCCAGGGCGCGTCCCGGCGTTTTCTCCAACGACTGGTCGCTGGCATTGCGCAGCACAAGCTGAATCTTGCCTTCGTTGCCGGCCAAGGTCAGGATCTCGGCCTGCTCCGGCGTCACCAGCAGCGTCACCACCGGCGAGTTGATCGCCTGGCCGCGCACATCGGGCTCGATCTTCTGTCCCGCCGACAGCACCAGGATGTTTTGCAGCACGGTCGTGGTCATCGTGTCCGGGTGGTTGGGGGGTCTGCCCGTCACCAGCACGTCCACCCTCATGCCGGGCATCACGAAGCCCGCCACGCCCACCACGTCGTTGACCCGCACGGCGACCGCCCGCATTCCCGGCGGAATCACCGGCGCCAGCCCCAATCCGCTGCCCCGTGCACCGACGCGACCTTCGCGGATGGGTTCATCGGGCAGGATCGAACTGATGACCGGGCGTTCGTAAACCTCCTCCGGCCGGGTGAAAGTCCCGGGCGGAACGTGTCCGGCCGGCAGCTTCGCCACTTTGACGTCTTCCGGTTTGATCGTGACCCCTACGGGCAGCGCCCGAACGGCCACCACGACTTCCCTGGTTTCGATTTTTTGAGGCTTGGGAGCGCGGCTGGCGCCAGCCACCGACTGGTAGAAGACTCCTGCCACGACCAAAGCAAACAGCAGGCTCAAGCCTGCCACGGTCAGGAATCTGCGATCCATCGCCGTCTCCTCATCCGGCGTCGCCTTGCCCAGGGTTGCCACCGCCTTCGACGGCCCCGGACCCCGCTGTTGCAAGCCCTCGCGCGAGCAGGCTCGAACCGTCGAATGTGGACAGCCTGCCCGCCGGCGACCCATGCCGACGCCCATCGGGCGGCCCGGACACGGACCGCCCGCTGATGGCGCGGACCCGGCAGCGACTGCCGCAGGTGAAACTACGATCCCGAGAATCGGGTCGGGCCGGCATCCCAACTACAGTTCGGCCGGCTAGGGCGATTTCTTTAGCGCCGATTCCGATCCCAGACGGCGATAAAGAACCCCCGGTCCGCTGCGCTCCGCCAGCTCCCAGCTCCCCGAGCACTCCAGCAATCCGGCCACGGGCCATTCGACGGGAACCAGCGCGTAGCGGAATCCCCAACGCTCCAGGGATTCCCGCCAGCCCGCCTTGCCCTGGACGACCTTGAGATATTCCTCCCCGACTTGCGGACCGTAAAAATCGCTGCGGCCGTCAAAGTACACCTTGTGGTGGGGGTAGAAGCGGTAAATCAGGTAATTGGCCCACTGGTCCGAGGTGAACACACGAACTCCCTGAAGTTTCGCGGCATGGCGACGCACAATTTCGACCGGAAACTTCTGCTCGGGAAAGTCCCGCGGCCAGTGCGCCTGCGGCGTGGCGAGCACGACCAGCGCCGCGCCCGCAACCGCCCAGGCGCTCCACCGGCAAAACCCGGCGCGCAGGTCTTCGGAAAGGCTCTCCAAGATGGCTGCGACGGAGCGGCGGTCCGCTTTGCCGGCCCATTGCCGCCACAGAGCGCTCGCCTCGGCTGCGACCCACGGCCCGGCCAGCAACACGAACAGCGGCACGTGACGGGCTGACACCAGTGCCGCGTGCGCCCAGAACAGGATCAGAAGCATTTCCGCCACACGCCGGCGCTTCCACAAGGCCGGCAGCAGCGCCAGAGCGGCAAACAGCAGCAGCTCGAAGTACAGACTGTGCTCGGAGCGGAACCTGGGCGACTGGAACTCGTCCACCACGTTCCGGATCCAATCGGAACGCAGGTAGACCGCGATATGGGCGTGGAGCCGCCAGCCGTAGGGGTTCGCCAGCGAGGCGGCCGCGCAGGCCGCCAGCAACCCGGCGTAACGGATGGCAGGCGCGAAATCGGCCCGGCGCCGAGCGCCCGCCAGCCGGCACTCCACGGCGCTGCCCGCGGCCACCAGCGCCAGCGAAGCCAGCAGGGCAGTGAAGCCTCCGTGCAGGTTGACCCATACCAGCGTCAGCGGTACAAGCCACCAGATCCTGCCGCCCGGCTGCTGCCGATCGCGCTCCATCAGGCTCCAGCTCGCGCTCCAGGCCAGCAGCGTGAACACGTGAGGGCGCGCCAGGAAATGGATCGAGGCCGCGCCCAGCGCCAGCATGAGAACGGTCACGGCCACCAAGGCGTTCGCGCCAAGGCGCATCATGCGGCGGAACATGACGATGGCGGCGAGCACGATGGTCAGGGCGGCCAGCACCGCCACGCCGCTCAAACCCGCCAGCCGATGGGCCAGGGCCAGAGTCACGTCGGCAAGCCACTCCCAGGCAAACCACGGCTCAGCCGGCTTGCTGAAGGAAAACAGGTCCCGGCGCGGCCAGCTTCGCTGCTCGAGGATGTACTCGCCGGTGCGGATGTGCCAGCCCGTGTCGCCGTCGGCCAGCAGGGTCACCCAGCGGCCGCCGGCAGCGAACTGCCACACCAGCAGGGAAACCAGAACGCAGTCGAGCAGCGAGGGCGTCAGCCAGCGAGCGAGTGAGCGCGAGCCTCGCACGGCCGGGTCACTCCGCGTGAGGACCCTCGGGTTGATCCAGGCCGAGCCGCCAGGCGCCGACGGCCAGCTCATACCGGCTGCGCGCGCCGGTCTTTTCAAAAATGTGCATCAGATGCACCTTGACGGTGCCCGGAGCAATCGAGAGGGCTTGGGCGATTTGCTTGTTTCGCATGCCGCGGCAAAGCAGGCGAAGGATCTGGCGCTCGCGCGGCGTCAGCCTCACCGCCGGACGCCGTGCGGCTGGGGGCTGGAGGCGGGCGGGTTCCTTCCAGGTTCCGCCCTGGCCCACCGTGATCAGGCAATCCATCAGCATGCCGGCGGGCGCCGTCCGTCGCAGGACGGCGCGCACCCCGGCCTCAGCGGCTTGTGCGGCAGGAATGCCGTGCGGATCGCGAACCCACAGCACCAAGCCGCTCGAGGGCGACGCCCGGTGCAGGGACTCGAGCAGGTCGAGCACGGCAGGGGATTCCTCCGGCGGGCCGACCAGCACCACGGCCGGCTGCAACCGGGCCACTTGAGGGACTGCGTCGCCCTCGGCGGCGGCGCCGACCAGCAGCAATTGTCGGCTGGCCTCGAGCGCGACGCGCAGGCCCTCGATGACGATGGGCTGGGATTCGCAGGCGAAAACCGTGATCAGTCGCACCGCTGCCGTACTTATCGGCGGCGGGCCAGACGGGGTTTAGGATCGCCGGATGGGCCAGTCCGGCGTGTAGAGCCGCTTGAGCCCGGCTTCGTGGGCCCAGGCAAAGGCGCGGTGATACTCGGTCAGGGTGATTCTGCGCTTGAGCGAGGGGTGACGCGGTGCCTGGTAGGCAGGCCAGTACTGTCCCATGAGATTCACGACGGTATAGGGCGACAATTCGCGCGCCACCCACCGCACGAACTGGTCGGTGCCGCCCAGATTATCGGGCAGAATCAGGTGCCGGACGATGAGGCCGCGCAACGCCAGCCCGTTCTCGTCCACCACCAGATCGCCTACCTGCCGGTGCATTTCCCGGATCGCCTCGGCGGCGCGCTCGGGGTAGTCGGCCGCGCCCGAGGAGAGTTCGGCGGCGACCTTGCCGTCCATGTACTTGAAGTCGGGCAGATAGATGTCAATGACGCCGTCCAGCAGTTGCACCGCCTCCAGGCCCTCGTAGCCGCCGCAGTTGTAGACCAGCGGCAGTCGCAGCCCGCGGCGCGCGGCGATTTCCAGGGCGCTGACGATGTTGGGCACGATGTGAGTGGGCGTGACCAGGTCAATGCAATGGCAGCCCATTTCCTGCGCGCTCAGGAAGAGCTCGGCCAGCTTCATGTCGCTGATGGGCGCGCCGTCGCCGCGGTGATTGATTTCCCAGTTCTGGCAGTACATGCACAACAGATTGCAGTGACTGAAGAAGATGCAGCCGGAGCCTCTCCAACCGGTCAGCGGGCGTTCTTCGGCGAAACGGCGGTCGAAGGAAAAGACTTTGGCCTGGGCCACCGATGAGCAGACCCCGCGTTCCCCTTTTCTGCGGTTGACGCCGCAACGGCGCGGGCAGAGCCGGCAACTCTCGTATATGGCGCGCAGCGCGCGGACGCGCCGGGAAAGCTCACCCGTGCGGAGCAACTTGACGTAGCCCGGCTCCCAATCCTTGCGCGGGCGAACGAAGGATGGTTCCGCCGGCTGCGAGCTCGGCCCGCCGGCAGCGGCCGCGGTCCACCCAAGCACACCCAAAGCGAACTGGCGACGGCTGGCGTTCCCCATGGCGTCCTCCCGTGCCCCGGGCGACCGCCATTGTAGCGCAGCCGGCGCGCGGTCCGCTGCAGGGACGGGCGTCGGCGCGCAGCGATCCGGCCTCAAGACCGGCAAACCTTGCGTAGCGCCTCCCGCAGGAGTGCTTCGGCCTCAGAGTCGAGTTTCCGACCGTCACGGGTGACATAGAACACATCCATGGCGCGGTGGGCGTGTGTGTCCACCAGCACCAGCTCGATGTTACATCCGGCCGCGGAAATGGTGAACGCGAGGTCGTAGAGCAGTCCGGGCCTGTCATCGGTGATGACCTCGATCAAGGTGGCGGAGGGAGTGGCCTCGGAATCGAAGCTGATCACGGGAGGCAGGGACGGGCGCCGACGGCCTGGCGCACCTGAAGGACGTTGGAGCACAGGACTGCCGGCGCTCATTCGGCCCGACGCCGCCCGCTCCACGGTCCGCCGGAAGCGATCCGCTTCGCTCGGGTTCAGTTCCAGCGTTCGGTGCGGGTCCTGGAAAACAAAGGTGTCGAGGACCATGCCAAGGCGGTTGCTGAAGGCTTCCGCCTTGAGGATGTTCATTCCGAATTGGCTGAGCGCGCCCGCCAAAGAAGCCAGCAAGAACGGTCGGTCATGAGTGACGAGGGTCAACCAATACAGGCCGTCCCGCCGCTCCAAGGACAGGGCCACTCCTCGCTCGGCGGCCTGTTGATGGAGCCGGACGTGCTGCTCGACCTCAGAGGGCGTATGAGTCCGCAGGTAGCGCAGGGGCAGACCATCGAGGAAGCGGGCCAGATCAGGGGACGGCGGCAGCGGCGGTTCGATCCGCCGGGTTTGTAATTCGCGGGTCAATTCCTTGCGCGTCACCGAAAACAGCCGCCAAAGCTGCTGCAACCGCCACGAGCTCATGGCCTCGGGGCTCACGGCAGCGATGTCGGCATAGGTGACCAGAGTAAGTTGCTTGAGTGCCTCCAGGGCGCCGACGCGTTCGGCGACGGAGGCTGCCGTAGACGGGTCGTCGAGGTCGCGCGTGCACATGAGCCGGGAAAGCGTGAGGTGCTGCTCGATCAACCAGCACACCTGACGGCAGACCTCCGGCGGCGCCTGGATTCGCCCGAGCGCCTGTCGCGCCAGCCGTGCCGACTCGGCCACATGATGGTCCCCGCCGCCGGCCTTCCCTGTGTCGTGGAACAGCAGCGTACAGATCAAGGGCGCCGGATCGTCCACCTCTTGGGCCAGCTCCGAGAAGCGCCGGCGCAGGCCCTGCTGCGGCTGACGCAGTGAGACCAGAGCCTCGATGCTCACCAGGGAGTGCTCGTCCACAGTATAACGGTGCCACCAGTCCCAGACGACAAGCGACTCGATCTGGCCCCATTCGAGAAACAAAGCGCCGAGCACGCCGGTCTCGTGCATGGCGCGCAGGGCGAGGGGGGCGTGCGGCAGCGAACAGATGGAGCGGAACAAGGGCCAGAGTGGTCGGCCGGGCATGATCCAGTCGCGGAGAGCGTCGAGGCGCTCGCGCACCTGGCGTTCCGCCTCCCGGGAGGGAGGCGTTCCGTGGCGCGCTATGAATTCGAACAAGTGCAGGAGGCTGTCCGGCGCCTGCACCTGAACAGCGGGCGCCCGCAGGAAAACCCTGTCGCGCCGAACGCTGAAGTCCGCATTCGACAGCCTGGACCGCCATGTCTGGAAGGCAGCCAGCAAGGAGCCGGCGCGCGATTCGATCTGCTCGATCTCCTCGATCGCCGTGCGAAAGAGCAGACGGGCCCACCGAAAATACCGGCGCATCCAGGCGGCCGGATCGCGCTCGTGGGAGAAAGGTTGTTGGGCCAGCGCCTGTTGCGCCTCGAAGTCGAGGCGATTGTGATCTCTCGACGCACGCAAATGCAGAAAGCAGCGCAAAGTCCAGAGCAGATCGCGCGCCGGCTGTACGGGCTCCGGCAGTTCGGGATTCGGGACGTGGGTCTTGCCGACCGTCTTCAACTGCGTCAACCAGCGCACCAGGTGCAGGTCGCGCAGGCCTCCCGGGGTCTGTTTGATGTCGGGCTCGAGGTGATAGATCGTGTTCTGGAAACGCGCGTGACGCTCGCGCGCCAGGCGGCAGAGGCCTTGAGCCAGTAGGTGCCGATGCGCGCAGACGAAGCCCGCCAGCCTCAGCCGGAATTGTTCGTACAAGGTGGGATCGCCCGCGAGCCAGCGAGCGTCGAGCAGGCTCACGCTGAGCTCGAGGTTCTGGGGATGAACCTGGCAACACTCGGCCGGGGTGCGCACCGAGTGGCTGACGCGCATTCCCTGATCCCACAGCGAACCGAGAAAAGCCGAAAGCGCGTCGCGCGCGGCCCCCGACCCGGCTTCGCGGCCGACCAACAGCAACAGATCCACGTCAGAGTGAGGGAAAAGTTCCCGACGTCCCAAAGCAGCGGTAGCCACCACCGCCAGGTCACGGGCGAAGTGCGTCGCCAGGTTTTCCTGCCAGGCCCGCCGCACCGCGCTCTCGACCTGCGCGGTTCGCGCCGCCACCAGGCCGGCAGCCTCGCCAGTCGCCAGGAACCTTTCGACGGCCTGCGCTACGGCCCCTTCAAAGAGCGGCCTCGCCACGTTCCTCGTTGCGGATGCGGATGGCGTCCACCACGTCGTACACGAAGATTTTCCCGTCACCGATCTTGCCCGTACGGGCGGATTGGATCACGGCGCGGATAACTTCGTCGGCTCGGGCGGACGGCACGATCATCTCGATCTTCACCTTGGGCAGAAGGTCCACCTCGTACTCCTGGCCCCGGTAGACTTCCTTGTGGCCCTTCTGACGCCCATGACCCCGGACCTCGGACACGGTCATGCCGTCAATGCCGATGCTCTTGAGCGCCTCCTTGACGTCTTCCAGTTTGAAAGGCTGAATGATGGCCTCGATTTTTTTCATGGGTGGCTTCCCCGTCGTCTGGTTCAGACCTCGAAGTTATAGGCTTCCTCGCCGTGGAGACTCAAATCCAGCCCCTGGATCTCATGCTCGGGTGAGACGCGCACGCCCACCAGCGCATCGGTGATTTTCAGGATGAGGAAGGTCCCGACGGCGGCCAGCGCCCAGGCGATGGCCGCCCCGACCGCTTGGTGGAAGATTTGTACGGCGTTGCCGTCCACCAGGCCCAGCGGCAAGGCTCTGCCGGCGGCGTCCTTGAGGCCGCTATTGACCGCGTTGGTGGCGAACACCCCTGTTAACAGGGCGCCGACCGTGCCCCCGGCGCCGTGCACGCCGAACGCATCGAGGGAGTCGTCATAACCGAAACGCTGTTTGACGCTCGCCACCATGAAGTAGCAGATCACGCCTGCCGCGAAGCCGATCACCAGCGCGGGCAAGGGTTTGACGAACCCCGAAGCAGGCGTGATCGCCACCAGACCGCACACGGCGCCCGAAATCGCGCCCAGGACGCTGGGCTTGCCGGTCCGGCTCCACTCGGCCACGATCCAGCCCAGCGCCGCGGCGGCAGCCCCGAAATGGGTCGCCACGAATGCGCTGCTCGCCAGCGCGGACGATCCCAGCGCGCTGCCGGCGTTGAAGCCGAACCAGCCCACCCACAGCAGACAGGCTCCGATGAAACTCAACACCAAATTGTGAGGTTTCATGGCCGCACTGGGATAGCCCTGGCGCTTGCCGATGTACAGGGCGCAGATGAGAGCGGAGACCCCGGAGGTGATGTGAACTACGGTGCCGCCCGCGAAATCAAAGCAGGGGATTGCGCCGCCCGCAAAGGCGTTCAACAGGCCGCCCTTGCCCCAAACCATGTGCGCCATGGGACAGTAGACCATCAACGCCCAAAGCGTCATGAACACCAGCAGCGCACTGAACTTCATCCGCTCGGCGAAGGCGCCCGCGATCAGTGCGGGAGTGATGATGGCAAACATGAGCTGGAACACCATGAAGGTGTGGTGGGGAATGGTCGGCGCGTAATCGCCGTTCGGGTCACCGTCAACCCCGCGCAGCAGGGCATACCGCAAATCGCCCACCAGGGCGTTGCCCTCGCCGAAGGCCAGGCTGTAGCCTGTCAGCGCCCATAGCACGGTGATCAGAGCCATCAATACGAAGCACTGCATCATCGTAGCCAGCGTGTTCTTCCGTCGAACCAGGCCGCCATAAAACAGCGCCAGACCGGGGCCGGTCATCATGAGCACCAACGCCGAGCTCGCCAGCATCCAGGCGTTGTCGGCGGAGCTTTGGGCAGCCTGAACAGCTTCCTGAAGCCCCGAGATACGGGAAGCGAGATCCCCTGCCGACGCGACAACAAGAATTATCCCCGAACAAGTCACAACCGGATCGCTCATTGCTGACCTACCTGGTTTGGTGTAAGCGTACTGCGACGCAAACGGTACTTGTCATTATGCAACGAAGTTCAAAGACGGGCTCGCGCAAAATTTTTATGCCTCCGATCGAAAATTTGAATCAGCGACAGGCTGCAACTCGCCTTATAATGCCGGTTATTCCTGCGGGTCATTGGGACTTAGTCGAGAACCCGCAAATTTGAGAGGAGGCAAGCGATATGAGGATGGCAGGAATCCTTTTGTTCGCGCTGGCGTGCTGGTGCGGCGCGGCGTTGCCGGGTCTATCGCAAACAACGCCGGGCGGGGAAGGCGCCGCCGCTCAAACAGGCACCGGTGCGGCCAACGCCGACCCGGAGTGGCCTCTGGCCTCAGTCCGAGTGGGAGTCGTGCTGGATGGCTATTACAGCCTGAACTTCAACCGGTCGTCTTCCCGCCTGAACCAGTTGCGTAACTTCGATGTGTCCTCGCACCAGTTCAGCCTGAACATGGCCAAGGTCGTGCTGGACAGTCCGGCCGAGCCGCTGGGCTTTCGCATGGATCTGGGTTTCGGTCGCGCGTTGGATCTGATCCATGGGGCAGAGAGCTCGCCTCATATCATGCGACACGTGCTTCAGGCCTTTGCCACGTATCGGCCCGCGGGCGCCGGTGGTCTGACGCTGGACTTCGGCAAGTTCGTCACCACCGCGGGCGCTGAAGTCATCGAGACTCATCGCAACTGGAACTACTCGCGATCGTTGTTGTTCGCATGGGCCATTCCCTACTATCACTTCGGCCTGCGCGCGAGCCTGCCCCTCGGCCGTCACTTTACCGGAGGCCTCGCGCTCGTCAACGGCTGGAATAATGTCGAGGATAACAACACCGGGAAGACTTTTGGATTTTTCGGGACGCTCGCGGGCTCCAGAATAAGCTGGGCGCAGAGCTATTACGGGGGGCCGGAAAAGAGCCACGTCAATCGAGGCTGGCGGCACCTCTACGACACCACGGTACTGCTGACGCCGCATTCCCGAGCCGCCATGTACCTGAATTTCGACTACGGGAAGGAAGGTGCCGCCGCCGTATTCCGCGAGGGCGCTGCCGCAGAGCTTGCCGGGGGACGTTGGGTGGGGATCGCAGGCGCCGCCCGGCTGGAGGTCAACCGTTGGTTTGCGCTGGCGCCGCGGCTGGAATGGTTCCACGATGCGGATGGTTTCGCGACCGGGACGCCGCAGAAGCTCAAAGAACTCACGCTCACGGGCGAACTGAGGCTGGCCCCCGGCGTGGTCACGCGTGTCGAGTTCCGGCGGGACTGGTCGAACCGGCCTTTTTTCGAACGCGGAGCCGGTCAGCCGTTGTCCCGGCAACAATCCACGGTGCTGGTGGGCTTGCTCGCCTGCTTCGGCATGAACACTCGTGGACAAAAGTGACGGGCATGCCTCCTCCGCCCCCCTGGGCTGCGATCCCGTAAAAGGGCCTGTCGCCGCCCGTCGCGTGGTCGGGCATCGTGACGTGGATTCTACTCCGTGCCCGACTTACCGGCGCGGCCGTTTGCCGCCCGATTCGGTCCTTCGCTGCGAGGAAATTGCGCCGGTCATGTTCGCTTAGCCCTCCGGCCGTGGCGTTTGAAATTGAAACGCCTCGCCGCAACTCAGGGAATCCCGGTCAGTTGTCGAAAATTCGCTCCTGTCCGGCCGGGCGGCGAGCTACCCAAAGCGGATGGCCGGAAACGCCGTTCGCCTGGTCAGTTGCCTTTGATCTTTCCGAAAGTAGGTTCGCCGCGAGGTGCTTTCAGTCGGCGTCAGGCAAGGCCCCATCCGGCAGAGTGGACGTTATGACGCGCCGGTCCGCTGCGAGGCCGGCCAGAGAGACCCCCCGTTCGACCAGGGCGCGAGCGCGCGGCTCCAGCAACGCTAACAGGGGCCGCAGAGATCGGGTTTGGGGATGACGAACGAGGATGCCCCAGACACCGGGGCGGCGAAGGCCTTCGAGCCATCGCAGGACCGCAGCGGAAAACCTGGGATGGCGCCCGGACACGAAAATCCAGGCAGCATCCGCTCGCCACCGCATAGCCGCCGCCATCGCCGCCCCTAAGGCTCGGCGCTCACAGGCAAGGGGGAGCACGGGGAGGTGCTCCGCCGGAGATCGAGCCTGGCTTGGGCCGAGCAGGACCACTTGCTCAACCCTCTCTTGCAGGGCTTTCAAAACCCGGTCAAGTGAGGCCGGATTCCGGAAACGCTGCCCTCGTTGGCCCTGCGCAACCTTAGGCCCGCCCCCATCCCACAGCACACCACCGAGCAGCGGGATAGCCTTCAGGCGTGCCTCCAGCCAGCGCGTGACCATCGTCTCCACGATCGCGGCACGATCCTGCCGGGGAGCCAAAATACGATGGATACCAGGCGCACGAGCCGGCGGCGACTCGCCTTCCGATCTTTGGAGCCAGATCTTCAGCGCAAAGCGATAGCTCTTGAAGCCCTCGCACAGGATGATGTCGTAGTGGGGGTCCAATTGCGAAATCAGCCCGGGCAAAGTCCGCCCCTGACCGGGATGGAAGGCGAGCAGAGTTTCGTTCGGCGCAAGCACGGCCGTATCCGCGCCGCGGAGGAAGAAACGATCGGAGTCTTTCAGCCGCCCGCTCCGGTCAATTCCGTGGACATCGTGTTTGATGACGACGACGGAGAGTCCGCGGGCCTTGAGCCGCGAGACTAACTCCGCGATGAGTGTGGTCTTGCCTGAACCGGACCAACCGCAGACGCTCACTGCGGGAAGCGGCGCTGTCATGTTGACTGGCGCGAGAGTCCACGTCCGCAGTCGGCGATCTCGCCACGGAGTTGTCTCAAGCCGTGCTCCAACGCGGGCAGGATCGCCTGAAGGTTTTCCGTGGCGCCCCGCTCGGAACCTGGCAGCGAGAGGATCAAGGTGCGATTCCGGATTCCGGAGACAGCCCGGGACAACATGGCCAGAGGAGTCTTCTGAAGCGAGCACCACCGCATGGCTTCATCCAGGCCCGGGGTGGGACGCTCGATAACCGAGGCCACTGCTTCCGGAGTCACGTCCCGAGGTCCGAAACCGGTCCCACCCACCGCGACCACGAGGTCAATCGAGTGGCCGTCGCTGTAATGCTTCAACCAGCGGACGATTTCGGCCTGCTCATCCGGCAGGATGCGCGACGCGTAGACGTGTGCCGGCAGATGCTGTTCGAGCAAGCGCCGGACGGCGGGACCAGACGTGTCGGTAGCCTCGCCTCGCGAGCAGCGATCGCTGATGGTGAGCACGACTGCCTGGATCCTGTCGCGAGGAATCAGCTCCAGGATCTCCACCGTGTCGCCCGCCGAAACCGTTCCTCCGCTGAGCACACGGGCGAACACCCCAAGGCGCGGCATGATGCAATCGCCCGTCTGCTCATAGATGACGCAGCGGTAATGACAAAGCTTGCCCAACTGGGTAACCGCCAATTCCACCTCGCCGCCCAGACGCAGGCGACTGCCGAGTCCCACAGTTGCCAGCGGGAGTCCGGAGACGACTACGTTCTCTGCAAAGTCCCCGGGCTTGAGGTCCGGCAGGCCCCGCTGTCTCATCTGCTCGACGTCCTCGGCCGCAAGCAGGCTGACCTGGCGATGCCAGGGACCCGCGTGCGCATCGCCCTCGATGCCGTGTCCGGCGACAAACTTAACTACCGGGTGAGCGGTTTTCTTCGTGCCTTTCCTCTCGCTCAGGCACAAAGCTTCAACCACACCCTTGGCTTGCATCCTGCTCCCTCCGCCACAGGCCCGACTTGCCGCCTGACTTTTCCAGCAGGCGCACGGGCCCGATTTCGCATCCCTTGTCCAGGGACTTCACCATGTCGTAGGCCGTCAGTGCGGCCACGACCGCCGCCGTCAGCGCCTCCATTTCCACACCGGTCTTGGATTCCGCTCGGACCTGAGCCTCGAACCGAATGCGGTCCTCCCGGAACTCAGCTTCGACCTGCACCCAGTCCAGGCTGAGGGGATGACACAACGGGATCAGCTCCCAGGTCTTCTTGGCTGCCATGATCCCCGCCAGGCGAGCCGTTTCCAGCACGTTGCCCTTCGGCGCCACGCCCTGCTCCCGAAGCACTCGGGACGCGGCGGGGCCCAAGTTTAGCCACGCCTCGGCGCGCGCCATCCGCGGCCCGGCAACTTTGTTCGCCACGTCCACCATCCGGGCGGCTCCCGTGGGTGATACGTGACTCAGAACAGGGTCCGGGCTATCGGGTTGACTCATAGCCTTCTCCTGTCCTACCCCACTCGCGAAGCCACTGCTCCCAGCGACGAAAACCGATCCACGCCAGCCAGCCCAAGCCGAAGGCGGCAACGGGCATGTTCATGGCGTGGTAGACGGTCACCATGACCACCAGCGCGAACAACTGTCGCGGACTCCTCCAAGCCTTGCTCGTTTCCGCCAGGGACCAGCCGGCGATCACCAGGAAGACTCCCACGATGCTTTCGGGAAAGGCCCGCATCCAAGCCAGGGTTGTCCCCCCGAAGAAAAATCCCAACAGGAACTTGACCGAGCCTAAGAGGATGACCGACAGTCCCGTGCGGGCGCCCAGCCGATACTGGCCCGCCAAGCCTCCCGAACCATGGCACACTGGCATCGCTCCCAGAGGGCAGATCAGCAGGTTGAGGACCCCCACGGAGGTGGCGAGCCGGGACGGTCCAATTCGGTCCGCTCGGTGGGGAAAGAGCTGTCGGGCCAAGGCGCTGACGGCCAGGACCGAATTGAGGAAAGTCAAAGGGATCTGCGCCACAGATGCCCGCCACGCGCCGCTCCACGCCTGCAGACCGAGCGGGACGAACTGCGGCCGCCACAGCGTAACGCGCGGCAGGCTGACCAAGCCCGGCTGCCTCCACGCGGCTACGAGCAATCCCGTCGCGAGCAGACCGATTGCAGGCCATTCCAGGCGCCGCCGCATTCGATAGAGCAGCACCGCGCCGGCGCCGGCCACGACCCAGCCCAGGTAGCCAGGCCACGACAAACTCGGACCGACCGCCAGCCCCACGCCCCGTCGCAACAACTCGGCGGCAATCGTGAATTGCAAGGCCCGGATCACTTCCGTGGGGAGCCGGCGCGAAACCCTTTCCGCCAGCCCCAACCAGCCGACCAGCAGCATCGCCACTGCTGCGCACAACCCCGCCGCCATGACTTGCTGCCCGTCGAGTCGGCCGGCGAGCAGAAAGGCGCCAATGGCCTTCATGGGCTGGACCGCAATGGGAATGCCGAACGTCACGCCGCCCCAGATATTCGCAAGACCGGCCGTCACCAGGATCGTCGCCGGATCCAGGCCCGCCAGCGTGACCATGGCGACAGCGATGGGAACGAAGGTGCCGATATCCCCCAGCGCACCTACCGATTCATGGAACAGGAACCGGAGCCTTTGTTTTAACGGGCCCGGACCGGGCTTCATTCTTCGAGACTCACCTGCGGCCCATGGGCTTCTCGAACAGTTTTCGTCTGCCAAAGCGGCTATCCTCCGAGCACCAGCATCCGGGTGGATTGAATGAAATGGCCATCACCTCGCTTCATGCCAAGCGCGGTTTGGACGGCGCGGTAGAATGCTTTCTCGGCCTCTCCACCGTCCTGGCGGAGAAAATGGGCCACGGGGACGCCGTCAGATCTGGCCACGCACCCGATCAGAGTCCCACGGGCAGTCAGGCGCAGGCGCGGGCAGCCTGAACAGAAGGGCTCGCTGACCGGGGACACAAAGCCTACCACGGCCGTGCGACCTCGCCCATCCCGGGCGAGCCAATTGCGGCTCGTACTGCGCGGATCCGAAGCCACGGGATCCAGCGCGAACCATTGACGGAGCCGTGCGCGCGTCTCCTCCGAAGAGACGAACAGGCGATCGAAATCTCTGGCCGCCTCGCCCACGGGCATCAGTTCGAGAAAGCGAATGTGCACGCCCTCGTCCATGGCAAACCGCACCAGATCCGGCGCTTCCTGGTCGTTGACGTCACGGAGCACGACCGCGTTGAGCTTGACCGGCAACAAGCCGACCTCGCGGGCGACCCGAATTCCGTCCAGCGTCTTCTCGAGAACACCGCCGCGCGTGATCGCTGCGAACACCGCCGGCCGGAGACTGTCCAGGCTGATGTTGACGCGGTCCAGGCCCGCTTGCTTCAAAGTGGCGGCTTTCCCGCTCAGGCATTGGCCGTTGGTGGTGAGGGCGATCTCACCCACATCGGTCTGACGTAGCCGATGGATCAAGATCGGAAGGTTCGGCCGGACCAGTGGCTCGCCGCCCGTCAATCGCACGTGCGAGATCCGATAACGCCGCCCGAGCAGCTCCACGAAGCGACAGATCTGTTCGTCGGAAAGGATCCGGTCCTGCTCGACGTCGCAAGCGTCCTGACCGGGCACACAATAGCCGCACCTCAGATTGCACCGATCCGTAACGGAAATGCGCAGGGAAAGAGCCTCCATGGTGTTTACGCTCGCCATGGCCAGGGACCCCAGGGTCGGAACTCCACGCTCTCACCTGCCTCCGGCGTCCCTGGCGCGGGACGCAGCAGGATGACGCCCTCGGCCCGACCTGCCGAGGGGAGATCGGCGCTACTTTGCGAGCGGACAGGGATGGCCTTCGGCGCCCCGTCACCCCAATCGAGTCGGGCCAGGTGATAACGCAAGCGACCGGCCGGCCTGGGCAGTGGCTCGGCGAGAGTCACCCGCAGGCCGGGCCGGCAGGAGCTCACCGGCAAACCGCTCAGTCGTCGCAAAGCGGGCAGGGCGAACTCGTGCAGGGTCGTGAGTGAGGAAAGCGGATTGCCCGGGAGCCCGAAAATGTGCTGATTCTCACCGAAGGTCGCATACAAGCTGGGCTTGCCGGGTTTCATGGCCACCCGGTGAAAGTGAATCGTGGCGCCGATGGCTGCCAGTGCCTCGGGAACGCAATCGTAACGCCCGGCGGAGACGCCACCCGTAATGAGCACGAGGTCGGCGGAGCGCAAACAGCGGCGCAAGGCGGATCGGACGGCGGAAGGGCGATCGGGAATGATCCGGTAACGCGCGGCGGGGAAGCCCCACTGGCGCAAAGTGGCAGCCAGCGCAGGCCCCAAAGAATTCCGCACACTGCCGGGCGGCGGAATGCGGTCGTGAGCAACCAGTTCCGTTCCCGTACACAGAATCGCTACCCTCGGCGGTCGGTACACCAAAACGCGGCTTTTCCCGACAGCGGCGCATATGCCAATCTCGACACCTCCCACGCGGGTACCTGCCGGTAGCAACTCGTCGCCTTCCCGCGCATCCTCTCCCCGCCGAAAGATGTTTTCGCCGGCGGCCACCGGTTTTCGGAAGGACACCCACCCTTCCCTTTCTTCTGCTTGTTCCAGAATGGCTACCGCGTCGGCGCCGGGGGGGATCGAAGCGCCGGTATAGATGCGGACGCAGGAGCCCGGCACGACCATCAGATCAGCCGGGTTGCCCGCCGCGACCTCGCCCACGAGCCTTAGCTCGCGCGGAGCAGATTGCAAGTCTGCACTCCGCACGGCATAGCCGTCCATCGCCGAGCGGTCCTCGGCCGGTATGTCGCGATCCGCTCGAACCGGCTCGGCCAGACAGCAGCCGAGGGCATCCTCCAGGGTGACTTCGACCGGTGGGAGCGGCTGAACGTAGCGAAGAACAATGCTCCAGGCTTCGTCAGGGCCGATCATCGCATCTCCTTTCCAAACACGGGAGGTCGTGGCGTTTCCACCACGGCCCTATCGCCCGCCAGCCATGGCCTTGCGCTGTAGGTCCGGCGGGTCGGAGATGGCCCTTCACCTCGCTGTAACCGGCTGACTGCATCAGGGCCGGCTACGCGAGCTCGTTCCGGCGCATTTCAGCGTCCGCGGACGGGGCCGGCCAGTGCCCTAGCTGCCTTCGAAAACATCGCAGTATATCAAAAGCCGGACGGCGCGCGAGCCACGGAAATCGGATCCCCCGGCGTTCCCCGATCGGCCGGCCGGCGCGCCGATAACACGGCCCCCAATCCCTTCGACCGCCGTCGGTCTTCCCACCCGACGAAATTCGCATCCGCTCTGCCGCAGCCTGCCTGCCGCCTGCCGGCTTCCTGAATCCGCCCGGCAACGTTTCCAGCGCCGCAACCGGGCGCCCGCCGGCTCTCGTCAGACTCGCCCCACACGCCCTCGCCGGACGCCGACGCAAGCGGCTCCCACACCGGCTGATGCAGCCATGTTCAACGTTGATTCCCTCGGCAGGCGCGCTGGAGACCACCGGACGACAATCGGAAAGCGCCCGGTAAATCAGGGGCGGTACATCGATCCGGGGCCCGGCCGGGCGACTTCAGGCCTTTATGTCGTCGCGTGCGAAATCCCACTCGACCAAGCGGAGCTGCTTGGCCGACAGGTTCACCATGTGGGCGCACGCGGCGGCGTGGTGGCCCTGGACGGCGTCCTGCCAGTAGGGCTTGCGGGTGCGTATGGATTCCAGCCAGTGGCCCAGATGGACGATGGTGGCGTCCAGCCCTTCCTGGTAGAACTCCTGCGGCCCCTCGACCGCCCTGGGCTTGCGAGTGGCCGGCAGCTCGGTTTCGCGCACTTTCGGGTCGCGATAGTAGGCCTCCGCCAGGTTGCGCGGCCAACTGTCAATGATCCAGCGATTGTCCTCGACGGCGCGCTCCGGGTGAAAGCTCATGGTTCCCCAGCCCAGCGTGATGGTGCCTTCGGTGCCCAGGAACTGGAAGCTGCCCTCGGCGGCCGCCTGGTTGTTGAACGTGGAGCTGAGATTGACGACGAAGCCCTCCGGATACTCGAGGATGGCGTTCAGGGTGTCCGGCACCTCGCGACTCTCTTTCCAGCGGTAAAGCTGACCCATGGCGACCACGCGCGAGGGCATGCCGGCGTTCATGACGTAGTGAATCGTGGTGCACAGGTGCACGAACAAATCGGTGGCGATGCCGCCCGAGTAATCTTCGTAACAGCGCCAGCGGAAGAAGCGCTCCAGCGAGAAAGGCCGCCTGGGTGCGGGGCCGAGGAACATCTCCCAGTTGACCGTCTGCGGCGAGGCGTCGGGCGGAATGGGATAGATCCAGGCGCCGGAAGCGGTATTGCGATTGTAGGCGGCCCGGATGATGGTAACCTTGCCGAGCTTGCCGCTCTGGATCATTTCTTTGGCGCGACGCTGGAGCGCGGAACTCATGCCCTGGCTGCCGACCAGCACGATCCGTCCCGTGGCGCGCGCGGCTTGGATGATCTCGACGCCCTCGGAGCTGCGATAGGTGAGCGGCTTTTCGCAGTACACGTCCTTTCCCGCCTTGAGCGCGTCGAGCACCATCTGACGGTGCCAGTGATCGGGCGTGACGATCATGACGGCGTCAATGGACTTGTCGTCGAGAATCTCCCGGTAGTCTTTGGCTGCGCGTGCGCGGCCTCCGGTACGTTCGATGGCGCGTTCGACGCGACCCCTGTACGCGTCCACGACGGCGGTGATTTCGACGCCGGGGTGAGCCAGCAAGGCGGGGATGAGCTCGTGAGCCCGTGCGCCCGTGCCGATGACGCCGACTTGGATGCGGTCGTTGGGAGCGTAAGAACGCAGGGAAGGAGCGGCGCCGGCCGCCAGAGCACTTTGCAATACGCTGCGACGCGTGATGTTCATCGTGGGACCTCCGCTTCCGGCTCGATTATAGTTCGGGAGGGGACAGCCGTGGCAGCCGGGCTTCGAGCGCAGCCGCCACGCGCAGGATGCGAGCCTCGCTGAACGGCGGACCGATAATCTGCGCGCCCAGCGGAAGCCCCTGCGGATCGAGACCGCAAGGCAGCGACAGGGCCGGCCAGCCGAACATGTTGATGGCGCGCACGAAGCGGGTAGCGCCCGGCCGCAAGTCTTCCGTGCCGTCCTCCCATTGCAGATGCGTTTGCCCAAGACGCGGCGCGGGGATGGGCAGGGTCGGGGTCAACACGCAATGGACCTCGCGCCACACCTTGCGATATTCGTCGCGCATCAGCCGCCGCAGCCGCTGGGCTTGCAGATAATCGGCGGCCGAGAGCAGCAGGCCCTGCTCGAGCAGCAAACGCACGTCTTCGCCCATCTCGCCACGGCGGTCCATGTAAGGCTGCATGACCGCGGCGGCCTCGGCCAGCAGAATGATGCGACTGACCTGATTCATGGCCGCCACGTCCGGCACCCGCACGGGGATGATGACGGCGCCCGCCTGCTCGGCGAGTTGCGCAGCCTGGTGCACGGCCTCCGTCACGCCGGGCGCCACGCGGGTGAAGTAAAAATTCTCGGGCAGCCCAATGCGCAGTCCGTCCAGCGAAGGGTCGTCCGGCGGGGCGTAGTCTTCGACGGGGTAACGGCTCGAGGTATCGTCGCGCGGATCGAAGCCCGCCACAGCGCTGAGCACGAGTGCGGCGTCGTGCACCGAACGGGCCAGCGGCCCCATGTGGTCGAGACTGAAGTCGAGCGGCAGCACGCCGTAACGGCTGACGCGGCCAAAAGTAGGTTTGAGCCCCACCACGCCGCACCAGGCGGCGGGGATTCGGATCGAGCCGCCGGTATCGCTGCCCATCGCCATGAAGACCATGCCTGCGGCGACGGCGGCGGCTGAGCCGCCGCTGGAGCCCCCCGGCACGCGGTCCCGATCCCAGGGATTGCGCACGGCCCCGTAGTGCGGGTTCGATGAGGTAATGCCGTAGGCCAGTTCGTGCAGGTTCGTCTTACCCACCAGCACGGCGCCGGCAGCGCGCAGGCGCTCGACCACCGCGGCGTCGAAATCGGGCACATAGTCGGCGAAGATTTTCGATCCGCAGGTGGTGCGCACGCCCCGGGCGACGAAGACGTCCTTGACCGCGACCGGGATGCCGTGCAAAGGGCCGCGGTCGCGGCCCTCGGCCAGCTCCCGGTCGGAGCGGCGGGCTGCGGCGAGGGCCTCCTCCGCGGTGACGGTGATGAAGGCGCGCAGGCGGTCGTCGCAGCGGGCGATCCGATCCAGGGCGACGCGAGTGAGCTCCACCGACGAGATGCGACGAGCGCGCAACAAGGCGGCAGCTTCGCGAATGGTCATAGGGCGTCCTCGTCGGTCTCGCACCGGAAGCTGATCAGAGGCTCCGCAGTCAGCGGGATTGCGGCAGCGCGTTCGCAGAGCACGGCGTGCAGCTCATCCAACACTGCTTCCACGCGGGCCAGGTCGTCTTCCGGCAGGGAGAGGCCGCGAGCGGCGGCAAGCATTCTCCAGTCGGGCATGCAGGTAGTTTAACGCCGGTTGCGGGGCGAGTTGAAACGGGCAGGGCGCCGGGTCCATCCTGATAAGGGAGGAGGCGCTATGGGTATCGGCGTCGCACTCATGCTGGCGGCCGCGCTCGTGCAGGGCAGTGAGCGACAGGACCTCTCGGAAGCCGAGATCCAGGCCGTCATCGAGAAATTCGCCGCCAAGGAAAGCGAATTCGCGCGGGCGCGCGAGAATTACACCTACCGCCAGACGGTTCGCATCGAGGAGCTGGACGAGGGCGGCAACGTGCGGGGCCGCTTCGAGATCGTCTCTGACATCATCTTTTCGCCTGAGGGCAAGCGCACCGAGCGCGTGGTGCGCGCGCCGGTTTCCACGCTGCGCCGCATCATCCTGACGCCCGAGGACGAGCAGGACGTGCGCAACGTGCAGCCTTTCGTGCTGACCAAAGAGGATATCGGCAAGTACCATGTGCGCTATCTGGGCCGGCAGAAAGCCGACGCGATCCCTTGTTACGTCTTCGCGGTCAAGCCCAGGAAAATGGAACCCGGCCAGCGCTACTTCCAGGGGATCATCTGGGTGGACGATCGCGACTTGCAGATCGTCAAGACGTACGGCCGCGGCGTGGGTTTGCTGAAGAAAGGCTCCGACAACCAGTTCCCGAAATTCGAGACGTACCGCGAGCAAATAGACGGCAAATACTGGTTCCCCACCTGGACGGGCGCCGACGACACGCTGTTCTTCGAAACCGGGCCGCAGCGCATCCGCATGCGGATCCGTTACGAGAACTACAAGCAGTTCAAGGCTGACGTACAGATTCGCTACGGGGAGCCGATCGAGACCCCGCCGCAGCCGAAGAAGCCATGAACGGCTCGGGCTGGGCGCGGCGCCCGTTGCGCCGGATCCCTTCCCAGCGCCGTTTGAAGGAGAAGAAGCTGCCGATGTATTCGCGCGCCAGTTGGGGCCAGGTCTTGTCCACGTAGGAGCGGATGGAAACGTAGCACTGGTCGCAGGTGTTCTGACGCGTGAACTCGGCGATCATGCGGTCGCGCTCCTCCAGGCGATAGCGCCGGAATTGCATGGAGCAGGGCTGAAGATGGCCGTCCGCGGTCACGACCAGGAAGCGCAGCCCGGCCATGCAGCCGGGCGCGCCGCCTTGCTCGAAGTAGCGGCGAGTGGCTTCGATGGTGGTGGGGGCGTTGACGATCCAGTTGGTGGAATCGCGGCGGGCTTCGATGCGGTCCAACTGGCGGTTGAGTTCGGCCAGTTGTTCCGGTGAGTTCAGGAAGTAGTCGGGATTGCCGGTTCGGCGCGGCGAGTACGCGCTGTAGCAGATGTTGACGCCCCACTGTCGGGCGCGGTCCGCGATGGCGTTGATTTCGCCCACGTTGAGGCTGGTGATGCAGGTGTTGAGCACGATGTCGTCGTAACCCAGCGCGGCCAGGCGGGGAACCAGGCGGCTCAGTTTGCGGTACAGGCCGGGGTGGCGGCGGAACCAGTCGTGGCGATCGTCGGGAAAGTCCAGGCTGACCGAGAATTGATCAATGCCCGCCTCGCGCAAGGCCAGGTAGCGGTCCTCGGTCATCAGCGACCAGTTCGAGACCAGAATCGTATAGGGCAGACCGGTGCGCGGGTTTTTCACCGCGCGGACAATCTGGATCAGGTCCGGCCTCATCAGCGGTTCGCCGCCGGAAATCTGGGCCACGGCGGGGCGGAGGTCGCGAACGTAGCGGCGGTAGTCCTCGGGTCCGAGATTGCGGGAGTCGTCCTTGGGGCCTCCGTGATCGCAGTGCCGGCACCAGCACGTGCAACTGTCCGTCACCTCGAAAGAGACGACGATCGGCCGCGCCGTGAAGTAGTTGAGCGAGCCGCGCACGATGACGCTCAAGGACTGGACCAGCGGGGTTTTGCGCATAGCCGGACCCTTTGCTCCGGTATTTCGATGGTAACAGGCGGCTTTCTGACCGGCAAGCCCGGGTCAGCCAACCGTCCTCAGCCGGGGCTGGACGGGGAATGGCGGAAGTCGAACCGCGCCGGCGCGAGCTGTGGCCGCGCGGTCAACGCGCCTTGAGCAGGCGCACGTAGAGCACTCGCAGGGTAGCCATCACCGGGATGGCGAGGAACAACCCCGGGATTCCTGCTATCGCCTCCCCGGCCAGTGCGCCGGCGATGACCAGCACCGGATGCAACGCCAACCCGGCGCTCATCAGGTGCGGCATCAACACATAATCCTGAAACAACCGGTAAGCGCCCAGAAAGGCCAGCACCAGCCAGAGCGGCACGGCGCCCGAGATCAGCACCACGAGCACGATCACCACGGCCGCCGCCAACGGACCGATCACGGGGATGAACTCGAGTACGCCTGCCAGAGTGGCTAGCAACAGCGAGTACGGCACGCCCATCAGGCTGAAGGCTGCCGCGTAGGCGGCGAAGGTGACCACTGATAGCAGCACCCACGCCCGGATGAATTGCCCGAGCAGCAAGTGGACGTCGGCCAGCACGTCTTCCCAAATCGCGCGCCGCGGGGGATCGAGCGCCTCCAGCGTGCGGGCCTTGAGCTCGGCCCCGTCCTTGAGCAGGAAGAAGCTCAACACCGCGATCAGAACGATCACGATCACGCCGCCCACGACCGAGGCGACGCCCGCCGTGACGTTCTGGAGCAGCGGGACGAGCATCTGCCCGGCGTTGGCCAGCTTGTCGCGCAGCGTGTCCAGGAGGGCAGTCCTCACCGGAGCGAGCCATGCCGGCGCCCAGCTCTCCAGTCGCGCCTGCCAGTCCTGCAGCCAGACGGGGAGGCGGTTCGCCATCGCGGAAGCCTCCTCTCCCACCCGGACGCCCAGCAGCACGCCCAGCAGCACCATCACGCCGAGAAACACGACGTAGACCGCGGCCAGCGAGACCGTGCGCGACAGGCGTCGGCGTGTGAACCGGTTGAGCAGGTTGACCAGCGGGGCGAGCAGGTAGGCCAGCAGCACCGCCGCGAAGAGCACGAACAGGACACGGCGCAGCTTGTAAACCAGCCACAACAGGAGCGCTACCAGGAAGACCGTCCAAGTGGCGCGCGCCGCGCGAGGCTCTATGCCAAGCATCCCTGTTATGCTAACAACCCGCAAGGGCGGTAGACTACAGGCGATATGCTCTCGATGGCTTTCGTGGCGGCCCTGCTCGCCGCCGAACCCCAAACGATTGTGTTGTGGCCCGGGGGCGCGCCCGGCGCTGTGGGCGACGAAGAGGCGGATCGTCCGACGCTGACGGTGTACCTGCCGCCGGCCGAGCGCGCCGTTCCCACCGGCGTGGTCGTTTGCCCGGGCGGCGGTTACGCCAAGCTGGCGATGGATCATGAAGGGCGGCAGGTGGCCGAGTGGCTGAACTCGCTGGGCGTGGCGGCCTTCGTGCTCAAGTACCGGCTGGGACCGCGCTACCGCCATCCGGCGCCGCTCGAGGATGCCAAACGCGCCCTGCGGCTGGTGCGTTCGCGGGCCGGCGAGTTCCGCATTGCGCCGGACCGCATTGGCGTGTGGGGCTTCTCGGCAGGCGGTCATCTGGCCTCGACGCTGGCCACGCACTTCGATGCGGGCAATCCGGCCGCGTCGGACCCCGTGGAGCGCGTCAGTTGCCGGCCCGATTTCGCCATCCTGGCTTACCCGGTGATCAGCTTCGCCACGGCGCACGCGCACAAGGGATCGCGGCGCAACCTGCTGGGCGACAATCCCGATCCGGCGCTGGTGGAGAATCTCTCCAACGAGAAGCAGGTGACGGCGCAGACGCCGCCCACGTTCCTGTTCCACACCAACGAGGACGCTGGCGTTCCGGCGGAAAACAGCGTGCTGTTTTATCTGGCGCTGCGGCGGGCAGGCGTTCCGGCGGAGCTTCACATCTACGAGCGCGGCCGGCACGGCGTGGGCCTGGCGCCCAACGATCCGGTCCTCTCCTCGTGGCCGCAGCGGCTGGCGGACTGGCTGCGCGTGCGGGGGTTGCTGGGGCGCTGATGATCGGCGCGCCCCACGGCGCGCGCCGGTGGCTGGAGGGACAGTCGAGGCGGAAGCCGGACCGCGCGCTGCTCCCGCGCTCCCGTCGGTGCGCCAGGAAGCTGTGGGGATCAGCCAGCCCCTCCCGAGATCCCGTTGCTTCGCTCTTGCGAAGCCGACTTGTGACAGCGTGCGCCGGGTGCGGCCGGCTGCGGGGCAAGGGGGGCGGCGGCGACTCCTGGGGCAGCGTGCGCTCGGCTGCGGGCTTCCAATGAGCCGAGCTGGCGCCGGAAGGGTTCGTCGTGATTCAGGCCTCGCGGTTGACGGCGCCGTTACTCCGGCAGGATCGTAGCCCGCAGCAACTCCACGCGTCCACCTTGGGCGACGTTCCGGTGCAGGAACAAGACCTCTTGCTGGTCGGAGCCGGGGATCAAGCCGCTTGGTCGGGCGGGAGGATGAGAGGCCCGGGAGAGCGGGCGGCCATCTTCGCCGTGCAAGGCCAGAAAGGTTGCACGCCGCTCCCCTCCGGGACCGGCTCTTTCGGCATGAAGCCACTCGATGAGGAATGTCCCGTCGGCCAATTCGGCGACCCGCCACGCGCGCAGGGTGGCGGAGTCCGGCTTGAGTTGCAGCGGCAAAAGCGACTCCCGGCTGTCGGGAGGGGTCAGAACCACCTCCCTGATCATGGTCCCTGAGCCATCGAAAATTCGCAGCAGACGCGCCCCGGGCAACACGTGGTGTACGAGGCCGTCACGGATCCAAAGCTGGCCGCGCGCGGTCTCTTCATAGAGCCGCGAAATAGCAGAACCCGAAGCGCCAAAAGGGGCTGCCATGGTCGCTCGCTGATCCGGACAGGGCGAGAAAGAGGCGACTTTCTTGCCTTCAGGCGTGAACTTGTGGACCAGGAAGCACTCCTTGGTCCGATCCCGCAGCCATGCGGTGTCCAAAGACAAGACGTACAACATGCCCTGGGGATCCAAGGCGATTCGTTCAGCCGAGGCCACATTTTCCAGCGGCATGGTCTTTTCATGCCGGCCTGCGGGATCGAAAACCACGACGCCGGTTCTGGGGGCGGCGCGCTGCTCCGGCTCGCGCCAACCGGCGGCCACGTAGATCCTGCCTTCAGGATCTGTAGCAAAGTCCTCTTTGACTTGGACCTGGGCGGGGGCAGTCGCCAGGATGGAGTCCAACCGCCAGGAGAATGCGCGGCGCCCGCCGGGCGTAAAGCGGTGAATACCCCGCCGGTCCGACGTCAAGAACAGCAAGTCACCCTCGGCTGATAACTTGACGGCGCCGATATTGGCGTCCGGGTAGTTGAGCGCCGTGGCCGAGGTTACGCGGAAACGCAACTGTTTCGAGCCGGCGGGCAATTGCACCGCGCCAAAACACACTCCAACGGCCAGAAACCACAGAACCATTGCCGAGAGCCAAGCGATCAACGGCGGATGCTTTCGCATCGCGACCCTCCCACGGGAACGCCGGGCCTACCGGCGTATCGGTAGCGGCCGCAGCCGCAGAACCAATCGTAGCCACCAAGGTAATACGTGCGGCAGTTGTTGATCACATCATCACACCAAACCATCGTGCCGTGGTAATAGTTTTCGCAACTTTCAGGAACTTGCATACATCCCGCCCAGGTCGGGCAAGAGCAAAACCACCAGTCATATTGGGGCGCGAACACGGTGTGAGAACAG